>ENA-UPXC01002801-UPXC01002801.1-human-gut-metagenome-genome-assembly--contig:-NODE-2801-length-19629-cov-5.696450_pt1 | contig 19629 bp, 15 predicted proteins | sample MGYA00250047_ERZ773371 | MGnify/ENA primary metagenome ERZ773371 (study PRJEB29103, sample SAMN06111975) | human gut metagenome | biome: human gut; feature: ankylosing spondylitis patient; material... | reverse complement strand
AAATCCTGCACGGCCTGACGCTGGCCGGGCAGCGAAGGATTCCGGTCGATTCGATCGGTATCGACACGTGCTGGGGAAACCGTTCCCCGGCCAACAGCAGGGCGCTCTGCCCCAGGGCGGGGAGGGTCTTGTGGGCCGATGTCACCACCAGATCGGCGGCGGAGAGGTGGTCATTTCCCAGGAACGGCAGATGGGCCCCGTGGGCTCCGTCCACCACCAGCACCCCGCCCCGCCGGTGCATTAGCTCCGCCAGGGCGGGAAGATCTGACAACACTCCGTAGTAAGTGGGCGAGGTTATACAGAGCGTCTTTGCCTCCGGGTGTTCCTCTAGGGCCTGGGCCACCGACGAGGGGGAGATGGGGCCGGTGATCCCCTCCGAGGCAAGCCAAGGCCGCTCCAGATAGACCGGCTTCAGATCCAGCAGGGCCAGGGCGTTGTAGGCGGAGCGGTGGCTCCCCCGGTCCAGCAGCACCGTCTCCCCCGGTTTGCAGGCCAGGGCCAGGGCGGCGTGGACCCCCTGGGTGGAGCCGCCGGTGAGAAACAGGCAGGAGGCCATGTGGAAAACCTTCGCCCAGAGGGCCTCCGCCGCCCCGATGGCCCCGCCCCCGGAGAAGAGATCCCCCGTGGGGGGCAGCTCGGTGAAGTCAATGGCCGCAATGGCCGCCAGCTCCGGCGCAGGCAGGGATTTACCCTTGTGGCCGGGCATGTGCATCCGCAGGGGCCGCTGGGCGGCAAAGGCCCGCAGAGCGTCGTACAGGGGGGTGGATCCCACAAAAAACGCCTCCAGTGTGGAAAAGTTGGTTTGAGTATAGCAGAATCCGGGCGGGGACACAAGTGGGAGCGGACCTCGTAGCCGCCTGTCCGAAGCCTGAGGCGGGAACAAAAGAGGTGGGCGGGTGTGGGCACCCGCCCCTACGTGTGAGCGTTGAACGGGGGAGCAGCGGCAACCAGCCGTTCTCTGTAGGGGCGGCCCTTATGGCCGCCCGGACGGCGGGAGTCTGGGGCGGGGAGGAAAGAGGTGGGCGGGGACAAGCCCCGCCCCTACGCGTGAGCATTGAACGAGGGGAGCAGCGGAAAGCAGCCGCGCTTTGTAGGGGCGGCCCTTGTGGCCGCCCGGCTGGCCGGAGCCTGGGACGGGAACGAAAGAGGCGGGCGGGTGTGGGCACCCGCCCCTACGTGTGAACGTTGAAACGGGGGAGCAGCGGCAACCAGCCGTTCTCTGTAGGGGCGGCCCTTGTGGCCGCCCGGCTGGCCGGAGCCTGGGGCGGGAACGAAAGAGGCGGGCGGGGACAAGCCCCACCCCTACGTGTAAGCGTTGAACGGGGGGAGCAGCGGACATCCGTCCCTGTATGTCCACATATTTCGGGCGCGGGGAAGGAAAAGGAAAGGCGGCCCAAATGGGCCGCCTTTGGCAAACAACTCAGAACTTGATGCGCTCTGCGATATAATTCTTGACCTCGCTCATGGGGATGCGCACCTGCTCCATGGAGTCGCGCTCCCGGATGGTGACGCAGTGATCCGCGGGGGTGGTGTCGTCGCCCACGGTCTGGAAGTCCAGGGTGATGCAGTAGGGGGTACCGATCTCGTCCTGGCGGCGGTAGCGCTTGCCGATGGAGCCGGTATCATCGTAGTCCACCATGAAGTACTTGCTCAGCTCATCACGCAGCTTCTGAGCGGGGCCGGCCAGGACCTCCTTCTTGGACAGAGGCAGGATGGCGGCCTTGAAGGGAGCCAGAGCGGGGTGGAAGTGCATGACCACGCGCACGTCGTCGTTGCCCTTCTTGTCCTGACCCACGACCTCCTCGTCGTAGGCCTCCACCAGGAAGGCCAGGGTCACGCGGTCGGCACCCAGGGAGGGCTCCACCACGTAGGGGATATAGTGCTCGCCGGTCTCCTGGTCGAAGTAGGTCATGTCCTTGCCGGAGGTGGTCTGGTGCTGAGTCAGGTCGTAGTCGGTACGGTCGGCCACGCCCCACAGCTCGCCCCAGCCGAAGGGGAACAGGAACTCGAAGTCGGTGGTACCCTTGGAGTAGAAGCACAGCTCCTCAGGGCTGTGGTCACGCAGACGCAGGTGCTCCTCCTTCATGTTCAGGTTCAGCAGCCAGTCGCGGCAGAAGGAACGCCAATACTGGAACCACTCCATGTCGGTGCCGGGCTTGCAGAAGAACTCCAGCTCCATCTGCTCAAACTCACGGGTACGGAAGGTGAAGTTGCCGGGGGTAATCTCGTTGCGGAAGGACTTACCAATCTGGCAGACACCGAAGGGCAGCTTCTTGCGGGTGGTGCGCTGCACATTCTGGAAGTTGACGAAGATACCCTGGGCAGTCTCAGGACGGAGATACACGGTGTTCTTGGCGTCCTCGGTGACACCCTGGAAGGTCTTGAACATCAGGTTGAACTGACGGATGTCGGTGAAGTTATGCTTGCCGCAGGAGGGGCAGGGGATGTTCTTCTCCTCGATGAAGGCCTTCATCTCCTCCTGGGAGAAGGCGTCGATGGGCTTGTCCAGCTCCACGCCGTTCTCGCCGCACCAGTCCTCGATGAGCTTATCGGCGCGGAAGCGCTCCTTACACTCTTTACAGTCCATCAGAGGATCGGAGAAGCCGCCCAGATGGCCGGAAGCCACCCAGGTCTGGGGGTTCATCAGGATGGCGGCGTCCAGACCCACGTTATAGGGGTTCTCCTGGACGAACTTCTTCCACCAGGCCTTCTTCACGTTGTTCTTCAGCTCCACACCCAAGGGTCCGTAGTCCCAGGTGTTGGCCAGGCCGCCGTAGATCTCGCTGCCGGAGAAGATGAAGCCGCGGCCCTTACACAGGGCAACGATCTTTTCCATGGTCTTGTCGCTGTTTTTCATGGTGATACGCTCCTTTTCAACTTGATTTGGCTCAGAGCAATTCCTATTTTTTACCCCTGCAGGGGGTAAAAAAAACGCCCTGAGCCGGTTTTCGGCTCAGGGCGAACAGTTGTCACGCTCCGTCTGCTCACAACGCAGCCTAAGCCGCTTCAACTGCGCAAGCCGGCTATCGGCCCTCCGGGCCGGCAGTCCGTTTGCTCCGTTCCGCGTCTTAGTCTGCTGTTCGCGACGACTCTGCGCTTCTTTGTCCGTGGTTCCACCTGAATTCGTACCTGGCTGGTACGCACTTCATTCCCGGTAACGGCGGGGGCCGGCGGGCCATTTCCTGCCCGCGCTCCAGAGGGCCGTTCCCCGTCCCGCCTTCGGAGGATTTGCACCGGCCATCCTCTCTCTTGCGCCCCGGCGGGGGGTACTGTTCTCTGTCACAGCTTTTTCGATGCCATTTTACTGGACAAATGCCCCGCTGTCAAGGGCAAAACCGGGGTTTTTTGTCAATCCAGCTCCAGGCCCTGGGCGTAGAGCTGATAAGTAGCCAGGCCGGACAGGTCCACATCGTCCAGGGTAACGGGGCAGCCCTTCTTCACGTCCCGGAGCAGGGCAGCGCCGTTGAGCAGGTAGAAGGGGGCAGCCTTGTCGGCGTGGGCCCGCTCCAGCAGCTGGGGAGTCAGGCCGTCGATGGCGTGGTGGTGGCCCTCCACCTTCAGCACAGTGCCCGCGGGCAGATCCCGGTCGGCCACACCGGCCAGCACCGACACCTGGCGGCACTCGGGGTGGCAGCCCATTCCCATCAGGTCACCCAGCAGGATGGAGGTGGGGGTCTCCAGGCCCATGTAGTGGTAGGGCAGGTAGATGCAGGCGTACTTCTTGTTCTTGCTCATCACATGGCCCTTGGAGCCCAGCAGGTCCCACATCTTCTCGTTCTCACAGCGCACGATGATAAACTCGCCGCCGCAGAAGCTGGCCTCATCCTTCTCCCGCAGGTCGTAGAACACGTCCACCACGCCGGTCTGGGTGAGGATGCCGCCGTCCTCTTCGGGGATGAAGATATCGGCCAGCTCGCTGGTCTTGGCGATGGGGTAGTCCAGGAAGGGGGAGGCGGGCTTGAGGCCGGTGAGGTTGGACACCAGGTTCATCTCGCACAGGTCGGCGGAGATGACCTCGGTGTACTTCTCCAGCAGGGCCCGGCGGGCCTTCAGGGTGTCCACGCCTTCATAGCACCAGCAGTCGCCCATCTGGGGCAGCTGCTCCACCCGGCCGCTGCCGTCGGTGTAGGTGAGCTCGCCGCTGTCCTTGTCCCAGACAAAGTCGTACTCGCTGGCCTTGCCCGCGGCCACCACGTCCAGGCCCAGCAGCATGGCCCAGGAGTACAGGTCCAGCAGGTTGCGGGGCTGGTCGCCGTTGACCAGGGCGTACACGGCGCCGTGCTCGGCGGCGGTCTGGTTGAGGATGGGGCCGCAGACGCTGTCGGTCTCCTTGGAGACCATGTACACGTTGATGCCACGGCGCAGAGCGGACAGGGCGGCGTCGGAGCTGACGGCGGTGTTGCCGGTGCACTCCACCAGAGCGGTAACGCCGCACTCCATCACCAGGCGGTAGTCGCTGACGATGAGCACCGCGTCGGCAGGAGCCTGGTCGATGGCAGCCTTATCGGGGCAGAACACGATGTTCTCCTTGGCGTAGCCGATCTCGGTGAGCACGTCCAGGCACTCCTCGGGATGGCGGGAGCAGATGACCCGCAGCTCCATGTTCTTTACCTTGGGGATCTGGGCCAGCAGGGTGTAGCCATAGCCCCGGGTGGCTCCGATGATGCCCACCTTGGACTGCTTCTTCCAGGGGTTCTGCAGCAGAGTCGTATAATCCATAAGAATGATCCTCCTTTATTCCTTTATGATTTCTTTTTTTGCTTTCACCCTGTATGAAAAGCAAAATCCGTGCCAGCTTAAAAAAAGACGGCGGAACAATTCCGCCGTCTTTTTTATTTTTCATATTTTTGCAGTTTGCGCCACAGGGTGGACCGGTCCATGCCCAGCATCTTGGCCGCCTGGGTGCGGTTGCCGCCGCAGGCCTCCAGGGCCTGGAGCAGCCGGGTATGCTCATCCAAAACCGGCGGGCTGCTCTCGCCCAGCTGGGCCGACGGGGAGGATGCCCCTGGATCCAAATCTCTGGGGTAGATGGCCTCCCGCAGCACCTGGGGGGAGATGACGCCCTGGGCGCCCCCCACGCTCACCCGCTCCACCACGTTTTTCAGCTCCCGGATGTTGCCCTCAAAGGGGTACTGGTGCAGCAGCGGGATGGCCTCCGGGTCCAGCCGGGGCACAGGCATCCCGCTCTGGGCACACTGCTCCTTCAAAAGAGACAAAAACAGCAGCTCCACGTCGTCCTCCCGCTCCCGCAGAGGGGGGATAAACAGCCGCAGCACATCCAGGCGGTACATCAGGTCTTTCCGGAATTTTCCCTGCTGGGACAGGCTGGCAATGCTCTTATTGGTGGCCGAGATGATGCGCACATCCACGTCGATGACCTTGTTGTCGCCGATGCGCCGCACCTGCCGCTCCTGGAGCACACGCAGCAGCTTGCTCTGGGTGGACAGGGAGATCTCCTCCACCTCATCCAGGAAGAGGGTGCCCCCGTGGGCCTGCTCAAACAGGCCCATTTTGCCCCCCTTGCTGGTGCCGGTAAAGGCCCCCTCCACATAGCCGAACAGCTCACTCTCCAGCAGATTTTCCGTGATGGCAGCGCAGTTAATGGCCACAAAGGGGCCGTTTTTCCGGCTGCTGGTATTGTGGATGGATTGGGCAAAAAGTTCCTTTCCGGTGCCGGTTTCTCCCACAATAATAATATTTGAGTTGGAAAGGGCGTACTGTCTGGCCCGCTGAATGGTTTGCTCAATCACCGCACTATGGTGTACAATATCAGAGAAGTGGTATTTAGCCCGCAGCCCCCGCTCGCTCAGCTTGCGCCGGATCTGACTTTCCAGATTCTGCACCAGAGTGATATCGGTCAGGTTCATCACCGCGCCGCTGATCTGCCCGTTTACCACCACCGGCGTACAGCTGGCCGACACCTTCATCTTTCCTCCCGGCACGGCCAGCACCCGGCCCACCTCCTCCTGTCCGCTGGAGAGGACCTGGCAGAACATCTTGTAGAGGTAGGGCAGAGCCTGCTGCAGGGGACGCCCCATCAGTTCCTCCACCCCGTGCATCTGGCAAATCACCTGGTTCTGCACCTGGATGACCCCGTGGGCGTCCACATAGAGCACTCCGTCCTTGGAGGAGCAGATGATGGTCTTATACATCTGGGCGGTCTCCTGCTGGCGGCGCAGCTGCCCCACGGTGCGCACCGCCGTCTCAATGGTGCGCAGCACGGTATCCTCACCGGTGCCGATGACCACCCCCGGAAAGCCCCGCTGCCGGGCCAGGGTGACGGCGGAGTAGCCGCCGATGAGGGCGTCGCACCCCTGCTCCATGGCCCGGTCCAGCATGGCGGACAGCTTGTCGTGGCGGGGTGCGGCATACACCTCGCCCTCCACGCCGAACAGGCGGCAGATCTCCTCCACCTGGTACATCTGGCCCTCCGAGGTAAAGACCGCCACCTTGTTGGGGTGGTAGGTCTGGCAGCACTGGGACAGGGCCCGCACCACGTCATAGCCGGAAATATTCAGCCGCACCACCGGCAGATGCTGGTAGATGGCCGCGATTTTTTTGGCGGTATAGCCCCGGGCAATGACTGCGTCATACCGGGAGGAGTTGATTCTGGGCAGATCCTCCGCGGTGTACACCTGCACCTCTACATCCAGTTCCCGGCGTCCGGGATAGTTGGACAGTACATAGTCCACCGTCTCCTTCAGCTGAGGATAAGGTACGATAAACAACAGCCGTGTCATGGCGATGGGTCCCCTTTCTCTCGTTGCATCGATGTTGCGTTGCCACAAGTATACAACAATGCAACACATTTGGTCAAGAAAAAAACGGCCCAATCCCCCCTCTGTCTGGCATAAAATTTGCTTTATTATAAGGTATCAGCTTCAGACGGTCTGCCGTCTGTCAATTTACGGAAAAGGAGAGATTTCCATGGCGGTATTCGGATGTATCGCGGATGATTTTACCGGCGCCAGCGACGCGGCGTCCTTCCTGGTCAAGGGAGGCATGAGTGTTCGGCTGTATAACGGCATACCCCAGCAGGCCCCGGCGGCAGCAGGGGAGGGAGAGGAGGACCAGGCCCTGGTCATCGCCCTGAAATCCCGCACCCAGCCTACCGCCCAGGCGGTGGAGGACACCCTGCGGGCCGCCCGGTTCCTGCTGGACCAGGGAGTGCGGCAGCTGTACTTTAAGTACTGCTCCACCTTTGACTCCACCCCCCAGGGCAACATCGGCCCGGTGGCCGACGCTCTGATGGAGCTCACCGGCGCGCCCTACACCCTGCTGTGCCCCGCCCTGCCGGTCAACGGCCGCACGGTGGAGGAGGGCCGTCTGCTGGTCAACGGCGTGCCCCTGGACCAGAGCCACATGCGCAACCACCCCCTGACCCCCATGTGGGACAGCCGCATCGACCAGCTCATGAAGCCCCAGAGCAAGTATCCCTGCCGCCGTCTGGAGGGGGACCCGGCTTCCTTCCAGCCCCAGGGGGAGGAGGGCCCCTTCTATCTCATCCCCGACTACAAGACGGAGCAGGACGGCGAGGCCATCGCCCAGGCCTTCTGGCAGCTGCCCCTGCTCACCGGCGGCAGCGGCCTGCTGGAGCCTTTGGCCAAAATCTGGACCCGAGAGCTCTCCGCCCCCGGTCAGATCCCTGCCAGCGCCACCCCCGGTTCCGCACTGCTGCTGGCCGGCAGCTGCTCCAAGGCCACCCTGGGGCAGATCGCCTGGTATCAGAGCCAGGGAGCTCCCACCTATAAGCTGGACCCCGCCGCCATGCTGGAGGGCCGCCAGACCCTGGACGACGCCTGGGACTTTGTGACCCGCAACACCACCCCGGAGCAGGCGGTGCTGGTGTACAGCTCGGACACCCCGGAGAAGGTGCGCCAGTTCCAGCAGCTGGGCGCCCAGCGGGTAGCCGCTCTGCTGGAGGACACCGCCGCCGCCCTGGCCGCCAAGGCGGTGGAGGCGGGCTTCACCCGCATCATCTCCGCCGGCGGAGAGACCTCCGGCGCGGTGACCAAGGGGCTGGGCTTCTCCTCCTACCGCATGGGAGAGAGCGTGGCCCCCGGTGTGCCCATCATGGCCCCCACCCAGCGCCCGGACATTCGGCTGATTCTGAAAAGCGGTAACTTCGGCCAGGAGGACTTCTTCGGCCGGGCCCTGAAGATGACCAAAGCTTAATTGCACCGAAAAAAAACACGGAGATCTGTGATCTCCGTGTTTTTTCTTGCCTAAATATTACGATTTGTTATCTCAGTCGTCCTGATCCTCGATGGCCACGCAGCGGATCTGGGCGCCGTCGATGTTCTCCAGGGCGGTGGGCAGACCCACAAAGTCCACCACCTTGCCCTTCACGCTCCACAGGTTGGTCATGTACTCCATCATCATGATGTCCTTCTTCAGGATGTGGATATGGGTGGTCAGGCTCAGCTCGCTCTCGTCAAAGCCCAGGCGCAGCTTGCGGATGTCGTAGTCCTGGGGGAAGTCAAAGCCCACCACGTGGGGCTCCAGGCTGGCCAGGTAGATGGCCGCGTCCTCGGTCATATAGGGGGCGTGATCCCAGTAGTCATAGGACTGCCACTCGGTCTTCTGCTGCCAGCAGGTCTTGACGATGAGGATCTTAGTGGGCTCGGTGTCGCCCAGGGCCTTCTTGAGCATCTCAGCGGTGATGGGCTCATCGGGACCCACGTAGCTCACGTCCAGCATGACTGCCTTGCCGAACAGGTAGTCCAGGGGGAAGTCGTTGAGGGTCTTGCCGTCGGCCACCTGGTGCAGAGGGGCGTCGATGTGGGTGTACCAGTGGGTCTGCATGGTAAAGAAGGTGGCGTTGGCGGCGTCACCGTCCTTGATGGACTTGACGGGCTTGATCTCAATGCCGTAGCGCCAGTGGGGCACGATGGGCAAAGTCAAATCAATATATTTTTTCATAGATACCGTTTCTTTCGATCATACAGGCGACCCGGGCGCTCTCCTCCAGCTCCTCGATGCCGTAGAAGGCCTCCAGGATGGAGGTGCCGCCCACGATTCCCCCGTGGTTTTTCAGCAGGAAAGCGTCTCCCTTGGACACGGACTCCTGGAAGGCGGAAAACAGCTCCGGCGAGCCGGGAGGGGCGTAGGGCACCAGGGCGATCTTACCCACCTTCATCTCCAGATAGGGGGTGTAGCGGGGGATGATATCCTCCTGACGGTCAAAGGCCCGGCAGGACCACAGCACCGCCCAGGGTCCGTGGGTGTGAATGACGCACTGGATGGCGGGGTTCTTCTTATAGTAGTCCCGGTGCAGGGGGTACTCCTTGCTGGCCCGCTTGGCACTGAGATTTCTCCCGTTGCCGTCCACCACCGCAAAGTCGTTCTCCGTCAGGCGGCCAAAACAGGTGCCGCTGGCGGTGATATATACGTTCCCCTGGTGGAGAAAGCTCATGTTGGCCGACGAGCCGCTGGTGCGGCCCCGGTCAAACAGGCTGTGGGCCACCCACACCGCCTGCTCCAGTTTTTCTTGCAGTGTGCTCTCCATGATTGTTCCGCCTTTCTTTTGACAATAAAAGGCAGGGCAGATAGCTGCCTATCCACCCTGCCTGGTAGGCGCGGCGCGCCTGGTTAGTTTTCGCTGGCGTTCTTTTTGAAATACTTCAGGCTGTCCACCAGCTTGATGACACCAAACACCACGGTGAGCACCATGCCCACCAGGATGCCGGAGTTCATGATCCACAGGGGATACTTCAGCACAGTGGTAGCCTCGCCGGTGGAGATCTGGGTGTTTACGATGGTCCAGATCTGATACACCAGCAGACCGGAGATGATCAGGGTAGCCACATACTGAATCACCTTGAAGGTGCCGTACAGGGCCATTTTTCCCTTCTCCTTGGCGTCATCCTCAAACAGAGTCAGAGAGATGAGCTCGTCGTTCAGGAAAGCCAGGGCGGAGCAGACAAAGATGCTCCATACGAACAGCAGCTTAAGCAGCTCATCCGACCAAGGGGTGGAAATCTGCAAAATGTTTCGGGCCATAACGGCGTAGGTTTCCACCAGAATCATCACGATTCCGACCACGCCGAACAGGGCCTCCACAACCTTGATTGGCTTGGATGATGATAAATTCTTCATAGTTGTTTCCTCACTCTTCCACCACAGCGATGACACGGATCTGGCTGCCGTCGGCATTCTGGGTATTCAAGGGCAGCGCAATCAGCTGGCAGGTATCCGAGCCAATGTTCCACAGGTTGGTCATGTACTCGATCTGGAGGATCTCCCCCTGCTTGAGCACATGCTCATGTACCGGCTGGATGATCTCGTCGCCCGGCTTCATGGTGCGAATGTTCCGGATGGCGTAGTCCTGGGCAAAGTCATAGCCCACCACCTTGGGATGGTAATTCTTGATCCAGATTCCCGCGTCCTCGGTGAGGTAGGGGGAGCTGTCCCAGTACTCGGTGGTCTTCCAGTCCACCTTGCGGCCCCGGTCGGTGCGGATGAGCAGGCTGTCAAAGTGCTGATCCTTGTAGGGCTCGTTGGCCTTCTCCAGCATTTCCCCGGTAATGGCGGCGTTGTCTCCGCAGTCGGAGAAGTCCAGCACCAGACAGTTGGTGATGGCCCAGTCCTGAATGGGGTAGTCGCTCAGGGTCTTGCCGTTGGGGTCAAAGTGGAGGGGGGCGTCAATGTGGGTATACCAGTGGGACTCCAGGTTGTAAGACATGCACTGCCAAGGATCGTGGTTGGCGTGGGTCTTAACCGGTACAAACTTGATTCCGTAGCGCCAATGCTCTTCAATGGGCAAAGTCAAATCTACAATACGTCTCATATCGCAGTTCTCCTTCCTAAGCCCCGGCCATTACTGCTGGATCATGTCCAGCAGCTCGGTGCCGTAAGCGTCGGTGAAGATGGACCAGGTGGGAGTAGCCAGAGCCTTGAAGGCCTCCTTGTCGGGGTTCTCCACGATCTCACAGCCGTTGTCCAGCAGCTCCTGCTTGGCGGTAGCCTGAGCCTCGTCGGTGAGCTTCAGCTGCTCCTGACGGGCCACATCGGCGGCCTCCTGGATGAGGGCCTTCTGAGAGTCAGACATCTTGTCCCAGGTGATCTGGCTGATGGCCATGTAGAAGGGGGTGTACACGTGGTCGGTCAGAGTAACATAGGGCTGAACCTCGTAGAGCTTACGGGCAACGATCTCGTGCAGGGGGTTCTCCTGACCCTGAACGGTGCCCTGCTGCAGAGCGGTGTACATCTCAGAAGCGTCGATGGGGGTGGGCAGAGCGCCGAGGGCCTCCCACAGGGCCACCTGCACGTCGGCGGACAGGGTGCGCAGCTTGATGCCCTTCAGGTCGTCGGGAGTGGTGATGGGACGCACGTTGTTGGTCAGCTCACGGAAGCCGTTCTCCCAGAAGGACAGGCCGATGATGCCCTTCTCAGCAAACTTCTCGTTGATGGCGTCAGCGGCGGGGCCGGAGGTAGCGGCTCGGGCAGCCTCCAGATCCTCGAACAGGTAGGGCAGCTGGAAGACCTCGATCTCAGGCACCAGGCCGGAGAAGTAAGCGGTACCGGACACGCCGATGTCCACGGTACCCTGCTGCAGGCCCTGGACCATGGAGGTGGCGTCGCCCAGAGCGGTGTCATAGAAGGCCTGGGCCTCGATGGTGCCGTTGGAGTAGGCGTTGATGTAGTCAGCCATCAGAGCCAGAGCGGCGCCGGTGGCAGTGTTCTCGGGGATGGAGCCGGCAAACAGGCTGATGGTCAGGGTATCGCCGGTAACCTCGGCGGAGGCAGCCTCGCCGGGCTCAGGCAGGTTCTCGTTGACAACGGTGTTGCTTCCGGAGCCGGAGTTGTTGCCGGAACTGGTGTTGCCGCAGGCGGCCAGGGAAGAGATCATACCCATGGCAAGCAGGAAGGCGATGATTTTCTTTTTCATGTTACATACTCCTTTTCTTTTTTCCATTCATTCCAAATTGATTTTAAACAAGAATTGGGAGCGCCGTCACCCGTTGACCAGGGCAGGCAGCAGAGTGGTGATCTGGGGAACCAGCACCACGATGATGGTACCAAGAGTGATAGCCAGCAGGGGGATGGGCAGGTGGGGGATAATCTTATGTACCGGCTGGCCGCCCACGCTGGAGGCCACGTACAGGTTGATGCCCACGGGGGGAGTGGCCAGGCCGATGCACAGCACGATGACCATTACCACGCCGAAGTGGACCATGTCGATGCCATAGGCCTCGGCGGTGGGGCAGAAGATGGGGGCGAAGATCAGCAGGGCGGGCACGGCGTCGATGAAGCAGCCGGCCACCAGCAGGATCAGACACACCGCGAACAGGAACACAGTGGGGCTGCTAATGGAGGAGGTGAACATCTTGGCCACGGTCTGGGGAATGCCGGCGCGGGTGATAACCCAGCCAAACACCTGGGTGGCGGCCACGATGAGCATGATGCCGGCGGCGCTCTTTACACCATCATATACGATCTTGCATACCTGAGTGATCTTGATCTCACGGTAGACAAACAGGCCTACCAGCAGGCAGTAGAAGCAGCACACAGCGGAAGCCTCGGTGGGGGTCATGAAGCCGGAGTAGATGCCGCCCAGGATGATCACAGGAGCCAGCAGGGCGAAGAAGGCGTCGCCGAAGGCCTTGATGGCCGCACGGCCGCTGAATCGGCCGCTGCCCTTGTAGCCCTTGCGCATACACAGCATGACCACCACGACGATGAGCACCAGGCCCAGGAACAGGCCGGGCAGCAGGCCGGCCAGCAGCATGTCGCCCACCGACTCGCCGGAAGCCACGGCGTACAGTACCATCAGCACGCTGGGGGGAATGATGGGGCCGAAGATGCCGCCCATGGTCTGGATGGCGCTGGCAAAGCCGGCGTCATAGCCCTCCTCCTCCATGGAGGGGATCATGATGCCGCCTACCGCAGCGGTGGTGGCGGCGCCGGCGCCGGTCATGGCGGCGAAGATCATGCTGGCCACAATATCTACCACCGCCAGGCCACCGGGCATCCAGCCCACCAGCTTCTTGGCGAAGTCAACAATTCGTTTGGAAATGCCGCCGCTCTGCATCAGGCATCCCGCAATGACGAAGAAGGGGATGGCCATCAGTGTAAAGGAATCCACGCCTTTGAGCATCTGCTGTCCAATGATGATCAGCGGCACATTGGAAAAGAGCACCATGTAAGCCAGGGCCGACAGGCACAGGGCATATGCGATGGGGATTCCCAGGAAAAGCAGAACGAAAAATGAGATCACTAATACTGCTAAATCCATAATTTCTACCTCTTTACGTTACAATTGGTTCGTTTCCTTCCGCCGGCAGGCGGCCTGTCCAACTTGCAGGACAGCCTCCAGCGGTCCTTCCTCTCTTTCCTGCCGGTACTTGCTTTCCCCCTTTCTCTTGCTTGGCAGGGCTTTTCTTCCAACCGTTGGCACGGACAGATCGGCCGGCCTGTTTCTCAGGCGCCGCGGCTGCGGCCAACTGATTATGTAAGGACTTGGTTTGTTCTTCGTCTCTTTCTGCTTATATTTATGTAGCAAGCTTTGTGCCAATCAAACAATCGAGACGACTTGTATTAAAACTTTTTGAACATTTTAACAAATATGGCATTTGATTTTTAGCAACATGACGGTCTTTTCCAGTTCCGTACGGTTGCTCCGCCTGTTTCACCTGGAACAGATGAAACATCGTGTTTCACATTCGTGTTTCATCTGTTTCTCCAAAATGTTTCATGTCGGGAGAGCCCACAGATTTCGTCCCAATCTTTCCCAAATCTCTCCCGTTGCAGACGGAAATCAATCCTCCAGCAGAGCCCAGGCCCGGTTCAGGGTACGCTTGGCATTGGCAATGACCACATTCACGTCCTCACCGGCCCAGGGCTTGATCTCAAAGGTGAGGGGCATGGGGGAATCTGCCCGGAAAAATCCGTTTTCCCGCACGACCCGCAGGAAATCCAGCACCTGAGGCACATCGTTGCTGCTGGCAGGGAATCCAAAGCGGGGATGCTCATCCCCGTAGGCTACCGCCTGAGGATCGTTGCAAACAGTGTTGCCGATGTGGAAATGAGTGATGTAAGGACGCAACACCGGAATCACCTGCGACGAGGTCTCATAGGTCATGGGGAAGTGGCTCAGGTCCACCATCAGGCCAAAGTTGGGGCACTGCTCCCGCACCGCCGCGGCAAACCGGGCGGCCAGCGGGGCGGGACCCAGCAGGGCCTTTTTGGCGATGTCGTGGTCAAAGACCTCCAGCTCCACCCGGATGCCCTTGGTCTGGGCGTAGCGGCACACCGCGGTCACCGTCTTGACCAGCTGGGCAAAGCACGCCTCCCGGGTCTCCGGGGTCCAGTGGCCCGCCAGCAGGCCCATGGTGGGGCTGCCCAGCCGGGCGGCCTCATCCACCCCGGCCAGCAGGGTGTCCTCCGCCTGTTTCCGACCCGCCTCGTCCACATCGTTGGGATTGAGACCGGCTCCCATCAGCCGGCCGTGGCCGTTGTAATACAGGGTCATATGGCTCTGGGCCGCCAGGGCGGCCACCTGTTCGCCGATTTCCGGGGTGGGGAGGGGGTTTACCTCCACCGCGTCGAAGTAGTCGTCCACCGCGATGCGGCGGATGACCTCCGGCCAGAGGTCGCCCCCCTGGGCCAGCACCGGGGCGTAGGCCATGGCGGACACCAGGCCCACCTGAAAATACTTGTGGATGGAATCTCTCATGCCAATCCCTCCATGATCTTGGCGATCTGCGCCACGCAGCGGGCCGGGCTGGACAGGGTGGGAATTCCGGTCTGCCGGGCTACCTCCTGCTCCATGTGGGCCATAGAGGCCTGGGCCAGCACGATCACGTCGCAGGGCTTCAGGCTCCGGGCCATCTCCAGCACCAGGCGGTCGTGGGTGGCCTGGTCGCCCGCCTTCAGGGCGTTGATGGCCTCCTCGTTGCACACCACCTGGAGGTCGATGGTCTTACCCGCCGCCTGAGCGGCGGCCTCCAGCGCGCTGGAGGAGGGTTTTACCGTGCTGTTGGCGGTGGCCAGCAGGCCGATGCGGCTGCCCAGAGTCACCGCTTCATTCACCATGGCGTCGTCAATGGCCACCACGGGGATGGAAAACTCGCCCCGCAGCCGGCGCACCGAGGGGGAGAGGGTGGAGCAGGAGACCACGATCAGGTCCGCTCCGGTGAGAGCCTGGGCCTGCATGTCCAGGCGCAGGCGGTTGTGGTTGGTTTCGGAAAATTCCCCGGTCATGGCCGGGTCGGTGGCCAGAAAGTCGTCATACAGGGTGTGGATCAGAAAGTCCCCGGGGACTCCTTCCCGCAGCTGCTGGGTAAAGGACTGGATGACGCTGTACACCGTGTGGATGCAGGCAATGCATTTCATACCCGAGGCTTCCTTCCGTAGATTTTTTCAAAGATGGGGGCCAGATAGGCGATGGAGCGCTTGGCGCTCTCCTCCATGGAGGGGTCCTGGAAGATCTCGGTGCAGAACAGGTCGTCATAGCCCACATCGTGGAAAGTCTGGATGACCTTGGGGAAGTCCATGCCGCAGTTGCCGGGGTAGCGGCGGTTGTTGTCCGAGAGGTGGACGTGGACGTTGATGTCCGCATAGTCCCGGATGGCCTGGTACATGTCCTTCTCCTCGATGTTCATATGGAACACGTCCATCATGGCCTTGAAGTTGGGGCGGTTGGTCATGTCCACCATCCGCTTGGCCTCGGCCATGGTGTTGACGAAGTTGGTCTGCATAATGGTGACGTTCTCCAGGGCGATCATCACGTTTTTGGGGGCGGCGTAGTCGCTGATGGCCTGGAAGGCCTCCACAGCCCACTCCTCGGTCTGCTGCCGGGCCACGCCGGGGCGGTACTGGCCGCGGACCCGGCCGATGTTCACCTTGGCGTTCTGGGAGGCGGCAAAGTCGATGATGTCCTTGACCCGGGCCACCGCCTCAGCGCGGCGGGCGGGGTCGGGATCGGCAAAGCTCAGGCCCAGCTGACCGAAGATCTCGCCGGTGCACACCAGACCCACCACCAGGCCCAGGTCCTGGGCGGTGCGGCGCACCTGCTCCCAGTTGAGCTTGCCGGGGTCGATGGTCATCAGCTCCACTCCGTCATAGCCGTAAGCGGCGATGTCGCCGAAGGTCTTGTCCAGGGGGCCCTGGTAGGCGGTCACGGAATCGGCAATGGCCACATCGGGGGTGGCCACCTGATAGCAAAGCTTCATAGCATTTCCTCCTGCCTGTGGGGCTTACTTGTTGTTATGTACCGCCATCTGGCTGGCCATCTTCACCGCGTTCTCGAAGGAGGCGGTGTGGACGATGTTCTTGCCGGCGATGTCGTAGGCGGTGCCGTGGCCGCAGGTGACAACGGGGTAGGGCTGGCCGCCGGCGATGGTGATGCCGCCGTCAAAGCCCTTGAGCTTCAGGGCGATCTGGCCCTGGTCGTGGTACATGGTGACCACGCCGTCAAACTCGCCGTTGAAGGCCTTGTGGAACAGGATGTCGGAGGAGATGGGGCCGGTGGGGTTCATGCCCTCAGCCTTGGCCTTCTCGATGGCGGGGGCGATCACGTCGATCTCCTCCCGGCCGCACTTGCCGCCCTCGCCGCAGTGGGGGTTCAGAGCGGCCACGCCGATGCGGGGATTGGCGAAACCGGCCATTTTCAGGGTGTTGTGGCACAGGGTAATGGCCCGGTAGATCTTCTCCACGGTGAGGTTGTTGCTCACTTCCTTGATGGGAATGTGGCTGGTGGTACGGGTAGTCCACATGCCGCTGGCCACGTTGATCTCGCCGAAGGGCTGGTCGGCCACACCGAACATGTGGGCCATGACGTGGTGCTCGCTCTCATACGGACAGCCCGCCAGCTTCATGCCGTTCTTATTGAAGGGAGCAAAGCAGAAGCCCTCGATCTCGCCGCTCTTGCACAGGTTGACTGCCAGCTCCAGCATGTTGTTCACGCTCACGCTGCACATCAGGTTCAGCTCGCCCATCTTCACGTCGGCGGGGTCCTGATCGTGCTGGTCCAGAACGGGCAGGCCCTTGGACCAGTCGGCCTCGCTCACCTTGGAGATCACATAGTGGGGGGCATCGCCGCCCACCAGCTTCAGGGCGTTTTCAAAAATGCGGACGTCGCCAATGATGATGGGGCGGCAGTAATCAGAGTAAAAATTGTTGATGGCCAGCTTAGCGACCAGCTCAGGGCCAACTCCGGCAGAGTCACCCATCAGAATACCAAGAACAGGTTTTTTCTCGCTCATTTCCTACGCTTCCTTTCTGTTTGTAAAATCCGGACGTCATCTGCGGGTCTTGATATTGTAAGATACGTGCAAATGCCATGCCAATTTTCCGCCCCTGATGCAGCAAATGATATAAAAGAAATATTTTTGTCAGTTATGTAGAAAATCAAAATCGTATTTTATACAAAAAAGCAAGCCGTTCCGGCATGTACCGGACCGGCTCGCTCCTTGTCTTTTATTTATCCAAAGTTGATGAGACAACTTGAAACAAATTGATGAAACATATTGAAACTATATGTTTCACTTATCTGTTTCATCCCGCTTCTTTTTGCTTCTTCGCCACAAAGTTGTGCGGCTGATCCCCATCTCCCGGGCGATATCCTCCTTGCGCTTGTGGGTGGGCGGGGGAGTGGTATGACAGGCTTCCAGCTCCTCCTCTTCCAGCCCGGCAATGGCCAGTTCTTCCTTGGTAATGGAGCCGCTGTCACACAGGATCACCAGCCGCTCGCAGAAATTGCGCAGCTCCCGCACGTTGCCCAGCCAGTAGTGCTCCTTGAGCATCTGGATGGCCTGGTGGGTCAGCACCGGCACCGGGCGGCCCGCCTCCCGGCAGAAGCGCTGGAGCATCTGGCGGAAGATCAGCTCAATGTCCTCCGGCCGCTCCCGCAGAGGGGGCAGGCGCAGCTCCAGCAAGCTGATGCGGTAATACAGGTCGTTTCGGAAGGAGCCCTCGGAGATTTTCTGCTTCATGCTTACATTGGTGGCGGAGATCACCCGCACATCCACGGGAATCAGCTTGTTGTCGCCGATGCGGCGGATGTTCTTCTCCTGGAGCACCCGCAGCAGCTTAGCCTGGAGGGGGAGGGGCATCTCGCCGATCTCGTCCAGGAAAATGGTCCCCTTGTGGGCCAGCTCGAACAGGCCCAGTTTGCCCCCCTTCTGGGCCCCGGAGAAGGAGCCCTCGCTGTATCCAAACAGCTCGCTCTCCAGCAGCTGCTCGGGCAGGGCCGCGCAGTTGACCGGGACAAAGGGGTAGCCGGCCCGGGCGCTGGCGTTGTGGATGGACTGGGCAAACATCTCTTTGCCCGTGCCCGTCTCTCCTAAAAGCAGGACGTTGGCGTCGGTATTGGCATATTTGTAGGCGGAAACGATACACTGCTTCATGCCGGGAGTCCCGGCGATAATGTCCTGGAAGGTATAGCGGGCGGTAAAGCCGGACATGCGCACCTGCTTTTGGATCTTGGAGTCGGTATCCCGGATCATGGCGGCATTCTGGATGGTAAACAGCACTCCGTCCTCCTGGCCCTCCACCATCATGGGGGCGCAGCGCATCACCGTCATGCCCGAGGAAAACTGGCGCATTCCATCGGTGGCAATGCCCTCGGAGAGCACCTTCTGCCAGCCGCTGTCCGGCAGCACCTCATCGATGGACTGGCCGATCAGTTTCTCTTCCGAATCCGCCCCCAGCAGGTAGGCCGCCTGGGTGTTGGCGGCGATGATGCTTCCCCGCCGGTCACAGGCCAGCACGCTGTCGTGGTGGTGGTTGAGCAGGGTGCGCAGCAGATGGTTTTTCATCTGCTCCCGGTGGATGCCCTTGGCCGTCTCAATGGCGGTGTTGACGGTGCGCTCGATGGCCTCCTCTCCGGTGCGGATGGACACCGCGGGGATGCCCAGCTCCTGGCAGCGGTTGTACACCGTCAGACCGCCTACCACACATTGGAAGCCCTGACCTTTCAGCTCCCGGATCACCCCGTCCACATCCTCCTCGCCCTGGATGTAGAACAGGTCCAGATCCAATCCGCTCAGCCGCCGCAGGCTGGTGGCGGTACAGGCGGTGGAGTCAGACAGCACAATGGCGATCCGTCTGCGCCCATAGCGGCAGATGCACTCGTCCAGTGCGTTGAAAATATCGTCGCTGGTCACAGGAATTTCCACAAAGGACGCCTGGGGATACTGGGCGCGGATGCTGCGGCCGGTGATGCCTCGGGCGGCCATGATGCGGTATTGGGACATGTCCATATGGAAAAACCGGCTGCCGTAGAGGTGACAGATATCAATCTCCATATCCCGGGTATCCAGTGTGGAAACATAGCGCTCAAATTTCTCCTGCACTTCCTCATAGGGTACCACCAGCAAGATTTTTACCATCGCTGTGCCCTCCTTTCAAACCCTGGATCAAAGATAATGGTTATATTTTTGTTTTTTGTTATTTCTTTCCTACCAATGTATCTCTTTTGTTGCTCTGGATTTTGTCCATTATATCACAAACTTGGCCTATTTCAATATAAAAAGCCGGGAGAAGAGCAGCACTCTTCTCCCGGCCCTTACGGAGATACGGAAAGAAAAAATGTTACTTATTCACCACGTTGATGGGGCTGCCGTCCAGGTAAGCCTTCACATTGTCCACGGTGATATCCATGATGCGCTGGCGGGCCTCCTTGGC
>ENA-UPXC01002798-UPXC01002798.1-human-gut-metagenome-genome-assembly--contig:-NODE-2798-length-19637-cov-17.202045_pt1 | contig 19637 bp, 10 predicted proteins | sample MGYA00250047_ERZ773371 | MGnify/ENA primary metagenome ERZ773371 (study PRJEB29103, sample SAMN06111975) | human gut metagenome | biome: human gut; feature: ankylosing spondylitis patient; material... | reverse complement strand
CGGCGGCCCGTTCTGGGCGCGCCTCAATCGTAGCCCGAGACGGTCCCGGGCTGACAATTTCGACTGTAATGGACGTTCTTAAACGACTAGTCGCTGGCGACGTCCCTCGCCGTCGGCGGATTTTGGGACATGTGGCCCGCTTTTTGGGCCCGCCTGTCGGTACACTAAAAGCACTATGGGTACCCGCGAGCGACATATCGGCCACGCGGCCGCCCGATCCGCACCCGTGGCGGATCCCAGGGGCGGCAGGCTCTTCGCCATGCCGCGATTCCTTGTCGGCATAACACATCAGGCGTACCGTCACCGCGTCTTTGCTTTCGCCGGCGCCATCACCGCGCTGTTCCTCATGCTTTTGGCAGTCTTGCCGGCGCTGTTCTCCTTCGACCCCAAACTTTCTAACGCCGTGTCCGCCTATAGCGAGGTGTCCGAAGAGGTCGTGGATGCGCTCGTCCACTCGAGCTCTCTTCCGTTGCTTGTTGCCGCAATCGCCTTTTCAATCTGGGGCGTGTTGGCGTACCTGCGCTGCCTGGACTACGTCTTGCGCCGCCGCCTTGTTGCCGTCGCCACTATCTGCGCCCTCTGGATGATCGAGGTAATCCTCAAATACAAGTCGTTCACACCGGTCTACGCCACGATCCTGTGATACCTGTACTACGTGCCCATGACGCTCATTCCGCTGCTCTACCAGTTGTGTGGTCTGCGCCTCGCGGGCGTGGAACAGCACCGCCTGGGTCGCCGCTACTGCGCTGCGCTGTGGATTGTGGCCATCCTGCTTATCGGATTTGTGCTCACCAACGATTTTCACCAGCAGGTCTTCCGCTTTGACCGTACAAGCGACACCTGGAGCAATGATTACACGTACGGCTGGGGTTATTTCGCTGTCTTGTTGTGGACGGCCTTTAACTTTGTGGCCTTTTTTATCCTGGTTGGTCGATCCTCATCCTTTCGCATCCAGCGTTTCTCGGGCACGGCGGCGCTCGTACTGCTGGGTGGCGCATTCTTTGCCATCTCGTATGCTCTGCGCGTGCCCTGGGCATGGAGGCTCAACTTTTCGTTCGTCTATTGCGTCCTGTGCGTGGTGGCGATGGAAATCTGTCTCGATTGCGGTGTCATTCCGTCGTATCACGACATCGCCGGCATCTTCGACACCTTGCCGCTCGACCTCAAAGTTCTAACGCGCGACCTGCAGGAGGTCTATGCCACGCCGGTGTCAAAGCCAATGCCGGTAGGCGTGCGCGAAGAGTTGTGGACCCAGGAGCACGGCCGCGCCCACGCCTTTGCCGTGGCGTCCGATCCCGATGTGATGTACCGCGCCTTTCCACTGCTGGGCGGATCGGCCCTGCTTGCCCAAGACGTGTCGGAGCTCAACGAGCTTAACCGTGAGCTGGCGCATCGTCGCATGGAGCTGCAGCGTCAAAACGAGCTGCTCACGGCCGACTACGACCTTAAGACGCACCTGGCAGATCAAGAGGCCGAGACCTTGCTGGTCCAAGACGTGGAACAGGCGCTTGCCTGCGCGCTCGAAGGGATGTACGACCTGCTGAGCTCGCTGCCGCCGTTGACCGACGAAGCGTCTTCTCACGAGCGTTACCGCATGCTACAGCGCGCCAAGATGCTCGTCGCCTATTGCAAGCGCAAGGGGTCGCTCACGCTGGCGCAGCACGGGGAGAGCGGCTTTGATCGCGACCGCATTCAGCTCATTGCCAACGAGCTCGCAAGCGACCTGCGCACCATCGATGTCGATTGCGCCTCGATTATCGCCATACGGCGCCCGATGCACGCCAGTACGGTAAGCGCCCTGTACGACTGCGTGTATGACTTTGCGTTTTTTGCCTACACCACCGACCATCCGGCGCTCATGTATCACTTGGGCGACCATGACTCGTGCAGTGTCGAGCTGCGCGCGACGCTTTTCTCCAACGATGAGGAAGACTTGTCTCAGACACCGGCCGCCCATGAACTCGAAAGTGCGCTGCAAGGGCGCAACGTGGCATACCGCCTTGAGGGCGAGCCCGGCCAGCTGCGCATGATCGTTTTGATGCCGAGGGCGGGTGAGTGACGATGCAGATTTCGCTCATCCTTCCCCAAATCGTTACGCTCGATGTTGTCTTTGCCCTGGCTGCGTGTCTGCAGATGATCCGCGTCCCGCTCATCGCATCGCGCCGCTCGTCCTATAACCGTAAGGTGATTTGCGCCTACGAGGCGAGCCTTGTGCTTCACCTGATGATTTCAGCGCTCATCTTATTCGCGTCGTCTGGCTCGTATCTGGTGGCGCCGCTTGACGTTTGCGCCAGGGCAATGGGCGGAGTGCTGTGGCTCAATGCCGCGATCTTTGCCTATGGCGTGGTGCTTATGGTGCACTATCGTCGCCCCGTCATGCTGGCCGAGCTGCTGCTTGTTGTCGCCGTTACACCGCCGGTGGTTTTTGCCATGGGCTCGGCGTGGACCGTTGTCCTTATCGCAGAGGGAGCGTTCTTCCTGTTCCGTTCCATCGCGGCGCTCTTGATGGACGTCCGTAACCGCCAGGAGGATATCACCGCGTTCTCGACGATCGAGACCATCAACGTGATTCCCGTGGGCATCCTGTATCTGGACCCGAGGGGCCGTCCGCTGCTCATGAACCGCTGCATGCGAAAAAACCTGGTGGAGCTTCATATGCCCACCGACCTAGGCGATATGAGCGGTACGTGGAACGACCTGCGCAAACTCAGCATGCAAATGCCCGAAAGCAGCAAGAACCGCGTGCGCATTAATCTGGACCGCTTTGGTGAGGCGCGCGTTGTGGTCGAGGTTTCTCCCGCCGAGATTCGCTTGTTTGTGCACGATGACGTTATGGTTTCGGGCCGCCTCTTCGAGCGCATTATCGGCCTGGATGTAACAGAGTATGCGCATGCTCATGATCGCCTGGCGCAAGCCAACCACCTGCTTGAGCTTGCGGGCCAAGAGCTCCAAGCCCAGATCGAAGAAGTCAAAAAAGTTGCTGACAATGCGGCCTATCTGCGTATGCGCGCCCGTGTGCACGATGTGATCGGTCAGCGCCTGTCCATCCTCCATCGTTATCTTGAGGAAGGGCGCCTGGATGACGAGTCACTCGAGCAGATCGATCCGCTGCTGCGCTCGATTGCCGCCGACTTGCATAGCAGGGGTGACACCGAACCGGCAGAGCAACTGGGCGATATCGTCCATGCCTTTGGTCTGGTGAGCGTGCGGATCGATGTGGAGGGCGAGCTGCCAAGCGACGCGCGTGTCGCCGCCGCATTTTTGCAGATTATCCGCGAGGCCTCGACCAATGCCACCAAGCATGCGCAGGCGCATCAGGTCCATGTACGCCTGTGGCAGGAGGGGACAGATGCTGGCACCATCGCGCACATGACTATTTCCAACGACGGATCCCCGGCTCCCGTATCGTATCGCGAGGGAACGGGTATCCCAGGCATGAGGCATGTCGCGCAAGATCTGGGCGGCAGACTGGAAGTCCGCCCCGCCCCGCCCTTTACGCTTGCGGTATCCATTCCGCTGAACTCGAACGCCACGGACCAAAGGAGACGCTCATGATTCGCGTGTTAATCGTCGAAGATCAGGCCATCTTGCGCGAGAGTCTCGCGCGCTCCGTTGGCGACCAGCCCGATATGACCGTTGTCGCCGCGATCGCCGATGCTTCCGAGGCCCTTGGCATCGTGCTCAAGGAGCGCCCGGACATGATACTGATGGACGTGTGCACCGAGCACGATTCCAACGGCATCGTGGCGGCGGCGCGTATTAAAGAGGAGCTGCCCGAGTGTCGCGTCATTATCATGACGGGCATGCCCGAGATAACCTTTGTGGACCAGGCGCGCGAGGCGGGCGTCGATAGCTTTGTGTATAAGAACGTCGGTATCGACGAGCTATTCGCCGTGATGCGCTCCACGCTGGCGGGCTACTGCACGTTTCCCAAGCCGCCCGAGAGCATCTTCTCGGGCACGGCGGCCCTCGACGATGTCGAGCTGTCGATTTTGCGCCTTGCCTGCGAGGGTAAAAGCCGCCGCGAGATTGCGGCCGAGCTGTTTATGAGCGAGGGCACCATCAAACGCCGCATCTCGGAGATCCTCAACAAGACCGGCTACGACAACATCATGCGCCTGGCCGTGCACGCAGTAACGGAGGGCAGCATCGTTCCCAACATGGAGCGCCCGTAATCGACGCGCTCGCCCGTGTTCCGGCGCCGTAAAGATAGACCGCCCGCCGTTTCGCATCTAAAACGGCGGGCGGTCTGCTTGTATGGGCAGTGTTGTCGGCGCAAGGCGACGGGGCCGCAGGATCAACTCCTGCGGCCCCGTCTGGTGTGCGCGGATGTGTCCGCCAATCCGCGGCTGATGTTACGTGCCGTTACGCGATGGTTGCGCTGTAGGAGGCAACGTCCTCGTAGGAATCGGTCAGGTAGGCGTCGATGCCGATGGTCGTATTGACCAGGTCGTCAAGGCTATCGAGCGTGCCGTTCGAGAACGTGAATTCCTCAGTGGCGTTGGTGCCGGGCATCAGGTGAGCCGAGAACCAAGGCTCCTTCATGGTACCGTTGACGTTGGTCTTGCCGCTGGGAGCGTAGAAGGTCAGGTCCTTGTCGCTCTTGTTGGTGATGTTGACGACAAAACCGATGTCGCCCCACTCGTCCTTGAACTTCTCGGTGATGGTGATGGTGCACAGGTCGTCATCGGCAACGGTGACGGCGGGGGAGATTTCAATCTTCTGGACGTCGTCGTCTTCGACGGCCTCGTCGATCTCTTCTTCCTTCTCGGCCGCCTCGCGATCCTTCTTCACCGTGCCGGACAGGTCCTTGTCTGACTTGCTAAAGACAAGATTGCCGTCATCCTCTTCGAGGATGAGTTTGCCGTCCTTGAGCTTCATGTCATGCGACTCGTCTTCGGCGGTGATGGTTACGGTGGTGGCGTCCTTTGCCTCCCATTTCAGGTCGACGACTTCAAGGAACAGGTCGAGGGCGCCTGTACCGTCCTCATCGAGAATCAGGACGCAGTGGACACCCCAATCCTCGAGCATCTTCATGTACTCATCGGTCAGTTCTTCGCCCTCCAGGGTTCCACCCGAGAGTTCCCAGCTGCCGACGAAGTTGGCCTTGGGGTCTTTGCCGCCGCCGCTGCAGCCCGTCAGGGCAAAGGCGAGCGCAAGGACGCATGTCAGAAATGCGAGTACGGACTTTTTGAACGTTGTCTTCATGGTGTCCTCCTTTATCGAACGAAACCCATAGAAGCAAATGCGGGGGTGGCGGATCCCCCGCCAATTACCAGATAAAGGGGCTAGGGCCTGGGCGTTCCGCAGTTGCTGCAGAACTTGCCGCCGTTTTCGCTGCCGCAGTTGGGGCAGAACCACTTGGCCGGTGCCGGGGCGGGAGCGGGGCTTCCGCAGTTGCTGCAGAACTTGCCGGTGTTGGTGGCGCCGCAGCTGCAGGTCCACGTGCCGGCCGCGGGGGCAGCGGCAGGAGCCGGTGCGGGGGCGGGTGTCGGAGCCGGCTGTGGGGCGGCTTGCTGCTGTGACTGGCCGGCGGCGAACAGCTGGCTGGCGTTCATGCCGCCCATGCCGCCCGCCATGCCCATGCCCATAAAGCCGGCCATCGCGCCGTTGGGGTTGGCGGCTGCCGCTCGCATCGCATCGCTCTGGGCGCTGGCGATGTTAGCTGCTGCCATGGTGGGATCGCGCATGACCGCGGCCTTCTGCAGGTCCTTGATCATCTGCTCGTCCTCTTGCGAGGCAGCGATGGAGTTAACGCCAAAGCTCACGATCTCGACACCGCGCAGGTCGCGCCAGTCGGCGGAGAGGACCTCGTTGAGCGCGCGGGCGAGCTCGGTGGTGTGGCCGGGGATGGCACTGTAGCGGATGCCCATTTCCGAGATCTTGGCAAAGGCGGGCTGCAGGGCGGTGAGCAGCTCGGACTTAAGCTGGCTGTCGATCTTGTCGCGCGTGTAGCTATCGGTCACGTTGCCACACACATTGGTGTAGAACAGCAGCGGGTTGGTGATGCGGTACGAATACTCGCCGTTGCAGCGCACGGAGATGTCGACGTCCAGGCCAATGTTGTTGTCGACCACGCGGAAGGGCACGGGCGAGGCGGTACCGTACTTGTTGCCGATGATCTCCTTGGTATTGATGAAGTAGACGCGCTGGTCCTTGCCCGCGTCGCCGCCAAAGGTAAAGTGGCTGCCGATATTGGCGAACGTCTCCTTGATGGAGTCGCCCAGGTTGCCGCTAAAGACGCTCGGCTCGCTGCCGGTGTCAAAGACGAACTCGCCGGGCTCGAGCGCTACCTCGATGATCTTGCCGTTTTGCACCACGAGCATGCCCTGGCCGTCGTTGACGGCGATGACCGAGCCGTTCGAGATGACGTTGTCCTCGCCGCGCGTGTTGGAGCTGCGGCCGCCGGTGCGCTTGCTGCCCTTGCAGGCCAAGACGTCAGCGGGCATCGATTCGCAATAGATAAATTCCTTCCACTGGTCGGCCATGACGCCGCCGGCAGCACCCAATCCAGCTTTCAAGAGTCCCATGGTGATCTTCCTTTCTCGTCAAAGGCCGGGTGGTATTGGTCAGAATGGTTAATCGTCCTTGTTGTCCTTCATGACAACGGTGGTCTCGGTGTGGCTGAAGGTGTCGTGCTTCTCGGTCAGGTTGAGTTCGCCACAATACTCATTGGCATGGGTTGCCTCGTTGGCCGTCTTGAGCTGGCCTACCAGTAGCACGTCTCCGATAATCACGATGATCAGTGGCGCAACGATGTTGATGAGGATGCCCTCGACATCAAAGGCGAGGTAGTCTGGATCGAAGGCGTTCCCGCCCATAAAGAGAATTTGGGAGAGGATAAATCCGATCACAAAGAACAGCACCGAGGCAATAGCGAGCTTGGGCTTGGAGCAGGGGAGCTCGCCGACCAAGCGGCCGGTCTGGCCGTTCATGGCAAACAGGTAGCTCTTGCCGTTCCACGAGGTGGAGAGCATCCAGACGGGGAACAGGGCGTAGTCGCTGTCTTCCCAGGTGTAGTCGAGCTGCTTGCTTTCGACCGTGGCATCGTCGTATTCGTCGACGACAGTCTCGCGCAGGGCCGAGATCGTGCTTTCTTCCATACGGCGCTCGGCGCGCGCCTTGCAGGTCTCGCAGTCCTCGTCGTAACGGTTGGCGATGTAGCCGGGCATATATGCGACCGAGAACGGACGCAGCGCGTCGTAGTCAAACGGCTCGATGGCGTCCATGTGGCCGTCGGGCATCTTGGACGATCCGTCGACGGGCACGCGCTTAAACGAGATATTGCCCTTGCGATAGGCATCGTAGTGGTCGGTGGTCGTGACGGTGCGGTCGGATTCCTCGGTCACGGTCTCGTTGGTCGCGTCAAAGTACACTTCGCCGTCCACGCGGGCGCCGTAGAGCCAAAACGGCACGTAGACACCTTGGACCTCGTCGATGTGGTTGCCGGTGACAAAGCTCTTGGGCAGCAAGATCTTGCCCTTGTAGTGTTCCTTGAGTGCGGCCGTGACGTCGTCGCGCCCGAGCTTAAACGGAATCACCAGGTCGGGCGAGAAGTCGCCAGAGAGCTGGCCGGGCGCCACGGCGGAGTTGCCGCAGTACGGGCAGGTGGTGACGGCGACGGTGCCGTCGGACACGAGCTCGGCGCCGCACGACGAGCAGATGTAGCCGGCGTTTTGGGCGAGCTCCTGCACGGCATCGTCGGCAGCAGGTTTGGGAGCTGCGGCTGCGGCATCGGCTTTGGCATCTGCCTTGTCCTGGCGCTCGCGATAGAGGGCCTCGACTTCTTCGACTTCAAAGCGTGAGTCACAGTAGTCGCAGACAAGCTTTTGCTCGGCGCTGGCAAAATGCAGGGGACCACCGCAGGCAGGGCACTGATAGTTAACGCTCTCGAAGGCCATGATCGGTCCTTTCCGTGCCGGAGGCTATGCGCCGATGGCGCCGCCGCAGTATTCGCAGCGCCCGCTGGCATCGGGAATGGTGGTCGCACCGCAGAAGGGGCAGGTCACCGCCGCCTTGGGGGCCTTGGCGGCAACAACGCTGTCGCGCGTCTCCTGGCGCAGCTGCACCAGCGCGTCGCGGACCTCGGTTGCCTGGCGCTTGGCCTCGCGGTACTCGATGGAGCCGCGCTGATCGATGGTGGAGTCGTTCACGCGCAGGTTGATCTCGGTAAAGTACGGCGTGTTGACGTGGATGGTCAGATTAAAGTCGTAATCCAGGTCGTAGCGCGGCGGGTTGTAGCTCTCGCGCTCGCCGTCCTCGGTCTCGCGATAGATCTCGGTGCGATGCTCGTCGATATCCATATCGCAGCCGAGTACCTGCGAGAACTCGATGATGTCGGGATTGGCGTCGCGCCAGCGGCTCTGCGAGGTGATGATCAGCAGGCCCGCGTCCTCATCGAGCATGATGTTGGTGCGCCCGGCAGAAAGCGTGCGCGTGGGGTTGAACGACGCCAGGCGCTCGGCATTGGCCTCGCGGTAGGCGAGCTGCTCGCGGATATCGTCCGCGGTGCTGGAGCGATAGCCGTGAAAGTAGGGGGAGAGCTTGCCGGCGCACTCTTTGCACAGGTAGCCTTCATTGATTTTTGTCTTACCTAGAAGTCCCAGCTCGGTACCGCAAATCGCGCACTCTTTCTTCTCGAACATCTTGTCAAAGAAGCCCATGGCTGCCTCCCATCAACTGGTAGCGTGTGTCACTTTTGATGATGGGGGAGTGCACAGCCTTTCACGATACCCAGACGGCTCAACGAGTCTCCACAACTGGGACACATGGCCCATTTTTCCTACTCATTGGGGACACTCTTTGTCGAATGCGGCGGCTGCCGAATGTGGGCGCCGTTCTTGCTATGCCACGGTCACGGCGATCTGGGCGTAGCGGGTGCAGGGGCGCTCGGCGCGCGTCTGCACGGTAAGCGTGAGTACGAAGCGGTCACCGGGCTGCGCGTCGGCGGGCACGATGAAAGCGGTGTCCACCGTGCATTCTTGCCACATCGACAGATCCTGGACGCCTGCATAGCTCGATGGGTCTACGGCCACATCCCAATGTGCATCGAAGCCCTTGTCGTCGGGATCGACGATGGTTGCCGCAAGGGCGACGCGCTCGCCGGCTGCGGCGCTGCGGTCGGCCGTGACCTCGACAACATGTGCCGGATGCGAGCAGATGGCCGGATCATGGGCGCACCATTGCGCGCGGGCGGCAAAGTTTTCCTGATAGGCACGCAGATAGGGATTGAGATTGTCGTCTGCGGGCGTGCCGATGGAGGCAAAACCGGCGGGCGCGCTCGCATCGGGGTGTCCATCAAGAAACATGCGGCCGAGCAGTGTGTCGAAGCCGCGGTCGTCGATACCGCGCAGGCCAAACGGCAGCAGCGGAATATAGGTCATGCTGTCACCCTCGGCCATAAAGTCGCCGCGCTCAAACTGCACCGCGGGCATGCCTTCCAGGCCCCAATCCAGACGGGCATGCTTGCCAAACTGAAAGCGCTCAGGCTCGTTTTCGTAGACCTTGCCATCGCCATAGAGCATGTAGCGCGCCATGAGGGGGCCGTTGTCCTGCGTGAGATTCTGCTCAGGCCAAGGAGCCTTAAACAGCGGCAGCGTATCGGGCTGAGCCATCTTGGCGTCGAAATAGTTTCCATACATATAGGGCGTACGCCAAAAGATGAGCTCGGGAAAGAGCTCGCGCCCATGGTCGAGCCACGAGTTGTCCTGTCCCACGCCATCGGCAACGCCCATCACGCGCACCTTCTGATAGACCCGCTGCTGTACGGCGGGCCACTCGGGTGTGTCGTGATAACGCTCGGCAATACTCATGAGGGCACGAACGATAGTATTCATACCACCCCAGCTGAGCAGCCACAGCGTGCGGGGGTCGTCGTCCATGATGGCATCGGCGATGACGCGCGAACCGGGCGTTTCCTCGCGCACATCACCCTCAAAAGCAACATTTCCCACAAACGTACGCTCAATCATCTGGGCCGGCGTAGGAAACGGCGGCTCGCCGGCGGCAACGGCATTGGCCTGCAACTGCGGCCAAGCCTGGGTATATTCATTACTCCAGAGACTCTCAATCCAATGCTCGGGAAACGGACGATACTCACGAAGCTCCCCAGCCAGCGGATCGGGTTCATGAGGCACAACAGCCCACTCATAAGAGCGCCGCCCTTTGGTCCGCCAATGCGGATTCACCTCACCGAGCGTATGAACCCCATTCCCAAGAAAGTGATACTGCGAAGCCGTATACACCACAGCCTCAACATCAAGCAAATTAAGATACAGAGCCAAATGAACGAGCGAGTTCATATCGTCGACTTCCATATCGGTAGTAACAATCACTCGAGTCAACTTTTGGGCCATAGGAACAGCTCCAATCAAGATCATTTCAGCCAGTTACGCGCAAGGCAAGACGGGGCCCACGCCCCCATCGCCACCGACCCGGCGGCCCGCTAGAAGCGGCCGGCTAGGGTCACAGCAACGTCAACGCGGCGGAGACCGGGGTTTAGTCTTGCAAACACTCCGCAGGGGGCATGGGCAGGCGCAGCGCGAAGCGCAAAGCGCCAGCCCATGCATGCCCGAGGACGTTTGCAAGACTAAACCCCGGTCCCCGCGATGGGAGGGCTTAGCGGTCGACCCTGGCCGACCACTCCCAGCAGCCCACCGGCTCGCCGTCGATGAGTACGTTGCCCCCGTCGAAGTCTTGATAACACAGGTCGTTGAATTGGTGGATCCACACGCCGTGGTTGAACGTCTTCTTGGCCGAGCCGTCGGCCTCGCGATACACGCCGGTCAGGTCCTCGACATGGCTAAAGTACGTAAGGTGCACGTTGGCGCCGGCATCGCGCAGGCGCGCCGTGAGCGGCAGCACGGTCTGTTGCGGTGACACAAGCTCGTCGCCCTTGGAATGCGTAAACCACAGCGGCGTCTTGGCGAGCGCGGCCACGTCCTCGTCCGTGGCGTTGTACCACGGGGCGCAGCAGGGAAGGCCCGCGGCGAAGAAATCGGGGTAGTCGGCGCACAGGCGCAGGGTCATAAAGCCGCCGTTGGAAAGACCGGCGACCACGATGCGGTCGGTGTCGATGCGGTCGGCATGCTCGGCGACAAACTCGTCGATAAGCGCCTTGAGCACGGAGGAGTAGATGCTCTGGTTGGAGCGACCGAGTTGCTCGACGCCGTTGTCCATCCAAAACGTGGGCGACTGCGGCACGAGCACCCAGGCAAAGCCGCCAAAGTAGCGCTGGATCTGCGCCTGGCTAATGGCCGTCACGCGGTTGCCGATATAGGCACGCGTGGCGCCTTCGCCCTGCGTGGCGCCCTTGCCCTCGCCGGCGCCGTGCAGATACACCACGAGCGGTGCCTTTTGGGGCACGACCGTCGCCTCGGGCGCAAAGGGGTTGAAGCATGCCGAGTCTTCGGCCTTAAAGCTGGGCTCAAAGAAGCCGTATTCGAGCGCGATGCCGTCGACGGCGGTCTTTTGCGTGGCGTTGCTCCAGCCTTTGAGCGCGGGGCAGATATCGCCACGGCAGGTGTCGAAGACCAGGCCGCAGGTGGGATCGTCGCCGTCGTTGCCGGGAAGAGCTGCGAGCTGCGTGATGCGCAGCTGGTCATCGAGCATGCGCGAGCCCATGACGCCGCCTTCGATCTTTTTGGTCAGGCGCTGCTCAGCGACCTCGAGCGCCACATGGGTGCCCACGGCGAGCTTACGTCCGTTCTCGTCGCACGGATATGCGGCGAGAATGTCGATGTAACCCACGGAGGGCGCGGCATGGTCGGCGCCGTGCTCCTTGCGCATCAGGACCTCGCCGGCGCGTTCGTGGCGGGCGCAGTAGATATTGAACGTGTGCTCGTTCACGTCGTTGGCGCGCACGGTACAGGGCAAGTCGAGTACGACCTTGCTGATCCAGGGGCCAAAATCGCCCAGCGTGGTGACGGTTGCGTAGGTACACGATTTGAGTTCCATGAGCTACTCCTTTGTGCCGCAAGTACTAAACAAGGGCGGCAATACAGACTAAACATGTTTAGTTTAATGCAGAACTGTAGAATGAGCAGATGAACTCGGTAAACGGTAAAGCTGAACACGCAATGAACTACTAAACAGACGTTTACTATTAACTAGCAGGACTTCTGTTGATGAGCTAGCTCGTTACAAAGGTGTTTATCAAAATAAAAGCCCATGTAAATAGCCATATATCAATATCTGGTCAAATAGACATCTTCTACCGTCTAAATACGCTTACCCCCCATTTTCTACCGTTCACCGGACTTCAGGCGGCAAAATTGCCACAAATCAGGCACTCCGTGTAAACTAAAGCCCGTAAACGTTCAGTAAACAAATTGTTTACCGCAACGTTAAAGCCCGGGCCGCCGTAAGGGGTTATAGCGGTAAGGGTCCATGCAAGTCGCGGCGTTAGGTACGCCGCATAATTATTGAGGAGGGGTCCCATGGCAGACAACAGGCAGATTGCCACCGAGGTCCTCGAGCTCGTTGGCGGCGCCGAGAACGTCAAGATGGCCACCAACTGCATGACGCGTCTGCGCCTTACGCTCAAGGACAACAACAAGGCCGAGGTCGAGAAGATCAAGAAGATCAAGGGCGTTTTGGGTTGCCAGTTCTCCGGCAGCCAGCTCCAGGTCATCGTCGGTCAGAACGTGCCCAAAGTTCTTGACGAGTTCGTGGCTATCTCTGGCGTTACACGCGGTGCTGCCGTCGACGAGAACCTCGACGACGCTCCCAAGGAGAAGCTCACGCTCAAGGGTATCGGCAATGCGATTCTCGACTACCTTTCCGGCACGATGGTCCAGCTTATCCCGCTGGTTATGGCTGCTGGTCTGTTCCGTACCTTTGCTGTCGTCCTCGGTCCGCAGGTATTCGGTCTTCTGTCTGAAACCGATCCCACGTACACGTTCTTTAATACCACGTTGTACGAGGCCGGCTTTTACTTCCTGCCGATCTACCTGGGATATGCAGCCGCAAAGAAGCTCGGCACCAACCCGATGCTCGGCCTGCTCTGCGGTGGCATCCTTGTTGCCCCGAGCATTGTCTCGGCCGCTGCCGAGGGCTCGATGATGAGCGTTTACGGTATCCAGATCGCTGCTGCTAACTATTCGCAGACGGTTCTGCCCATCATGCTCACCGTGCCTGTGCTCTATGTGGTTGAAAAGTTCATGAAGAAGTACGTGCCCGACGTTCTGTCCACGCTCTTCACCCCCTTCTTCACCATGATCGTCGTCGTCCCCATCATGTTCCTGTGCCTCGCTCCTATCGGCAACCTGCTCGGCCAGGGCATCGCTGCCATCCTCTTCGGCCTGCAGAACTTCGGCGGTGTGTTTACCATCCTCGCCATGATGATCCTTGGTGCCTTCTGGCAGCTGTTCGTCGTTGCCGGCATGCACATGCCGGTCCTCATGATCGCCATGGTCCACATCATGCAGGTTGGTTACGACCCCTTCCTGTTCGTTGCTACTAACTGCGCCATGACCGCCGTTTGGGGCTGTGCCATCGGTGCCTTCCTCCGCATCCGCAATAAGGAGGAGAAGGGCCTGTGCGCCGGCTACGTCGTCTCCGCACTCCTCGGTGGCGTTACCGAGCCTGCGCTCTTCGGTACCGTGCTTCGTTTCCGTCGCACCATGATCGGCATGATTATCGGTGGTGCCGCTGGCGCCCTCGTCTCCGCGCTGCTCCACGTTACTCTCTACGTTGGTGCCATGGCCACGAACTTCCTGGTATTCCTTTGTTACCTCCAGGGTGGTCTCGAGAACACCATCTGTGCCGTTGCCGGCCTGGCTGTCGCGTGCATCGTGTCCGCCGTCGTGGTTTACTTCACTGGCTTCTCCAAGGAGGAGCTCGCCGAGATGGAGGCCTAGTCGCCCCGGCCTTGGTCTAAATAAGACCCCCTACACGACAGGGCCCCGCTTGGCATAAGCCCGGCGGGGCCTTCCTGTAGACTTTTTAGGAGAGACGTAAGGGCCCTGTGCTTCACGTGCGTTCAATTTGAGCTGAGCAACTGCAGCCGCAGACCCTACTGTGATAATGCGACAGGCGACTTCTTTACCTCCCTCCTAGCAAGTCTCCCCAAGAGAAAGGTGCCATATGAGCTTGGGAAAACTGACCGTCAATACCCGTGAGGACGGGTTCCTCTGCGACGGCAAACCATTCTTTTGGTTTGCCGATACGTGCTGGAGCGCATTTACGAGCATCACCGAGGACGACTGGGACTACTACCTGACCCGCCGTGCCGAGCAGGGCATGAACGTGCTGCAGATCAACACGCTGCCGCAGTGGGATCGCTGCTGTCCCGATCTGGGCATTTGGCCCTATGCCAGCGAGGACGGCGTGCACTTTGATTGGTCCTGCCCCAACCAGGCGTATTGGGATCGTGCCGCCGCCATGTGCCGCGTGGCCGTCGAGCACGGCATTCGTCCGGCGCTCGTGCTCATGTGGTGCAACTACGTGCCCGGTACCTGGGGTGCCAAGATCGCCGAGCGTTGCGGTGCCGAGATTATGCCGCGTGAGGAGGTTCGCGCCCACGTTGCCCGCGTTGTCGAGAACCTGGGCGAGTTCGACCCTGTCTACGTGGTGACGGGTGATACTGATTTTGCCGGCGACGAGGCGATTGCCTATTACGAGGACGCGCTCGACGAGGTCGTCAAGCGTGCGCCCGAGGCGCTGCGCACCATGCATATCAACCGCGGCAATCGCACCATTCCGGCGCAGTATCTGGACCGTCTTGACTTTTACATGTTCCAACCCGGCCACAACTACGAGGGCCAGCCCGAGGCTTGGCGCTTGCCGCAGGACTTTATCGCCAACTATCCCAAAAAGCCGATGGTCAACTCCGAGCCTTGCTACGAGCAGATGGGCGCGTCGCGCAACGTGTACTGGCGTTTTACCGCGCAGGATTGCCGCGCGAGCGTATGGTCGTCGATTCTTGCCGGTGCCAGTGCCGGCGTGACCTATGGCGCACACGGCGTGTGGAACTGGCAGACATCGCGCAGCCAGGGTTCGGTCCTGGGCGAGGGCTTTGACATGCCGTTCCGCTGGCAAGAGTGCCTGCAGTTTGCGGGCGTGTGGGACTTTGGCGCGATCGAGCATGTGCTTGCCGGCCTGGGTGCCACGGCTGCCGACGACGCGCTTGCCGTGGTACCGGCGCAGGAGCTTCTCGACGACGCGCGCGAGGCCATTCGCGTGGCGCGCGTTGGCGATCGCGTCGTCACGTACCTGCCGCGCACCACGGCGCTTACGTTTAAGCTCGATGGCGCGCGTGGCTGGACGGCGACGGTCCTCGACATGGAGGACAAGCGCATCGCAAAACTGCCCGTCCGTGACAACGGTGACGGCACCGTGCGCGTGGCGCAGCATCCCTTTGAGCACGACGCGCTGGTGATCCTGGCCCCCGGGCGCTAACGGCTCTTCTCCAACATTTACTACTCATTGGGGACAGACTTAAATGAGTCCCCAATGACTACCCACAGAATGAGAGTGGATAATCTTCCGTTTTTGGCCTTCATACAGGCTCAAAGTGGGAGATTATCCACTCTCGTCATTTGATTGGCACTTGCACTCATTGGGGACGTACTTAAATGAGTGACAGTTGGGGACGCTCCTTGTCGAGCTAGAGACCGCGCGCCCCTTCTGGGTCATGCGGCTCAAAATCGGTGTATGCCGTGGGCTGTTGGGGCCAAATTGACGGCATTTCGAGGATGGGTTCGATATTGGGACTGGTTCTCTAATAGAATAGATTTGCAGGCAATTAAACGACTGCGGGGGGGGGGGGGGGATTCATGAAAGGTATGGGAGACGCGGCCGCGTACTTTCGTCGGGGCATTCGGGAGATTATATGCCTGGCGCTGTTCTATTTTACGTTTTTGGCTGGCGAGTACCTCTTCGACGTGCGTGTGGCCGAGTTTGTGCCGCCGAGTGAGGTCGTTGTCTACGAGAGCCTCATCATCGGCGCGAGTGTGATCGGCTTTTTTGTGCGTCCTATTCTGTACTATCGCCGCCCCCGTGCGATCGATACGACGAGCGACATCACGGGCGTGCTGCTGGTAGCGGCATTGCTGCTGATGATTATGGCGGTTCGGTTTGAGATGTTCATTGCCGGCGGTTTGATGGCATGCTGCACGCTGGGCTACTGCGGATCGACCGCCCACGCCAACTTTGCGCGGCGCTTTGCGCGGACGCCGTATTTGGCGCGCGCGGCGGCACTTTCGTATGGCCTGGGTGTTCTGGTGCAGGTACTCAACCATATGGTGATGCCCGCGGGGATTCCGCAACAGTTTGTTCTTGTTGCCTGTGCGGTTGTGCAGGTAGCGCTGCTCCACGACGCTCGTCGTGCCAAGCTGCGCGGTGAATCTGAGCCTGGGCTCGAGTCCGATATCGCCGAGCTTTCGGTGGATGCGTCGGAGTTTGGCGCCAAGTGGCAAGACGATTCTGAATCAACGGCGGCTTTTCGGCGCGCCGTGGTGCGTCTGACGGTCGCAATCGCCTGCCTTACCGGTGTGTTTGCCGCCCTCAATGCAGGGCTCACGACCTCGCACGCCGCCGGGGCCATCGACTTGGGCGATTGGCCGCGCTTGCTGATGGGCGTGAGCGCTCTGGTCGCCGGCGCCCTATTTGACCTGCACGATCGTTCGTATATGAACATCACCATGACTTGCACTGCCATGTTGTCCGCGCTTTCGTTCTTTGTCTTGCTCGTCGACGGCAATGGCGGCAATGCGCTTGCGGCCATTGCGATTTTCTATCTGGGTTCGGGCTTCTTCGTGGTGTTTTTCACGACGAAATTTGCTGCCATTTCGGTTTATGCGCACTGGTCGTATCTGTGGCCGTGCATGGGCCGTGTCATCAACAACGTTTGCGCGATGTTCGTGACGGCGCCGGCGGTGGCGATTGCTTCGAGCCAGAACGTGCTGCTGGCGGTGGGCGCCGGGCTCGTGCTGTTTGTGGGTATTGCGATTTCACTGCTGGGACAGTTTGGGCATAGGACCGATGACATTGCGGCGCTGAACGAGCTGGCGTTTGCTGCCGACGACCTTGATGACGGCTCCGTGTCTACCCAAAGCGAGCCCGCTCCCGCGGAGGCATCGGAGCTCACGCTCGATGAGCGCCTCGATGCCTTCGCCGCTGCCTTTGAGCTTACGCAGCGCGAGCGCGATATTCTGGAGGCCTTGGTCGCATCGCACGAGAGTGTTCAAGACATCGCCGCAACGCTCTTCCTTTCGCGCTCCACGCTCTACCGTCATATCGCCTCGATCAACAAAAAGACCGGTGCCTCCTCACGCCTGGCCCTCATCAACTTTTTCTGGTCCTGGTCACCCAAGGACTAGCTCATTTGGGACGGGGCTTTTTTAGCTGTTTTGGGCCGCCGCGGCCAGCGGGGGCGGGTCGCGGCGGCCCAAACATCCTTGACGAAGGTGCCGGTGAAGTTACAGCAGCTCGCCGTGGCGGGCGATGTAGCGGCGCTTGGCCAGCTGGGTGAGCACGATATAGGCGGCGACGATGCCGATGAGCAGCGCGAAGAAGCTCGGCGGCAGCGGCATGAGGCCCAGCGCATCGGCGATGGGGCTTGCCGGCAGCCAGGTGACGAGTGCCAGACCCAGCACGGTGAGGGCGCACAGCGCGGGCGCGGCGTGGTCGCGCGGGCTCGGCAGGCGCGGGGAGCGCAGCATATGGATCACGAGCGTCTGTGACCACATGGACTCGACAAACCATCCGCTCTGGAAGAGCGCCGCAAAGGCCGCCATGCCTGCGACGTTGCCCGCGGCGGCAAGTTCTGCCCAGCTCGCGCCCACGGTTGCGGGGCACACCACAAAGAAGAGGACGACGAAGGTCGCGATGTCAAACAGCGAGCTCACGGGGCCCAGCTCGAGCATAAAGCCCCTAATGGACGTGGCATCCCAGGCGCGCGGGCGGGCAGTCCAGGCGTCGTCGACGGTGTCCCACGGCAGCGCGATGCATACGATCTCGTAGACCAGCGACAGCAGCACCAGCTGCAGGGCGCTCATGGGCAAGAACGGCAGGAACAGGCTCGCGACGGTCACGGACAGCACGTTGCCAAAGTTGGAGCTCACCGTGGTCTTGAGGTACTTGAGCAGGTTGCCGTAGGTGCGACGGCCTTCGATGGCGCCGCGCTCGAGCACGCCCAGATCCTTCTGAAGCAAGATGATATCGGCGGATTCCTTGGCGATGTCGACGGCGGAATCGACCGAGATACCGCAGTCGCTCGCGCGCATGGCGGCGGCGTCGTTAATGCCGTCGCCCATAAAGCCCACGGTGTGACCGAGCAGCTCGCGCATGACGCGCACCAGGCGCGCCTTCTGCAGCGGCGAGAGTTTGGCAAAGAGGTGGGTGTTCTCAGCGCGCTCGGCAAGCTCGGCGTCGTCGAGCGCATCGATCTCGGAGCCCAGCAAGACGTTACTCGCGTCGATGCCGATCTGCTCGCAGACGGTGGCGGCCACGCGGTTGTTGTCGCCGGTTAAGACCTTGACCGCCACGCCCTTGGCCTCGAGGGTGGCGACGGCGCCGGCGGCACTTGCCTTGGGCGGATCGAGGAAGGCCAAAAAGCCCATCAGCACCATGTCGCACTCGTCGGCGATGCCAAACTCACCCACGCAGCGCGGATTGGTCTTTTGCGCCACGGCGATCACGCGCAGGCCCTCGGCATTGAGTTCGGCGACTTGCTTGCGAATCTGGGCGAGCTTATTTTCGCTGAGCGGCTGGGCGACACAGTCAACCTCGACAAAGGAGCAAATCTCGAGCATTTCCTCGGCAGCTCCCTTGGTAACCATCTGGGTTTTGCCCTGGGCGTCGGCGACGACTACGCTCAGGCGACGGCGTGAGAAATCGAAGGGCACCTCGTCGACCTTGGTATAGCGGTCGCGCAGGCTCTGGCCCAGCGTGGAGTCGGGCGCGACAGTCGAGGGCGTCACGTCGGCACGGTCGATGACGGCCAGGTCGATAAGGTTTTTGAGGCCGGTCTGGAAGAAGCTGTTCAAAAACGCATGGCGCAGCACGCGTGCGTCCTCGTTGCCGTCAGTGTTGAGATAGCGCTCGAGCACGATGCGGTCTTCGGTGAGGGTGCCGGTCTTGTCACAGCACAGGACATCCATGGCACCGAGGTTTTGGATCGCCGGCAGCTCCTTGACGATAACCTGGCGGCGGGCGAGGTCCTTGGCGCCCTGCGACAGGCTCGTGGTCACGATGACGGGAAGCATCTGCGGCGTGATGCCCACGGCCACGCTCGTGGCGAACAGCAGCGCGTCGATGACGCTGCCCTTGGTGGCGGCGTTGATGGCAAAGACGGCCGGCGCCATAACGAGCATAAGGCGTACGAGCAGCATGGAGACGCTCGAGACGCCGCGGTCAAACGCGCTCTTCTCGCCGCGCCCGTTGAGCATCTTGGCGATGCCGCCCAGGTAGGTGTCCGAGCCGGTGGCAACGACAAGTGCTATAGCGGTGCCGTTTTGCACGGAGGTGCCGGTAAAGACGATGTTTTTGCAGGCAGAGAGCGGCAGCGCGGAGCTGCCGGCACCCTCGGCGACGGTGATGGCAGCGGTCTTTTCGACGGCCTTGCTCTCGCCGGTGAGTGCGGACTCGATCACAAACAGGTCGCGCGCGGTGATGATGCGGGCATCGGCCGGCAC
>ENA-UPXC01002744-UPXC01002744.1-human-gut-metagenome-genome-assembly--contig:-NODE-2744-length-19973-cov-7.455468_pt1 | contig 19973 bp, 8 predicted proteins | sample MGYA00250047_ERZ773371 | MGnify/ENA primary metagenome ERZ773371 (study PRJEB29103, sample SAMN06111975) | human gut metagenome | biome: human gut; feature: ankylosing spondylitis patient; material... | reverse complement strand
AAGATAGCCGACATTGTAAAAACAGAAGGCAACAAGATGCTTAATGCACAATTTGACTTTAAGAACCTTAACATTAGCCTGTTCCGTAACTTTCCACAGGCTTCTGTCACTCTCGAGGATTTCTGGTTAAAAGGTACTGGTGAATTTGCCAACGACACCCTTGTACAGGCCGGAGAAGTTACTGCCGCAGTCAACTTATTCTCTCTTTTCGGAGATAGCGGTTACGATATTTCTAAAATATTTATTGAAGATACACGTTTACATGCCATTGTATTGCCGGACGGACGTGCCAACTGGGATATTATGAAACCGGATACAACAGCAACAGCCGAAGCTCCTGTTTCAGAAGAAGAAGCATCTTCTCCTTTCAAAGTGAAGCTACAACGCTTTGTTATCAAAAACATGAACCTGATTTATGACGATCAACAAGGAAAGATGTATGCTGATATCCGCGACTTTAACGCAGTCTGCGCCGGAGACTTAGGAAGTGACCGCACTACTCTGAAGTTGGAAGCGGAAACCAAATCACTTACTTACAAGATGAATGGAATCCCTTTCCTGGCCAATGCCAATATCTCCGCAACAATGGATGTGGATGCCGACCTTGCCAATAACAAATACACATTAAAAGACAACACCATCCGCCTCAACGCCATTCAGGCAGGTATCGACGGTTGGGTAGCCTTGAAAGATCCGGCTATCGACATGGACTTGAAACTTAACACGAACGATATCGGGTTTAAGGAAATCTTGTCACTGATTCCAGCCATTTATGCAACGGAATTCTCCAGTCTGAAAACAGACGGAACCGCTACGCTTACTGCAACGGCCAAAGGTATCTTGCAAGGCGACACCGTTCCTGCATTCAACATTGATATGCAAGTCAAGAATGCCATGTTCCGCTATCCGGCTTTACCGGCAGGAGTGGATCAAATCAATATCAGTGCCAACGTCCAGAACCCGGGAGGAAATATCGACCTGACGACGGTCAATATCAATCCTTTCAGTTTCCGTCTTGCCGGAAATCCGTTTAGCCTGACGGCTAATGTAAAAACACCGATCAGCGATCCGGACTTTAAAGCTGAAGCTAAAGGGATTCTCAATTTAGGTATGATAAAACAAGTCTATCCACTTGGAGATATGGAGTTGAACGGTACCATTGACGCCGATATGCAAATGTCAGGACGCCTTTCCTATATCGAAAAAGAGGAATACGAACGTATGCAAGCTTCAGGTACTATCGGACTGACGGGTATGAAACTCAAAATGAAAGATATGCCGGACGTAGAAATCAAGAAGTCTCTCTTCACTTTCACCCCGAAATACCTCCAGTTGAGCGAGACAACCGTCAACATCGGAAAGAATGATATCACAGCCGACAGTCGGTTTGAAAACTATATCGGTTACGCATTGAAAGGTACTACATTGAAAGGAAACCTGAATATTCGTTCCAACTATTTCAATCTGAACGACTTCATGGCCGCTTCTGCGGATGAAGCGACTGCATCAGAAACTGCGTCTACCGACTCCGTAGCTACAGCTGCCACGGGTATTATGGAAGTTCCCCGCAACATCGACTTCCAAATGGACGCTAACCTGAAACAGGTGTTATTCGATAAGATGTCTTTCAATAATATGAACGGCAAGCTTGTGGTAAAAGATGGCAAAGTGGATATGAAAAACCTCTCCATGAATACCATGGGTGGCAACGTGGTCATGAACGGCTACTACTCCACTGCCAACGTAAAGAAGCCGGAAATGAAAGCCGGATTCAAACTCTCCAATATCGGTTTCGCACAAGCTTACAAAGAATTGGACATGGTGCAGAAGATGGCTCCTATCTTCGAAAACCTGAAAGGTAATTTCTCCGGAAGTATTAATGTACTGACAGATTTGGATGCAACCATGAGCCCTGTACTGAATACAATGCAAGGTGATGGTAGCCTTTCCACCCGTGATCTTAGTTTGAGCGGAGTGAAAGCAATCGACGAAATAGCCGATGCCGTTAAACAGCCAAGTCTGAAAGACATGAAGGTGAAAGATATGACACTGGATTTCACCATCAAAGACGGACGCGTAGAAACCAAACCGTTCGATATCAAGATGGGAGACTACACATTGAATCTTTCCGGTAGCACAGGCCTCGATCAAACCATCGACTACTCCGGAAAAGTGAAGTTACCGGCATCTGTAGGCAATATCTCTAAACTAATGACTCTTGACTTGAAGATCGGAGGTTCATTTACCTCTCCGAAAGTCAGCGTCGATACTAAAAGCATGGCCAATCAAGCTGTCGAGGCTGTAGCCGATGAAGCTATCAGCAAACTCGGACAGAAACTGGGACTGGACTCTGCCGCTACCGCCAATAAGGATTCAATCAAACAAAAGGTGACAGAGAAAGCAGCAGAAAAGGCACTGGATTTCTTAAAAAAGAAACTCAAATAAGAGAGAAGGAGAATGAATTATGCTTCTGAAGCTATATGACAAAAATAATAACCCGCAGGATTTACAACGAATCATCGACATCCTGAATGACGGCGGACTGATTATCTATCCCACTGATACGATGTACGCCATCGGCTGTCATGGTTTGAAGGAACGTGCTATAGAACGGATATGCCGGATCAAAGAGATAGACCCTAGAAAGAACAATCTGTCTATCATCTGTTATGACTTGAGTAGCATCAGCGAATATGCGAAAGTAGACAATAATATATTCAAGCTGATGAAGCATAATCTTCCAGGGCCATTCACCTTTATTTTGAACGGAACCAACCGGTTACCCAAAATCTTCCGCAACCGGAAAGAAGTGGGTATCCGTATGCCGGATAATAATATAATCCGCGAAATCGCACGCCTGCTGGATGCTCCCATTATGACGACCACTCTGCCCTACGAAGAGCATGAGGACTTGGAATATATGACAGATCCCGAACTGATAGATGAGAAGTTCGGTGACATTGTCGATCTGGTCATTGACGGAGGTATCGGAGGTATAGAACCTTCCACTGTAGTGAAATGTACCGACGACGAACTGGAAATCATCCGGCAAGGGAAAGGCTGGCTGGAAGAGGTATAAAAGCCGAAAAATGAATCGAACTGGTATGCTATATGATAGGAACGTGAATAAATAAGTTTTATTATTAGTAGCATGCCAGTTCGTTTATACACAGCAAAACAACGATTGGTTATCCCCCCAACAAACCAAAATCATCATATTCATCATGAAAAAATTAAATCACATCGGCATCTTTCTTGTATGTCTATTCATTACTATCCAATCATTTGCAAGTGAACCCATACGGGTAGCGTGCATAGGAAACAGTATTACTTATGGAGCATTCATCCCCAACCGGGAAATGAACTGCTATCCGGCACAACTTCAAGCTTATCTGGGAGATGGGTATGAGGTCAAAAACTTCGGAGCCTCTGGTCGAACTATATTGTCTAAAGGAGATTACCCATATTCCGAAACAGATACCTACAAAGCATCTCTGGAATATCAGCCCGATATTGTATTAATCAAATTAGGTACTAACGATACCAAACCGCAAAACTGGAAATACAAAAACGAATTCAAAGACAATTACCAGACATTAATTGACACATACCAGAATCTGAAATCACATCCACGTATTATTCTCCTGACTCCTATCCGTTGTTTCCTGCCGGAGGGTTCGGAAATCAATGCACAACTGATAGAAAACGAGGTACGCCCCACGGTGGAAGAATTGGCCTGGAAAAATCAACTGGAAATTATCAATCTGTTTAATCTCTTCGGCGACCAGTGGGATTCGGTTATGCTACCGGACAAACTGCACCCCTCTTCTATCGGAGCAGGAGTCATGGCCCAAAAGATATATAAATATCTCGCTGTAAAAGCAACAGCTTCTCCAACAAAGCTGCAGACATCACTGGGAATACAAGATGCCAAACGATTCAACTTCCATGGACACCAAGGGTATGAATTTGAGAATGAGGGAGTAAAATGCCTTGTAGTAGAGCCCGCAAAAGAAGCCATAGGAAAACCTTGGATGATTCGTGCACGCTTTTGGGGGCATGAGCCACAGACTGACATAGCATTATTGGAACATGGCTTTCATATTGTTTACTGTGATGTAGCCGACTTATATGGCTCGGATAAAGCTGTTCAACGCTGGAATAGTTTTTACAAGCGAATGGTGAAAGCCGGATTCAACAAGAAAGTGGCACTTGAAGGGATGAGTCGTGGCGGGCTGATTGTCTATAACTGGGCGGCACAAAACCCGGAAAAAGTGGCATGTATTTATGCAGATGCCCCCGTAATGGACTTCAAAAGTTGGCCTATGGGACAAGGTAAATCTGCCGGTTCCGCCATGGATACGAAACAACTTCTCAATGCTTACGGTTTTAAAAACGAAGCTGAAGCGTTGAACTGGAAAAAGAATCCGATAGACTGTGCACCGACAATGGCAAAAGCTGGAATCCCCATCCTGCACGTGGTAGGTGATGCTGATCAAGTGGTGTCGGTTGCTGAAAACACAGCCATTTTCGAACAACGTATGGAGGAATTGCATGCACCAATTACTATTATTCATAAGCCTGGAGTGGATCATCACCCGCACTCCCTCAACAATCCCGAGCCTATTGTGCAGTTCATCCTCAAAGCTACGAACAGGGCGGAAAATATGTGTGTGCATCCTGTACCGGGAAATGAATTCCGTTCGGCAGCCGGATGGACCCAAAACTCGGACTGGAACAGCGTAGCAAAAGACATAACCGCCACTCTCAATGGGAAACATTTAAAACTGTTGTTATTGGGAAATTCCATCACACAAGGTTGGGGAGGTAACAGAAAAGAAGTGACTTACAAGCCCGGCAAAGAGGCTATGGACAATGCCATAGGAAAGGATAATTGGGAAAGTGCCGGCATATCCGGCGACCGCACGCAAAACCTGCTTTGGCGTGTCCGTTATGATAACTACAATAGTTGCCACCCTGAAAACATAGTGATTGCCATTGGAATTAATAATCTGATAAGTGGAAAAGACAGTCCTGAAAACACGGCTGAAGGAATTATCGCAGTAGCCAATGAAGTACGGAAGCAATTCCCCGAATCACGTATCATTCTTTTAGGTCTGTTTCCATCCGGTAAGGAACAACAGAGTAAAGTGCGCACACAATGTGATAAGATTCATGACATATTACAACATCACCGATTCGAGAAAGTTGAATATATCAATCCCACCAAATGGTTCACCGAAGCGGACGGAACTATGAAAGACGGACTTTATGGAAATGATTACATTCATTTCACTGGTGAAGGATATAAAGTAGCAGCAACAGAAATAGCCAAAATACTTGCTCGTTAGACAATCATCCAAAATCTAATCTTCACATAATAGTATCAGAAATTAAAAGGGCTGCGTCACATTTTCAGTGCGCAGCCCTTATTTCTATTATTTCATCACAAATTACTTAATCAATGATTCCGGATCCAAATGAGCAGATTCGATATCTTTGAAGTAACGGTAAGTACCCACTTTCAATTCAGCTGTAGCAGCATCATCACAAACGATAATACCCTTTTCATGCATTTGCAATGCACTGATTGTCCACATCTGTGTGATAGCACCTTCTACCGCATGATACAAAGCACGAGCTTTGTTATGACCATTTACAATAATCATCACTTCTTTTGCAGAAAGCACAGTACCTACTCCCACTGTCAAAGAAGTCTTAGGAACTTTGTTGATGTCATTATCAAAGAAACGGGAGTTAGCAATGATGGTATCCATTGTTAACGTTTTCTGACGAGTGCGTGAAGTCAATGAAGATCCCGGTTCGTTGAATGCAATATGTCCGTCAGGACCAATACCACCCATGAACAGGTCGATGCCACCGTATGACTTGATCTTTTCTTCGTAACGTGCACATTCTGCATCCAGATCCGGAGCGTTACCATTCAGAATATTAGTATTCTCGGGTTTAATGTCGATATGACCGAAAAAGTTATTCCACATGAAAGAATAATAGCTTTCCGGATGTTCTTTCGGCAATCCTACATATTCGTCCATGTTGAATGTTACCACATTCTGGAAGGAAACGATTCCTTTCTTATTCAGGTCGATCAAAGCTTTATACATGCCCAGAGGAGATGATCCGGTGGGACAGCCCAATACAAATGGTTTCTCGGGGGTTGGATTGGCAGCTTTTATTTTAGCGGCAACGTAATGTGCAGCCCACAGAGATACGGACTGGTAGTCCGGCTGAATAATAAGTCTCATAAGTCGATTATTTTATAGGTTAGTTAATAAATTATCTCATTCACTGTTTTAACGATCTTTCTTCAAACGGTCCGCCATGGCACGTGCCAGATTTTCGCACTGGGTATAAGTCAGGTCTTTCATAGCCTGCTTCATCTCCACCGGATCACCGATCAATTCGAATTTACTCTTTTCAGCAAACTCCGCCAGACGTTTCACCGCAGCACCTGCCCATGCAAAAGAACCGAAGTAACCCAAATAGCGTCCCTTCACCTCACGCAGCAGAATCTTTGAAAGCAGCGCTTCCACCTCCGGAAATATCTGATTACTATACGTAGGAGAACCGATAATCAATCCCTTATAACGGAAAATATCCGCTATGATATAAGAAGGATGACTCTTTGTTACGTTATGCATAACGATATTCTTAACCCCCTGTGCAGAAAGCTCTTCAGCAATAGCTTCCGCCATCTGCTCTGTATTTCCATACATGCTTCCGTAGGCAATAACAACACCTTCATCCGCATCATAACGACTCAAACGATCATATATGCCGATCACCTTTGCAATATTCTCTGTCCATACAGGTCCGTGAGTAGAACAAATGGCAGAAATGGGAAGTCCACCTAATTTCTGCAAAGCCTTTTGCACGGGGCTTCCGTATTTACCAACGATATTAGAGTAGTAACGAACCATTTCTCCCCAGTACTTATCGACATTGATCCGGGTATCCAGGAATCCGCCATCTACAGTACCAAAACATCCGAATCCGTCACCGGAGAAAAGAACTCCATCCGTTTCATCAAAAGTCATCATCGTTTCCGGCCAATGCACCATTGGAGTCATATAAAAACGCAGTTTGTGACGTCCTAAAGCGAGGAAATCACCGTCCTTTACCAGATATTGTTCACCGGTTACCCCATAGAAACCTTCAATCATACCGAATGTTTGCTTATTACCCACGATAATAATTTCCGGATAATGTTGTTTAATCAATCGGATAGATCCCGAATGATCCGGTTCCATGTGATTTATAATCAAATAATTAATGGGACGTTCTCCAATCACTTGCTTGATTTTACGCAAGTAGACTTCAAAATAACAGATATCTACCGTATCTACCAATGCCACCATTTCATCATCAATCAGATAAGAGTTATATGAAACTCCATAGGGCAATGGCCACATCGCTTCAAATCTGTGCTTGTTACGGTCATTTACTCCCACATAGTGGACATTTCCTTTAATTCTTGTTTTACTTTCCATCTTTCAAATCCATTAAATATTTCTTCCACTATTCTATACTCCGCAAAACAGCTATTTATTAAGTGGTAAGTTTATCGTTTGCAAAAATAATCCTTTTTTCCGAATCCCTATACTTCTTACCTTGATAAGCACCTCTTTCTTTCATTCTTTTTTGTAAACGAGCTACAAATTCATAATTTTTCAATCCCCAGTCCGGAGCTATTAATAAATCTTTAGGAGATTGGGAAACAAAACGTTCCACAACCATATCGGGACGGAGATGTTCTACATAATCAATCACCAGATCAATATATTCCTCAACCTCGTTAAACAAATGAAAGCCAGCAGGAGTTACGTCATACTCATGCGCCATTCGCGTACCACGGATCAACTGTAACTGATGGATTTTAAGTGTAGCTAAAGGCAGATCGGAAAGAATTTCGGCATGTGCCACCATTGTATCATGTGTTTCTCCCGGAAGTCCGAGGATGATATGTCCACCTGTCAGGATACCACAGGCCGCTGTCTGACACACAGCTTCTACTGTATCTGCATAAGTATGCCCCCGATTGATGCGTTTTAAGGTTTCATCACAAGTGCTTTCGATCCCATATTCTACCATGAGAAACGTATGTTTGTTCAAATCTTCCAGATAACGCAACAAACTTTCCGGCATACAATCGGGACGCGTACCAATCACCAGCCCGACTACCCCATCCACCGCCAATGCTTCCTCATACTTACGCTTCAAGCCTTCCAACTCCGCATATGTATTGGTGTAGGCCTGAAAATAGGCCAAATATTTCATTTCCGGATATTTATGGGCAAAAAAGCATTTACCTTCTTCCAATTGAATTGCAATAGATTTCTCTGTCCGACAATAATCCGGATTAAAAGTCTGGTTATTGCAGTAAGTACATCCACCCCACCCTTTTGTACCATCACGATTGGGGCAAGTGAAACCTGCATTCAATGAAATCTTTTGTACTTTGTAAGGAAAATATTTCCGTAAAAAAGTAGGGAAATCATTATATAATAGCTGTGTAGACATATTCATTCACTTCATTCTTTATTTTACCTACAAACATAAGCAAAATCAACGAGTTACGGAAAGTTGGCACAAAATATCTTCAATATATTAAAAATTTCATAAATACCATAAGATAAATTAATAAATATTGCAATTCGAAAAACTATTTAATTAGCTTTGCTATGATTTTAGGCATTGACAGGAGGATACTTGTGAAAGTCTTGTGCAATTTATTCCCCAATTATGATTTCATCTCACCATACCCCATGCAACTCTTGTCAATAAAATTATCCTCTTTATAATCTGAATAAGATTATAAAGAGGATTTTTTTAACTAATATTACTCTCTTATTTTTGTTCAAAACACAACATAGAGATCAATGCTGTATAGGATGAAGAGGAAAAAATAGGAAAAAACGAGTATTATTCGTTCAAACCACTTATCGGACTTTCCATTCTGCATTGTTTTGTTTATTTTTGCTATAAACATTAAAGTAACTACTATGAAACGGCTCCATACTTTATTTCTTCTTCTAACAATAGCGATCAATATAGCTGCTCAACCTATCTGCCAAGTTAAACATTTCTCCGTGAGTGACGGTCTCGCTCAAGGTAATGTAATGAGCATTTTACAGGATCAGAAAGGGCTTGTTTGGTTTAGTACCTGGAACGGGCTTAACAAGTTTGACGGATACACTTTTAAGACATATAAAACTTCGCAAGAGAGTAAATATGCATTCGGCAGTAATCGCATGGGAACTATTTCAGAAAGCAAATACGGAGATATATGGTGCCCCACTTACGATGGACAAGCCTGTCTTTTTGATGTGGAAACCGAGAAGTTTATTGATGTTCTCCAACCTATTGAACTTTCCACGAAACAAACTAACAATGTTACACGCATTTATTCGCTGGAGAAAGGGATTGCCTGGATTCTCTGTGAAAGCGGATATGCATTCAGAGTGGACGAACAATTATGCAAAAAAGGAGAAGGCATCACACTTTATTCAGCTTCCAACCACAACCTGAAAGGAAATCAAATATTTAACATTTATCAAGACTCTGAAGAAGATGAATGGATATTGACGGATAAAGGTGTTTCCATCATAGGAAAGAAAACACTGGATACTGACTTTCCTTTCCAGTTCATCACCCAAATAAAGGAAACGATCTATCTGATTGCAGAAAATGACAAGTTAGCCAGATATGACTTCCACACTAAAAAACTGAAATTCGTAGATATTCCTTATCCGCATCATAAAATAAACAATGTCACTACCATAGGAAAAGATATGCTGGCATTGGGAACGGATAATGGAGTGATTTTGTATTCTATCCCGAAGAACAGTTTCCAGCAAATAGACATCCGTACAGCTACCCAAACTTCCAACGATGTAGAATCTGTCTATCAAGACCACTTGGGAGATATCTGGATTTTTTCAAAAGATCCGGGCATTGTCCATCTTAACCTCGTGACCAATGAAAAAGAGCATCTGTTCACCCCAAAAGATGAGATTATCAAGCATGGGCGTAAAAGTCGCAAACTTATTTTTGAAGATAATGCGAAAAACCTATGGTTACTCCCCACGGAAGGAAACTTTTGCTACTATGACCGGAAAGAAAGAACTCTCAAACCGCTTCTTACGGATATCAATAATCCTAAGTCTATTTTCAGTCCGTTAGTCAGGTCTTATACATTGGATAATCAGGGAAACTGTTGGTTTGCAACAGCACGTGGTGTAGAGAAACTATGCTTCTTTCCACAGAGCTATCAATTTAACCTGACTGATTACGAGGCAGAAACACGTGCATTCCTGCAAGACAGCAATAAACGTCTATGGACAGCATCGAAATCTAATTATATCCAGATATTCGCACCGGATGGTAACCTGGTGGGGTACTTATCCAAACAAGGAAATATCATTAAGGAAAAACAATCGTTCTATAATGGGGTATATTCGATTCTGGAAGACAAAGATGGAAATATATGGTTGGGGACTAAAGAAATCGGACTTTTCCAACTTAAAAAGACAGGAGCAAATCATTACTCTATTCACCATTTTGAACACCAGACAAATGATCCTTATAGTTTAAGCAGTAATAGCATTTATGCTATCTTTCAGGACAGTCGTAATAATATTTGGATAGGATGTTATGGGGGTGGATTAAATCTGCTGGCACAAGCTAAAGATGGAAAAGTTTCATTTATTCATAGTAATAATGAGTTAAGAAACTATCCCATAGCTTACGGTATGAAAGTACGCAATATTGCAGAAGCTCCGGGAGGAGTGATTTTAGTGGGAACGACTAACGGACTGCTGACATTCTCGAACAACTTCGAACGCCTGGAAGAGATTAAATTCTACCGGAATATCCGTAGACCGGGAGATAAAAACAGTCTTAGTGCCAACGATATCATGCATATCTATACAGACAAGAATAAAACCACTTATATCATCAGTTTCACCGGAGGCGTAAATAAAGTGATATCTCCCAATCTGCTGAACGAGAATATCCAATTCAGAAACTACGACAAGAACAATGGGCTGGCTTCCGATTTGGCACTATCAATGATTGAAGATACACAGAATCAGCTATGGGTTGTTTCGGAGATTGCGCTCTCCAAATTCGATCCTGCCAAAGAAACTTTTGAGAACTATGAATTAAGTTCCATCTATCAGGAATTCAATTTCTCCGAAGCTCTTCCTATTATCAATGCCCGCAACCAGATTATCTTAGGAACTGATAAAGGCTTTCTGGAAGTTTCTCCGGAGAAGATGCGGAAGAGTAGCTATGTTCCTCCTATTGTGTTTACAGGACTCAAGATTCAAGGACACCTTACCGATCACTCCATTGACAATCTGGAAGAATTGGAACTGGAGCCCTCTCAAAGGAATGTAACTTTCCAGTTTGCTGCACTTGATTATGTCAATCCAAAAGGGATTTTATATGCCTATCGCCTGCAAGGACTAGAAGAAGAATGGAATGAAGCAGATAATAACCGTTCCGCTAGCTACATCAACTTACCTGCAGGCAAATATCAGTTGCAGATAAAGTCAACAAACAGTGACGGGGTCTGGGTGGACAATGTACGGACTCTATCTATACATGTACTCCCCACCTTTTGGGAAACCTACTGGGCATGGCTGCTCTATTTCATTCTATTCATACTCTTTACGGCAAGCATCGTATATGTGTTGTTTTACATCTACCGGTTACGTCACAGAGTGGATATGGAACAACAATTAGCAAATATCAAACTGCGATTCTTTACTGACATATCTCATGAGTTACGTACTCCGCTAACTTTAATCAGTAGCCCTGTGACAGAGGTATTAGAGAATGAGCCGCTTTCTCCTTCCGCCCGTGAGCATTTGACTTTGGTACATCAGAACACAGAGCGCATGCTCCGACTGATGAATCAGATTCTGGATTTCCGCAAGATTCAGAATCAGAAAATGAAACTGCTGATTGAAGAGACCGATTTGATCCCACTTTTGCAAAAGGTGATGAGTAGCTTCAAACTGATAGCTGAAGAAAAGAACATAAACTATCAGCTGACTTCTACCATCCAGTCGGTATATAGCTGGGTGGATAGAGATAAGTTTGAAAAGATATTCTTCAATCTGCTTTCCAATGCATTCAAATATACACCTACCGACAAGTCGATTACAGTCAATATCACAACGAAAGAGAAGACGGTAGAGATAGAGGTTGCAGACGAAGGAATCGGAATTGCAGTAGAAAAGCAACATTCCTTGTTCCAACGCTTCGAGTCATTGGTAAAACAGAATATTCTGCAACCATCTTCCGGCATCGGGCTGTCTCTCGTGAAAGAGATGGTGGAAATGCATCATGGCACTATTACAGTAAATAGTCAACCCGGAGTAGGCAGCCGTTTTACAGTAAGCTTGCCTTTACAACGGGAAATTTTCGAGGAGGATGTACAGGTCGAATTTATCCTGAATGATAGTCAGAGTTCAGCGCCTCATCCCGTCGATAGCATGAAAGCGCCGGAAGAGGTGGAAGAAAAAGAAGACCTTGAGACTAATTCGGATGGTTTCTCCATATTGGTGGTAGAAGATAATGAAGAGTTAAAGGCTTTTCTGAAAAGTATTTTGTCGGAGAATTATACGGTAATCACAGCTTCCAATGGTGAAGAGGGATTGCAACATGCTGTTGACGACCTGCCCGATCTTATTATCAGCGATGTTATGATGCCGGTGATGGACGGTTTAGAAATGATTAGGCAAATCAAAGAGAACAACAATATTTGCCATATCCCCATCATTGTATTATCAGCCAAGGCCTCTCTGGACGACCGTATCGCCGGATTGGAACAAGGCATTGACGATTATATCACCAAACCTTTCAGTGCTACTTATCTAAAGACCCGTGTAGCCTCCTTGTTACGACAACGCAAAGCATTGCAGGAACTCTATATGAATAGGCTGATGGAAGGAAAGAATACCTCTTCTCCCGATCCTCTGACTCCTTCACAACCACAGATTACTCCATACGACGAGCAATTTATGAAAAAAGTAATGGCATACATGGAAGAACAGATGGACAATGCCGAACTAACGATTGACGAATTTGCAGAACAGTTGATGCTTAGCCGTACAATCTTCTACCGGAAATTAAAATCAATCGTCGGACTGACACCTGTTGACTTTATACGGGAAATACGTATCAAACGTGCCGTACAACTGATTGACAGCGACGAATATAACTTCTCCCAGGTAGCATATATGACGGGGTTCAACGATCCGAAATATTTCAGCAAGTGCTTCAAGAAAGTGATAGGAATTACCCCGTCAGAATACAAAGAGAGAAAAAAATAACTCTTTGATAAGAATATAAAAAGTCCCTTTATACCCGGTTGTCTCATTATTCGATCAATCAAAATTCGATAGAGTAAACTGATATAAAGGGACTTTTCATACAAGATAAAGAGATTTGCCTGTCAACAACACATCAATATCCAAACTTACATTGACAAACAAACACCTGTTTTTCCGAATCATCATTAAATACTTCTTCTTCAAATCCTCCATATTTATGAATAATACTAAAACCATTCCATTCCATTCCAAATATGAATCCAACTCTTGAGGGAAAAACATTCTCATATCCAGATTTTGAATAGAATTGAATTCACCATTGATAAAATAATGCCATTCGATCCGATTAATCTGGGTTTTATTTTCATATCGCATTGTCTGCTTTATCGAGACTTCTCTTCCATCGCCAGTTGTATACGTGGCTATTTCCTGCTGCTCTTTCTCACCTTCAACTATATACCGAATATTCGGATTAAAACAATCCAACAGAAATAAGCCTCCGTCTTTGAGGTGATTTTTAACGACATGAAGTACCTTAAATAAATCTTCATTCTCATATAAATGATGGATCGAATTAAATGGAATAAAAATAAGGTCGTACTTCTTCTGTAAATCCAGAGTCCTGATATCCGCCTGAATGAAATTGATTCTTAGTCCAGCCTCGGCAGCTTTCATCTTAGCCTGATGGAGCATTGAAGCAGTGTAATCAACCCCACTTATATCATATCCATCCTTTGCAATAGGAAGAGTAAGTCTGCCAGTTCCACAGCAAAGCTCAAGTATTCGGGCATCCTTGTTTTTAGGTAACCACCGCTTATAAAATTGCAAATCATCCATGCTGGTATTCATTCCATCATAAATATTTGCATCATAAATTAAATCGCCAACTTTATAATCACTATTCATTTGCCTCCTCCAATATCCATTATTTACTATTATTTCTTATACAAACAAGAATATCCCCAACGTACAATGTACCAAAAGGATATTCTATAAATAACCAGAAGTATTACCGGTCGTTCGCAAATGTAGTAAATATCTATAAGCCAGCTATAATTATCTCTTAAATACTCAAATTTCAACAAGACATATCTCTGATATAAGTATCAAAACAACATTTCGGTATCATCTATTTACATTGCAAAGCTTATGCTATATTCAACAAAATGTTTTATCTTTGAACAGGTCTATGGATTTATCGGCTCCAAATAAGCCTTGCATAGGAAATCCTCCTTTTCTACCAGATATTCCCCACAAAAATAATGAAAAGCACATACTATTGCAGTCTCAAATCTAAAAACCAAAAGAACTAGAAAATGAAAAAGCAATGGATCATTGCCTGTCTTATCGGAATTCAAGGGGTAAATGTACAGGCACAACAACCCAGCAAGTATCCCTATCAGGACACGAAATTAACTGCGGAACAACGGGCGGACGATTTACTTCAACGCCTCACATTAGAAGAAAAAGTGGCGTTGATGCAAAACAACTCACCGGCTATTCCCCGGCTTGGCATTAAGCCGTATGAATGGTGGAACGAAGCTCTTCATGGCGTTGCCCGCGCCGGACTGGCTACTGTCTTTCCGCAAGCCATAGGTATGGCCGCTTCTTTCAACGACGAACTATTATACGAAGTATTTGATGCCGTATCCGACGAAGCACGCGCCAAGAACCGCCAATTCAATGAAAAAGGACAATATAAACGTTATCAGGGACTGACCATGTGGACTCCCAACGTCAATATCTTCCGTGACCCCCGCTGGGGACGGGGACAGGAAACATACGGTGAAGACCCTTATTTAAGCGGGCGTATGGGAATGGCAGCAGTCAGAGGTCTGCAAGGACCGGAAGATGCCGAATATGACAAACTTCATGCCTGCGCCAAACACTTTGCCGTACACTCGGGTCCCGAATGGAACCGTCACAGCTTCAACGCAGAAAACATTGCCCCCAGAGACTTATGGGAAACCTACCTTCCTGCTTTCAAGGAACTGGTACAAAAAGCAGGAGTTAAAGAAGTGATGTGCGCTTACAACCGTTTCGAAGGCGATCCCTGCTGCGGCAGCAACCGTCTGTTAACCCAAATTCTCCGCAACGACTGGGGATTCAAAGGAATTGTAGTCACCGACTGCGGAGCAATCGGAGACTTTTTCCAACGCAAGAAACATGAAACGCATCCCGATGCCGCCCATGCCTCTGCCGACGCTGTTTTAAGCGGAACAGATCTCGAATGTGGCGGTAACTTCAAAAGCATCACCGATGCTGTGAAAAAAGGCCTGATTTCGGAAGAGAAAATCAATACATCAGTCAAAAGACTACTGAAAGCCCGCTTTGAACTGGGAGAAATGAATTCGACTCATCCCTGGAGTAACATTCCATTTTCTGTTATCGACTGTCCCAAACACAAAGAACTGGCACTGAAAATGGCACATGAAAGTCTGGTATTACTCCAAAACAATAACAACATCCTTCCATTAAACCGTCAGATGAAAGTCGCAGTCATCGGCCCCAACGCCAACGACTCGGTAATGCAATGGGGTAACTACAACGGCTTTCCTTCACATACCGTCACTTTACTGGAAGGAATACGCGCCAAACTACCTGACGCACAAATCATCTACGAACCTGTATGCGGATATACAAACGACACCACCCTGCACAGCCTATTCAATCAGTGCAGCATCGACGGAGAAGCCGGATTCAACGCCACCTACTGGAATAACCGCGAATATAAAGGCAAAATTGCCGCAACCGACCATCTGACCACTCCTTTCCATTTCAGTGCAGAAGGTTCTACCGTATTTGCTCCCGGTGTAGGATTGAAAAACTTCACCGCCATCTATCGTTCCACTTTCCGCCCAACAGATTCCGGTGCCGCCACTTTCCGCGTGATGACTAACGGAGGAGTTACTTTATTCCTCAACGGCAAGCAAATAGCAGAAGCCACCAACATCAAGAATCATACCAATCTGTATTCTTTCAACTACGAAGCAGGAAAGAGTTACGACATCGAGTTGCGTTTTATTCAGGTTAAAGATAACCCTGCACTGAACTTCGACTTGGCAAAACAAACTCCAATGGATGCCCGTGAAATCCTGAACAAGTTGCAAAGCGCAGATGTAGTTATTTTTGCCGGAGGTATCTCCCCCCTATTGGAAGGAGAATCCATGCGGGTATCCGACCCCGGATTCAAAGGCGGCGACCGTACAGAAATCGAATTGCCCGCCATCCAGCGCGAAGTTCTTGCTCTTCTAAAGAAGAATGGAAAGAAAACAGTATTCGTCAACTTCTCCGGTTCGGCAATGGCCATCGTGCCTGAAACGCAGAATTGCGATGCTATCCTGCAAGCATGGTATCCCGGACAGGCAGGTGGAACAGCCGTTGCCGATGTTCTTTTCGGAGATTACAATCCTGCCGGACGTCTGCCTATCACTTTCTATAAAAGCATGCAACAATTACCGGATTATGAAGATTATTCGATGAAAGGACGTACCTACCGTTTCATGACGGAAACACCTCTTTATCCATTCGGCTACGGTTTAAGTTATACCCGTTTCTCTTATGGGAAAGCTACCCTGAACCAATCGAAGCTGACCAAAGGCGAAAAAGCAATTCTTACTATCCCGGTAAGTAACGTCGGGCAGAGAGACGGTGAAGAAGTGGTTCAAGTGTACATCTGCCGTCCTGACGACAAAGAAGGTCCGCAAAAAACTCTTCGTGGTTTCCAACGGGTTAGCATTGCTAAAGGTAAGACACAGAACGTCCAGATAGAGCTTCCGTACGATTCTTTCGAATGGTTTGATGCAGCGACCAATACCATACGTCCTTTAAACGGAACATATAAGATACTTTACGGAAACAGTTCAAATGAAAAAGACTTGCAAACGTGCAGTATTCAGATTCAATAGGCAATGCTATTACATACAATTTGAGGCCGGGTTAATGAACTTAGGCTACATTGAGAATTTATAAAAAAATGGTTTTTATTGTCAGGCCAAGAGTTAGGGCTTCATAAAGTGATTGTTTTCAAGCTATTACCCACTGACAATAGAAGCTGACAATAGGCTGACAATAAAGATTTCCGTCTTTTATTGTCAGCCTATTATTGTTTAAAACTACACTATGCAACTATTATCCCTTATTTACCAAGCCTGCATTATTCCGCTAAGATACCGTTATTGTTCAACCAGGGTGCCGCTATTGTTCCACTAAAGCACCGATCTTGCTAATTCTCCACGGCCGTGACGAGATCTCTCCACGGCTGTGGTAGGATCTTCCCACGGCCGTGAGAAGATGTTACCACGACCGTGGGAAGGTAAAGATAACGGCACCTTTGCCCAACTATGCAGGCACACTAACTCAACTATACAGGCACACTAACCAAACGATACAGACATACTTACTCAACTGTACAGGCATATTAATGCAACTACATCAAAACCTTGAAACAATAATTCCAAGATGCCAGCATAACTATATCGGTATATTAATAAAGATATGAGAGTATCAATGAACGATATAGGCATATTGATATAGCCTCATCAGCCTATCAATGCTATAATGTACGAATGGACAGACTTGTATCCTTACTTGCCAAACAATAAAAAACAGGCTGACAATAGAATACTTAATTCTTATTGTCAGCCTATTGTCAGCTTCTATTGTCAGCTTCTATTGTCAGCATGTATTATACTGTAATTCATTTCTTTAACTGCCGCTCTGACAGATTGACAATAAAAACAGTATAAAAACAGATGATACAGTTAGTTCTTGGTCAGCAACCGCTTCTCCGAAATCGTTCCCAACTCTTTTCCGTTAATGGTGATATCCGTCGTATTTTCTATCTGTATCATAGATTGATCGGGAGTGTCAATTTCCACATTCTCAATGTTGAGCTTTGCCACTTTATTCACTACAATACCCTCTTTAGCACCTGTAACCACCATATTCTTGATGGAAATATTCTCAATCGGCATTTCGGGAAGTCCGTTCAGATAAGCTGCCCGTCCTGCTCCCCTGCAAAACACATCCGAGATATAGATGTTTCTGAAAGCAGGCGTCTCCTCACTCACACTCGGAACCGGTTCACCGGGAGCACTTTTGACCGCGTAATACAAGTCGGCAATCAAAGCATCATTAGGAATATCAATCATATTTATATTATTGATATAAATATTCTCCACAACACCACCGCGTCCACGGGCACTTTTAAACCGTAAGCCGACATCCGTACCGATAAAAGAACATTCAGACACATACACATTCTTCACACCACCGGACATCTCACTGCCAATCACGAATCCGCCATGCCCATGTAAAACGGTGTTGTTTCTCACAATCACATTCTCACAAGGTTCGCCCCTTCTGCGGCCATCCTCGTCTTTGCCCGACTTCAGACAGATAGCATCATCCCCCGCATCAAAAAAACAGTTGGCAATCAATACATTCTTGCATGATTCCACATCCAGCGCGTCACCGTTTTGCGAATACCAGGGATTGAATACTTTTACATCATTCAATATCAAAGATTCGCACGACAAGGGATGCAGACACCAACTCGGAGAGTTTTTGAAGGTCACACCTTCCAGAAGAATCTTTTTGCTCTTCACGATACTTAGCAATACGGGACGCAACCAACTCTTCATATCTTCCCATTCTTCACTCGTGATTTCAGTCCGTTTATCTTCGCTGCCGGCCATGAGAACAGAGGCTTTCAGCGCTCCTTCATTAGGATACCACACCTTTCCGTTCTCATCCACCTTGCCGCCGGAGTTCACCAGATTCTTCCATTGCCTGTCCGTCATCTTATCCTTCTTCACAGGACGCCATCTATCCCCCGCCCCATCAAAAACACCATAACCGGTGATGGCTATGTTCTCCGCATTCATTGCCGAGATAGGCGACTGGCAACGTTTGACATCCAGTCCCTCAAACGAAGTGGTGATGATCGGATATAATGAAGTATCACTACTAAATACAATCAACGCATTCTTTTCCGCATGCAAATTGACGTTACTCTGCAAAACAATAGGTCCTGTCAACCACAAGCCTTCCGGAATGACTACCTTGCCACCTCCCTTATCATGCACCGCTTTGATTGCATTATTAATAGCCTCCGTATTCAACGTCACGCCATTACTTTTTGCTCCGAAATCGCAAATATTCACCTGATAATCGGGGAAGACGGGACGCTCTATGGCGGGCATGGAGAAAGGAAGGTCTTTATATAAATCTTCCATTTCTATCGTTTTATCCTCCGAGTCTGAATATGCCTGACAAGATGCCAATAACAAGAGTCCCACCAGCATTACTCTGAAATCCTTTTTCAAAAATCTATTCATACTTATCTTTATTATGTATCAAAACCTATTGAAATATACTATTTATTTTCAACGGGAAAGAATCGCCTTATTTCCCAAAGAACCATACTGATTCACAGCACAAACCTGCAATATCATCACCGGATATTGAGGAAGAGTTAGATACATTCCACGTGTCATACCTACTACCCTGTCCCCACTGAAAACAATATAACCCCTCCCACCCATAACACCACTCCACCCCAGCATGACGTCCTTCCTATCAAGCACCACGGGAGCAGCAAGGTTT
>ENA-UPXC01002725-UPXC01002725.1-human-gut-metagenome-genome-assembly--contig:-NODE-2725-length-20085-cov-3.786785_pt1 | contig 20085 bp, 19 predicted proteins | sample MGYA00250047_ERZ773371 | MGnify/ENA primary metagenome ERZ773371 (study PRJEB29103, sample SAMN06111975) | human gut metagenome | biome: human gut; feature: ankylosing spondylitis patient; material... | reverse complement strand
TATGTTCTTCCAGCCAGGCGCAGCCGAGGGGTACCGCTACATGTTCCGCATCGACCCGGAAGCCATCCGCCAAAAGGAGACTTGGGTATACGCGCTCGGTCAGGCGTTTTTCTCGCTGTCCCTCGCGGGCAACGGCACACTGATTTACGGCTCCTACCTGCGCGACGACGAGGACATCATCGGCTCGGCATGGAAGGTCGCGCTGTTTGACACGCTTGCCGCCATGCTGGCAGCGCTTGTCATCATCCCTGCCATGGCAACCGCGGGCAGCCAGCTCAACAGCGGCGGTCCCGGATTGATGTTCATTTTCCTGCCCGCGCTGTTCCAGTCCATGCCGGGCAGCCGCCTGATTGTCATTGTATTCTTTGTCGGCGTATTCCTCGCGGGCATGACCTCGCTCATCAACCTCTATGAAGCGCCGACCGCAACCATTCAGGAAAAGTTCGGGCTTTCCCGTCCGCGCGCCGTTCTGGTCATTGCGGCAATCGGCACCGTTATTTCGGTCTGCATTCAGGGCATCGTCGAGGGGTGGATGAACTTTGTCTCCATCTATGTCTGCCCGCTTGGCGCAGGTCTTGCCGGCATCATGTTCTACTGGGTGTACGGTGAAAAGTTCGTGCGAGAGCAGGTGCAGAAGGGACGCATGAAACCCATTGGGCGCTGGCTCGAACCCATGACCAAATTTGTATTCTGCGGATTGACTATCGCAGTATTTATCCTTGGCGTGCTCACACCGGGCGGCATCGGATAACAAAAAACCTTCCTCAATGAGGAAGGTTTTTTCTTTTCAGTCGTCGTAGCGGTCATCGTCATCGTCGTAACGGTCGCCGTCAAAATCTTTGCCGTCCATTTCTTTCTGAAGAATCTTACCGGTGACTGCGTCGATATCGTATTCGTACTCCATATTGCCGCTTCTGAATTCAATCTCATAGACCAGATCATCCCGGTCCAGATCGCACTTCATCCAACGGGCATTCGCAGCGCTGATTCCCGCATCCTTGAGCGCAGCATTTTTCGCGGTGTCCGCTGAAATCAGTTCGGCGGTTGGATTTCTGCCGTCATCGTCATAGCGGCTGTCAATGTCTTCATCCAGAATTTTTCCGGTGACGGCATCGATTTTATACTCGTATTTTTTGTTCCCATCGACAAGCTCTACTTCATAAACCGCTCTGCCGTCGTCCCATTCGAGCACGCACCACTTGACGTCGGAAACCTCCGCGCCTGCCCGATTTGCCGCCGTTTTCTTGGCGGATTCCTCGGAAATATACGCATCATCCGCATCATCCCAAGTGATGAGCGCAGTATTGCTATCCTTGTCATAATCGACCTCCAGTCCCAGCGCTTCGCAGAACGCCCGCATGGGTACATAGGTCGTGCCCTTGTATACAAACGGCTGCACCTGAATGCCGCTCGTATCGCGGATGGTAAAAGCAGCCTTGTTGATTTTTACGCCGATATCATCGTCCTCCACCCAAATGGTAAGGTCTGCCGCCGCGGTAAAGGTCAAGCCAAATGCCGCAGCCGTCAAAGCCGCGCCTAAAATCAATCCTTTCATTCGCTCTTTCATACTGGATGCCTCCTTTTTGTGGTGTGAAACGCGTCTGATTCCGCGTCTCCAAAAAACCTGACCGATTTGCGCAGGTTCTTTATTTACCGCAAGTATACCACATTGGTATTGATTTGTCTGCAAAAAATCCTAAAAATTTTTTGGTGTTTTTACAGAAAAATGCCCCCTGTTTTTGTACAGAGGGCATAAAAAGTGTCGGTTTACTTTTTCGCGCCAAACCGCTTTGCGTGGCAGATGATATAAAATACAATCAGCGCAAGCGGCAGGATATAGCTGACGCCGCCGAATTTCTGCACATAACCCATCGTGAAGATAACCAGCACAATCAGCGGCAGCACATAGGTGACATACGAACGGACCCACGACGGGAATTTGAGCCCCTTGCCCGCGTCGGCTTCACGGATGAAGTTATCCCAACCCCAACCGTAGCGGGAAGTACAGAACAGCAGATAGACCATCGAGCCAAGCGGCAGCAGGTTGTTGGAAACGATGAAGTCCTCCATATCCTGAATGTTGCCGATGTGCGGGAACGTGATGCCGTCCCACAGGTTGAAGCCGAGGATACACGGAACGGAGATCACAAGAATGAGCACCAGATTGAACAGGATGGTCTTTTTGCGGCTCCAACCCCACAAATCCATGCCGAACTGCACAATATTCTGGAACACCGCAATGATGGTCGAGAACGCCGCAAAGGACATGAACACGAAGAACAGCGAGCCCCACAGACGGCCGCCGGGCATCTGGTTGAAAATATTCGGCAGAGTGACAAAAATAAGCGCCGGTCCCTGACCTGCATCGACATGGAATGCCGCAGCAGCCGGGAAAATAATCAGACCGGACATGAGCGCTACAAAGGTATCGAGCACCGTGATGCTGATCGCCTCGCCGGTCAAGCTGCGGTCGCGACCGATGTAAGAGCCGAAAATCGCCAGCGCGCCGATGCCGAGCGACAGGGTAAAGAACGCCTGACCCATTGCGGCAAAGATGCTCTCGCCAAGACCGCCGGGCGCCTCATAGAGCTTAGAAAAATCAGGTTTCAGGTAGAAAGACAGGCCCTCCGATGCGCCTTCAAGCGTTACGGAGCGGAACACCAGTACAATCATGATCGCAAGCAGCGCAATCATCATGACCTTGTTGACCTTTTCTACGCCGCCCTGCAAGCCGCGCGAACAAACACCAAAACTGAGCAATACCGTGACAACCATCCAGAACGCCAGATAGCCGGGGTTGGACAGCATCTCATTGAAAACGCCGCCGACCTGTTCAGGGTTCAAACCCTCGAACTCGCCGCCTGCCATCTTGGTAAAGTAGGCGAGCATCCAGCCGCCGACCGTGGTGTAAAACGCCATCAGCATATAGTTGCCAATCATCGCGCCATAGCTGTACCAGTGCCACTTGGAGCCTTTGGGTTCCAGTTCGTGGAACGAACGTGCCGCCGACTTCTGGCTTGCACGGCCGACCGCAAACTCCATAACCATGATCGGCAGACCCAGAATCAGCAAAAACAGCAGATAAACAAGTACAAACGCTGCACCACCGTACTGTCCCGTGATGTACGGGAAGCGCCACACGTTGCCAAGACCAATCGCGCACCCGGCTGAAATCAGGATAAACCCGAGCCGCGAAGCGAATTTTTCTCTTTCTTTCATAAGCAAATACTACCCCCTTTGCGGCAAAACGCCGCTTTTGTTATTATAGCAAACTCCTTTGGTGCAGGCAAGCAAAAAAGCCCGATTCCATAGGAATCGGGCTTTTTTATGCCGCTGTTGTTATTTCTCGGTGAACGGGGTTTTGAAAAATGTCGGATGCTCGGAAAATTGGCTATCAAACACCGGATAGTCCGTGATGGGCGATGCGCCATTCTCCCCATCATAACCGCCGATATACAAAACCCGCGCATTTTCATGTGCTGCACGCGCCCAGCCGTTTTCGCTCTTGACAAGGTTCACATATTCGTATACCGGATATACCTTGTCATCCTCCGCGCACCGCACCTGATAGTACAGATTCGCTTCGACGTCAGACTGCCCATAACGCCGGATTTTGCTTTCCAGAATGGTCATGTTGTCGTTCAGCGTACTGCCCTCGGCATGCTTTCCCTGAATCTGCACCCAGTCTTTGAGCCACGCATCCACCGCCGCAATGTCTTCCTCAGGCAGCGCCATCTTGCCCGTAATCTCGGTCGGCTCCGGCACGACGGTCTGCTCTGCCGCGCTGCTCGCGCTGACGGAAGAAGCTGTGCCGCTCTGCTCCTGCGCGCAGCCGGTCAAACACAGTAAAACCGCGCTGCACAGCAGGAAAAACCATTTTTGCCGTTTCATAAGAAATCTCCTTTCTCCGATGCTTACAAAGCCATTTTCTTCTCACTGGATTGCCGGTTTCTCCCTGTGCCTATATTTTAGTGCGGCGGCAGCGGACTGTCAACGCAATCGCTTCAACTGAAACATTCTTGTTATCTTTGTTGCAGTTTTGTAAACTTTATAATATCTTTGTAGCATTTTCCTTTTTATCGACAAAAAAACGGCGCATTTGCGCCGCTTTTCTTATGCATATCCGGTGAAAAAACCGATGGTCATTGCGACCAGACCAAACCCGAACACTGCCGCGAGCGCTTTCCACTGCGAACGCAGCCAATCGCCCCATTCGACGCGTGCAATGCTCAGCACGCCGATCAGGCATCCCGAGGTCGGCATAATGAGGTGCGACAGGCTGCCGCCGAGCTGAAACGCCAGCACAGCAAGCTGCCGGCTGACGCCAAGGCTGTCCGCCAGCGGCGCCATGATCGGAATGGTCAGCGCAGCCTGACCTACATCGCTTGGTACCACAAGGTTGAAGCCATACTGGAACACATAGACCAATCCGGTTGCCAGCAGGCTGGGCAGCTGGATGAACGCGCGCTCTGCCCAGTGCAGCAGGGTATTGAGCACCGATGCGCTCGTCGGGCTGATGCCGCCCATCAGCAGCACCATGCCCTGCGCCATGCCCATGACAAGCACCGCACCGATCAAATCTGACGCACCCGACTGAAAAGCGCGCGGAATATCGCGCAGATGCATGCCGTCCAGATGAAACGCTGCGCCGATGCAGCCGGCTGCAAGCGCCATCACAAAAAACAGGGCGGCAATCTCGTACATGGTGTACGACATCGTCAGCATACCCCAAAGCATCCAGCCAAGGGAAAGGAGGACGACCAACGCAACCAAACGGCTGCCGAGCGTAAACGGCTCTCGCCGGGCACGCAGGCTTTCAAACCTGCCGCGGCTGAATGCATCCCCCGCATGGGACAGCGAGCGGCGCGGGTCGTCGTGCACCTGAATCGCATACCACGCCGTATACGCTGTGCCGAGCGCAGTCAGAACGACCCACAAAACAATGCGCAACGCCGCACCCGACAGAACCGGCACGCCTGCAATCGTCTGCGCGCCGGTCAGCGCACCGGTTGCCATCCAAGAGCACGAAATTCCGACCTGTGTTGCGCCAAATGTGACCAAAACACCGGTAATCGCGTCAAAATCAAAGGCAATCAGCAGGGGAATCACCAAAATGGAAAGCGGAACCGCCATCTCACTGAATCCGAACATAGCGCCGAACAGGGAAAACAGAACAAACAGCACTGGCGGCAAAAACGCTGCCGAGCCGCCGAGCCGCCGGACAATGCGCAGAATCACCTGATGCACCACGCCGGTGCGCAGCAGTACGCCAAACGAGCCGCCGATGACCAGCAGGTACGCTGCCAGACCTGCCACGCCGGCAGCCTGCCTGCCATTGTTCAGACCATCGAACAGGAAGCCTGCCACGCCGTGCTCCCCGCGCTCGGATATTCCGAAAAAGGGAATCGGATAGACTACCCGTTCATTTTTTTCATCCATCACATAGCGAAATGTCGAGGGGTCTACCACCATTCTGGTTTGCTGCACGCCGTCCACAACATAGGTGATTTCCCGCATTTCAAACCGCCCGAGCGGTACCAAGTGGGTGAGTATCACCGCGCACAGCATCACCGCAAAAATTACAAGAAACGGGTGCGGAGGCTGAAAATTCTTTTTGGTTTTTTCCGGCTTGTCTGTCATGGAGATTGTCCCCCTTCCCACGCCGGAATCCCCCCCATCCGGCGCAACATTTATCACAGTATCTTTATTGTATCGGATTTTCTTCTGCGTTTCAACCCGATTGCGGAAAGAAAGAGGGGAGAGAAAAAAGAACCTTTCCTCAAAAAAACAGGAAAGGTTCTTTCGTATCAGATTTCTTTTGCAAGGATTTCATCCCTGCGCGCAAGCAGGTCGCCATGGAGCAGGGCGTCCACCACTTTATCCTCGCCGATGCGGTCAATCATCGCGGCAAAGCGCTCGCCCTTCTGCCCCCAATCGCGGAACAGCAGCATGGCTTTTTCGATCATATCGAGCGCCTCAGCCTCGGTGTACAGACCGGGCAGGGGCGTGCCGTGACGGGTAACGCGTCCCCAACGGCCGCCGATATACAGCTTATATGCCACTTCTTCGGCATAAATCGCGTGGAACGGGCACTTATCTGCACAGTAGCCGCAGTTGTTGCAAACCGCGGTATCGCGCTGCATTTTGCCGTCCACTACCTTCATACAGCCCATGCGGCAGAACTTTTCGCACAGCTTGCAGCCGCGGCACAGTTCTTCCTTAAATTTCGGGGGATGCTGACCCACAATGCCGAAATCGTTCAGGTCGGGTTTGATGCAGTTGTTCGGGCAGCCGCCGACCGCAATCTTGAACTTGTGCGGCAGGCGCACATTGCCCATGCCCTCATAAAAACGCTCGTGCACCTTTTGTCCCAGTGCCTGCGTATCATAAAAGCCAAAGACGCAGGTGGTGCCCTTGCATGCCGTAACCGGACGCACGCGCGCACCGGTACCGCCGGTGGTCAGTCCCACCGCAGAAAGCTCCCGAACCACGTCATCGATCTTCTCATACGGAACGCCGGAAAACTCAACGGTCATGCGGGTGGTAAACATGCAGGTCCCGCTGCCGTACTGCTCCGCAATCCTGCCGACCGCCTGAAGCTGCTCCGCAGTCAGGGTTCCGTTCCCAGTAATCACGCGGCAGCTGAAACAGTCGGTATCGCGGTTATGCAGAAATCCCATCAGCTTGACACGCTGAATATCTGCCTTTGAAAGTGCCATTCAAGCTTCCTCCATTCTTCAATGTGCTCCAATTATAACAGGATTCATGATGGAACGCAATCCTGTAGAATCTTCCTGAATTCATCACTTTTCCATAGGATTTCAAACCCAATCGCCGGTTTGCAGGGTACGAGCACGTATCTGCCGCCACCATCGTTCCACATTTTTGATATCTGTGCAAAAAAATCTTCCAAATTATTTTATGCCGTCTGTGCGGGGGCGAGCAGGGTATCGGCGTCCGAGCCGTCGGCAATCTGGAGGAGCGAAATTTCCTGTCCGTCCTCCATCCACGGCACACCTGCTAAATTCCAAAGATATGCCTGCATTTCGGTGTCCTTGGGGAGAAATATCTCGAGATAGCCGCCCTGCATAAAATACGCATCAAGCTCCGGACTGTCTTCGCCGCCGCTCATCTCCTGCGGCTCAAAGCAAATCATATACCAGTCGTACTGCTCCGCCGGATACTGATCGGGGTAGGGGAAGTCCTCCTCCTCGGGATAGTACTGATACCAATACACCCCCCGCTCGGAATACCCATCCTCTGTGGTGACCTCATACCGCGGCGCACCATATTCCTCTGCCTGTTCCTGTCCCAGCGTCAGCTGAAACGGTTCGGCAGCGCCGAGCCAAACGCCGGCGGCAGGGCAATCATCGTACATCGGCTCCGGTGAATCCGGGAGCGGTTCGTTCCACTCGTCCGCGCCCCAATCGGAAACCGCATCCTCAACCTTCCAAATCACTTCTTCGGCAATCTCAAACAGGAGCCCGAGCAGCATCGGCAGGAAATTGACCAAAATGATCACCAGAAGGATGATTTTCACCGGTCCCCACTTTTTCTTCGGCTTATACGGTTTCCCGTTTAATGCGGTCGGATGCGCTTCTTCGTCCGTTTTCCGGCGCTGACGCTTTTTCCGTTTCTCCGGCTCCTCGAGCTGTACCAGACTGCCGGCAGCCTTTGCAAGACGGGATGCATCCATTCCAAATGCAGGCCGGTGCGCCCCGCACATTGGGCACTCTTTTTCACTGTCATCGTAGTGAACACCGCACTGCGGACATTTCATAAAAAATCCCCCCTTCTCGTTTCTTTCATCATAACAGAGAAGGGGGGTGGACGCAAGTTTTCATTTCCGCGTCAAATGCATATTTTTCGGTTATCCCGCAATCAGCGTATAACCCCAATAGCCGAGCACAAGCGCACCGAGTACGATGCGGTACCAGCCGAACACCTTGAAGTCATGCCGCTTGACATAGCCCATCAGGAAGCGGATGCACAGCAGCGACACAAAATACGCCACCACCGAACCGACAATCAGCAGCATCCATTCAAACCCGGTGTAGCTCCATCCGAGTTTCACAAACTTGAGCAGGGAAGCGCCGAACATGACCGGTACGGCAAGGAAAAACGTAAATTCGGCGGCGGCGGCGCGCCCTACGCCGATGGCAATGCTGCCGAGAATGGTCGCGCCCGAGCGCGAAGTTCCCGGGAAAATTGCGGCGATCAGCTGGAACATGCCGATAATGAACGCATCTTTGTACGTAATGTCATGCACGCGCATGACGCGCGCCTGCTGCCCTGCATTGCGGTTTTCCACGCCGATAAACGCAATGCCGAATACGATCAGCGCGATGCCGACCGTCTGGAAATTATAAAACAGTGCGTTCAGCTGGTCATCGAACAGGATGCCTACGACTGCCGCCGGAACGCAGGCAATGATGATTTTGAGCCACAGGCGGAATACCTGCGGGTCGCCCACCAGATGCCCATGGCGGCTGCGCTTGAGCGGGACAAACCGTTTCCAGTACACGGTCAGCACCGCGAGGATTGCACCGAACTGAATGACGACAAAGAACAGCTCCTTAAACGCTTCGGACGCATTGAGCTGCAAAAACTCATCGACGAGAATCATGTGACCGGTGCTCGACACCGGAAGCCATTCGGTGATGCCCTCTACAATGCCCAAAAATATGGCTTTGAGGATCTCCAACATAGTCAATATCTCCTTGCTGCCGGAACGCTCCGGCTCTGTCTATCTTATGCCGTGCGCGGCAAATCATTCCGCCGGGGCAAAGGTCCCCACGACCGCGCCGACAAGCACGAGGTTTCCGCCCTCATCCCACGAAAACGTAATGCCGTTTTCCGCGTCCTCTGCCTTTGCGACATTGATCTTTGCCACACCGGTCACATCCCCGAGCATGTACTCAAACGAGTTGTCATCCATCGGAAGCAGCTCGACCGTGCGCTCGCCGTCGGTATAGACGCCTTCCCAGTCAAATTCGGCATTGACCTCAGGGTCATAGAGAGAAAACTCGGAGTATGCCCCCAGCTTGCCCTCGCCCTCGTAGTTAAACTTTTCACCGGTTTCCTGATCGACCGCAAGCTGACCGACCACCTTGTTGTCCTCACGGTCTGCCACGATAAAGACATAGTAATCCCGGTCATTCACCTTTGCCTTGGTGCCGCCGTCGAGAATCATGTAGTCCTCGGTGTCAATATCCTCACCGAGCAGGCGGCGCGCATCCGACATGGAAAGCGCCGCGCTTTCCGGCGGTTCTTCGCTGATATCCGGCTGCTGCACCGGCGCCGAAACAGAATCTTCCCCGGAAGAAACCGGCGCCTTGGGTTTCTTTTCCCCGCATGCCGTGAACAGGAACAGGCACGCTGCCAGCAGCGCCATCATCGGGATATATTTTTTCATAAAATTGCCTCCCTCATCCCAAAACTTGTCCTCGCAAAGTAAAAAGTTTCTCTGCTTATCATACCGAAATTTTCAGCAAAAGGCAACTACAATTTCCTTACAGTTCTCACTGCGGCAAGTTTTTCTCTAATTCCTCCGGTTCTTTTTCCCGCACCAAAAACCAGAATTCCATACCGCCCGGCACATTGCATGCGCCGCAGGCACCCCCGAGCAGCTCGGCGGTTGCCTTCACAATGCTCAGCCCCACGCCGGTGCCGCCCGATTCGCGCGAACGCGCCTTATCGGTGCGGTAAAACTTTTCCCAAATCAGGGGCAGTTCGGCTTCGGGCACGCCCTCGCCCTCGTTCATCACCCGAATGGTGACGCCGTCCGCGCCGCGTTCTGCCGACAGGCGGATGTGCCCTCCCGCAGGCGTATAGCGGATAGCATTGGTCAGATAATTGCCGACCACCTGCTCGAGCAAGCCGAAATCGCTGCGAATTGTCAGCCCGCTCGGCATTCTCTGTACGGTCAATTCCTTTGCATCGGCGAGCAGCGCCGTCTTGGAAACCGCGTCTGCGAGCAATTCATCCAGCTCCAAATCGGTGAGCGCCGGCTGCTCACGCCCCAATTCGAGCTTGGAAAGGCTGAGCAGCTGCATGACCATTTTATTCATGCGCGCCGCCTCGTCGGTGATGGTTGTGCAGTAATACTCCCGGTCCTCCGGGGTTTCCGCAATGCCCTCGCGCAGCCCCTCGGCATATCCCTGAATGAGCGCAATCGGCGTTTTCAGTTCGTGCGACACATTGATGATGAACTCCCGGCGCATTTCATCAATTTTCTCTTTTTCCCGAATTTCGCATGCAAGCTGGTCATTGGACTGCCGCAGGTCGTCAATCGCCTGTTCCAGATGCTCGGACAGGCGGTTGATAGACTGACCGAGCTGACCGATTTCATCCTTTGCCGTGCCTTCATATTTCTTGGAAAAATCCAGCTCTGCCATAGCGTTCGCCATCCCGCCCATGGCAATCAGGGGACGGGTAAAGTGGCGCGAAATCAAAAAAGCGAGAATCGTGCAGAAAACCAGTGTAATTCCACCCGAAATCAACAGAAATACCATATTGAAGTTGGTATTCTGCTCCAAATAGGTGAAGGGAATCCGCGCGACCATATAATCCCCATCTTTTTCGAGCCTGCCGACCAGACACAGGAACTCTTCGCCCCGCTGCTTCGAGGATACGTTGACAAACGCCGAACCCTGCTTTTCCACCCGCTCCAAATCCGCATTGCGCAGCGCTGCCTCCGCGATGGAAAGCCCGTAAAACAGGCTTTCTGATGTGCCGTCCGCTCCCATAAACTGCTCCCGCACCACCGAATCATAAGTGACCGTGCCGTCCTGCGCGACAATGGACAGCCGCACGCCCTCGGTATCTTCGGCGCGTGCGATAGCGTCTGCAAACGCGGCGCCCCCGTCCTGATATGCATCGCATACGGTATCATAAATGCGGTCGAGCGATTTTTCGCGCTGCCAAAGGTAATAATCGTCGTACAGCGTCAGGTTGAGCGCAGAAAAAATGCCGATAAATGCAACCGCAATCGCACAGCTCGCCGCAAAAAATTTGAACTTAATCGAATGACGCACAGCATTCCCTCCAAAAAACAGGGGACGGCATGCCGTCCCCGTTCTATTGTTCCGCAATGGTTTAATCTTCTTTGCTCTCAATCTCCTGAAATGCTTCCTCAGCCGTTCTGCCGCCGTAAATAATCGCAAACACGCCCGGAATATACTTATCGAACATATTGAAGCCCACATAGGTCAGACGGGTGACCACTGAATCGGGCAGACCGGATTCCTCCTCGAATACGCCGACCGACTTATAGCTCAGCTCTCCGTCCGACAAATCCATCTGGAAATTGCCGAGCAGCAGCGTATAGTTGACCCGGGTCAGATATTCACTGACCGCAGCGCGGTTCTTCTCCGGGATATTCATGGGCAGGATGGTGGTAAACAGCGCGGTGCGCGGGTTGACCACACGCGCGGTAAAGCGCACATCGGGCGATGCCTCGGTGTTCATCGAAAACCGAATCAGTCCGCGTTCCTCCTCGGTGGAAAAATTGAGGTTTTCCGCCTTATAAACCTCCGCAATGGATAAAATATCAAATGCCATAATTTTGCCATCCTCATCTTTTTCTCGCAGCATCTCTATGCTGTATTCAGCATATCACATTGAAAAGCCGCGCACAAGCCTTATACTTCAAACCGATAGCCATATCCGCGGACGGTTTCAATCTTGGACCCGTACTCTCCGAGCTTGGCGCGCAGCTTCTTGATGTGGGTATCCACTGTACGCAAATCCCCAAAGTAATCGTATCCCCACACGGCGTTGAGAATCTTTTCCCGGGAAAGCGCAATGCTACGGTTGTTCTTAAAATACACCATGAGTTCATATTCCTTGGGGGTCAAACCAATATCCACGCCGGAAACCCGAACTTCATGCCGGATTTCGTCGATATCCAGTTCCCCGAATACCGAATCCTCGCTTTCCTGCGGGGCGCCGCTGCGCAGCAGCAGGTTTTTCACGCGCGCACACAGCACAAGCGGGGAGAACGGCTTGGTCACATAATCGTCCGCGCCGCCCTGCAAGCCGTGCAGCTGGTCGAATTCCTCGGCGCGCGCCGTCAGCATCATGACCGGCAGACGGCGGGTGCGCTCGCCCGCACGGATGCTTTGCAGCACCGAAAAACCGTCCGCCCCCGGCATCATGACATCAAGAATTGCCAGTTCAATCTCCGGATGCGTGCGGAGCAGGGTCAGCGCTTCATTGCCGTCTGCTGCCTCTAAAATCGTATGACCGTCTCTCTTTAGAAAATCAATGACCAGACGCCGGATGCGCGCCTCATCATCTGCCAGTAAAATCGTTGCCATGGGGTATCTCTCCCTTCCTTGTTACCGTTAGTATACCGCGGGATTTTGAAAATTCGGTGAACAATTCTCTGAAATTTCAAAAAAACCAGAGCGGCGCCGGTGATGACCGGCGCCGCCCTGTTATGGAAGAGAGGTCGTTGTTTAATGATTGCGTACCATAGCGCGCTTGAGCACATCGAGGGAATAGAGATGACCGTCCATCATGGACATGGTCAGGTCCTCCATTTCGAGTGAAACTACATCGTCGTAGCCCGCCATGCGGACCACCGACAGGAACTCGCTCCACCACTGCTCGCTGTGACCCGAACCAACAGCAACAAAATTCCACGAACGGCGCGCAAAATCGTCAATGGTCTTGGTATCGAGTACGCCGTTCGGCTCCACCATATAGCGCTCCAAACGGGAATCCTTGCCATGTACATGATACAGCGCACCGGCAGCGCCCAGTACGCGCGCCGCTGCCATCGGGTCACCCGACTGCCAGAACATATGAGACGGGTCGAGGTTCATGCCGACCATCGGACCGACTGCCTCGCGCAGCTTGAGGCAGGTTTCTACATTGTAAACCAGCTGGCTCGGATGGTTCTCCAGTGCGATTTTTTCAATACCGCACTCCTTTGCCAGCGCAACCAGACGGGTCCACTCCGGGATAGCAACCTCTTCCCACTGGTATTTGAGCACGTCCTGCGTCTCGGGCGGCCACGAGGTTGTAATCCAGACCGGCGTTTTGTCGCCCTTGCAGCCTGCGGGCAGACCGCTCATCATGACAATCTTCTTGACGCCCAGTTCACCCGCCAGACGGAAGGTCTTTTCGGTCACGTCCATATCGTGCGCATAGGCGAGCGGGTTGCCCGCACAGTTGAGGGAATCGAGGGTCAAGCCGCGCGCCGTAATCTCGTGATACCACTTGTCTCGCGCGCCCTTATCGGACACCACAGTGTCAAGGTCGATGTGCGGGGCAGCCGACCAGTTGCCGGTCGCAATTTCGAGGAGGGGGATTTCCTGCTGCACACAGAAATCCAGCGCTTCTTCATAGGGAAGGGTCAGCGTACAGGTCTTAATGCCAAGCTTCATAATTCGTTCCTCATTTCTCCTGATATTTTGATGAACTTTCTACAAATGGCGCAGCACGGCAGAGGTCTGCGCCGCCCTCTTACTTCTTGCCCATATTGTAACATAGCGACACGTGCTCGTTCAAGTATTTCGCGAAAATTTCCCGATAAAAATTCAGCAAAAAGGTATTTACATCATCTGATGCCTGTGCTATGATGAAGTTGACCGGTGAGATGGTCTATGAGATATTTAAGAGAAAAGACGCCGGCTGTCCGCCGGCCGAAAGGAGAACTCAGTATGCTTCGTGTAGGTGTAATCGGCTGCGGCGGCATGGGTCGCGACCATATCCGCCGTCTGACCCATGTTATTACCTCGACTACGGTTGTCGCGGTTTCTGATGTTTTTGAAGAGGGCGGCAAAAAAGTCGCAGAGCAGTATGGCGTAAAGTTTTACAAGGACGGCGCAGACCTCATCCATGACCCCGAGGTCGATGCAGTCGTTGTCTGCACTGCTGACCCGTTCCACGCGCCGCTGGTGCTCGAATGCATCAAGGCGGGCAAGTATGTATTCTGTGAAAAGCCCCTTGCGCCGACCGCCGAGGACTGCATGAAGGTCATCGAGGCAGAAATGGCATGCGGCCGCCGTCTGGTACAGGTTGGCTTTATGCGCCGCTATGATACCGGCTACCGCGCAATGAAAAAGGTCATCGAAGAGGGCAAAATCGGCGCTCCGCTGCTCATTCACGCATGCCACCGCAATTTCAGCCATGTCCCGGGGCATACTTCGGATATGACCATTGCAAACTCAGGCGTTCATGAACTGGACGTGCTGCGCTGGCTGCTCGGCGAGGACTATTGTAAGGGCGGCGTCATCTGCGGCAAGCAGAACCGCGGCGAAGACCCGGAAGTCCTGCTCGACCCGCAGGTTATGATTCTGGAGACCAAAACCGGTGTGCGCATTGATGTAGAAATCAATCAGCATGCAGGCTATGGCTATGATATCCAGTGCGAAGTCGTGGGGGAAAAGGGCGTCGTTTCGCTGCCCGACCCGGCAACCGTACATACCCGCATCGACTGCCAAGCAGGGTATGAAATCTACAACGACTGGACGCAGCGCTTTATTCAGGCATACGACACCGAATTCTCCGAATGGGCGGCTTCGGTGGAAGCCGGCAAACTGGTTGGTCCGTCCTCGTGGGATGGTTATGCGGCTTGTGTCGGCGCAGATGCCTGCAACACCGCACGCAACACGGGCGCGTATATGCTGCCCATCGAGCTGCCGGAGACCCCGGAGTTCTACAAATAATAAAAAAGGGAGACTTCGGTCTCCCTTTTCTATTTCAAGTGATTTTCTGGTGAGAGACCCCTCGCCCTGCCTGCACCGCAGGCAGGGTACACCAAAGCCTTCCCCTTTCAAGGGGAAGGTGGATTTTGCCGCAGGTAAAAGACGAATGCGGTTATGCGCTGCGGGCTTCTCACGGATGATACGCGCTTATTTCTCCTCGGAGGGATCTGTCTCCCCGATGGGTTCGTCCTCATAAATATAGGCATTGATCTGCTCGGCAGCGCGGTCCAAATCATAAACGATGTACTGCTCGTTTGCCCCGCCATATTCCCATTCTCCGTCTGCCGGCACGCGCGCATGCTCAATTTCCGGCTTGCCGTTTGCAAAAAGCCCCTTGGCAAGCGACAGCATTTCGGTCTTTTTGAGCGACGTGGTTACATAGGGCAGAAGCCGCGGCATCATACCCGCAAGCTCGGTCATAGATTTGTCCTTCACCGTATCAAACATGGCTTCGAGCACAATCGACTGCCGCTCGACGCGCCCCCAGTCGTCGCCCGTGCCGCCCTTGCGGATGCGCGCAAAGGTCATTGCCTGAATGCCGTTTAGGTGCTGGTATCCGGCTTCTTCGATCAATTCCGGCTCCATATCAAAGGATTCATAATATTCCCGGATAAATTTGTTTGCCTCTTTGCGCTCTTTCTCGGAAACCTCGATGTCTACGCCGCCGACTTCGCCAATGAGATTTGCCATCTGCACAAAATTAACTTCGGCATAATCGGTAATATTGAGATCAAAAGTTTCATTGATCGCTTTGATTGCCCCCTTGGGTCCGTCAAAGCTGTATGCATGGCACAGCTTCTGCGTGCCATGGCCATCAATTTCGACGCGGCTGTCGCGCATGAGGGAAGTCAGCTTGACTTTTCCCGTATCCGCGTCCACGGTCATGACCATCATACAGTCCGACCGTGTCGGCTCGTCCGGACGGGTATCCACCCCGAACAGCGCAATATTCGTGATGCCCGAAGCGGGTTTGACATGTACCGCCAGTTCCTCCGCCGAAACGCCCTCGAGCGAATCGTCATAAGTATACGAAAACGCAAACCGGTAAACAAACAGTCCGGCTGTGATTGCCAGCAGGGTGACAACCCCCATCAGCAGCCAACGGCGCACAATGCGCATCAATCGACGAAATGACATTTTCTTTCCTCCAAACCGCCATTTTAGGAGTAAAACAGAGCATCGCGCGGCCTGATGCCAGACCGCGCGATGATGCATACAGTATTTGTATTGTAGCACAATATTCCACCTGTTTTTGAACAAACGGTGAATTTTTTGCGTCAAACCGGCTGCAAATGCTTAATCCTCGAATGCGAGGTTGATATAGTCCTCAGTCACCTGAATGACACGCATGGTGTTGGTGTAGCTGACGCGGCCAACCGGCATACCTGCGGTGACAACAATGATGTCGCCCACCTTTGCATCCATTGCCTGTACCGCACCACGAACCGCCTGCATATACAGGCCAGTGCCGCTGGACGGACGGTTTACCATGCACGGAATAACGCCCCAAGTCATGGTCAGATGATGGAAAGTCTTTTCAGACGGCGTTGCACCGACAATCATCTTACCCGGACGGCGGCAAGATACTGCACGCGCAGTCGAGCCGGACTCCGTAAACGCCACAATGCACTTGGCATCCAGATCGGCAGAGGTGGTGCAGACCGCATGCGCAATCGCGTTGGTCTTTGCATCGCCCGAAATTGCCATTTCTGCAAGCTCCGGACGGGTGACACGGCGGCGGTCATAGTGAATGTTGGATTCTGCATTGACTGCAATGCGGCTCATGGTTTCAACAGTCTCGACCGGATACTTGCCAACCGAGGTTTCGCCGGACAGCATGATTGCCGAAGTGCCGTCGTAAACCGCGTTTGCAACGTCGGAAACCTCTGCGCGGGTCGGGCGCGGGTTCTTCGCCATGGACTCGAGCATCTGGGTCGCGGTGACAACGCGCTTGCCGCGCGAAATGCAGGTCTTGATGATGTTCTTCTGAATCTCCGGCAGCTCCTCGAACGGAACCTCTACGCCGAGGTCGCCGCGGGCAACCATTACGCCGTTGGCTTCGTCCAGGATCTCCTGAATATTGTTGACGCCTTCCATGTTCTCGATCTTGCAGATGATCTCGACGTCTTCCTTGCCGTTTTCGCGGAGGATTTCCTTGATGTCGCGGACATCCTGCGCGCTGCGGGTGAAAGATGCTGCGATGAAGTCAATGCCCTGTGTCAGACCGAATTCGATGTCTGCGCGATCCTTCTCGGAAACGAAGGGCATGTGCAGCTTGATGCCCGGTACGTTAATCGACTTGCGGTTGGAAAGGGGACCGCCGTTGAGCGCCTTGCAGACAATATCCGTGCCCTTGACCGCAGTTACCTCGAATGCAACCAGACCGTCGTCGATGAGGATGCGGGTGCCGACCTCAACATCGTCCGGCAGGCCGTCATAGGTGATCGAAACGATGGTGTTGTCGCCCTCAATGTCGCGGGTGGTCAGGGTGAACTCCTGTCCCTCCACGATCTCGATCTTGCCATCCTTGTAGGTCTTGGTACGGATTTCCGGACCCTTGGTGTCCAGCATCAGACCGATCGGCAGACCCAGCTCGGCGCGCGCCGCCTTGACCATATCCATACGAGCCTTGTGTTCCTCATGGGAACCGTGGCTGAAGTTGAAGCGCGCGACATTCATGCCCGCCTTCATCATGTTTTTCAGTACATCGCCCTTGTCGGTCGCAGGGCCCAGCGTACAAATGATTTTTGTTCTACGCATTTGTGCAGATACCTCATTTCATTCCTTGCAAACCGGATTGTTTGCCTCAATATAATAGATTCCTTCTGTTATTTATTTTACCATTTCTCATGCCCATTTGACAATATCTCAAGTGATTTGGAAATTCTTTCGCCACATTTTCATTGCTTTTATGCAAAACTCCTTTCTTTATCCAGAAGATTTGTTGCATTTTGCCGGATACAGCTTGTCATGCCATTCCAAATCCATTATAATAGCACTAGAACCTATCCGAAACTTCACCAAATACGCACCGCGTCCGGCATCCGGCCGGACGCGTCATTGTTCCGGGCAGCCCCTTTCCAACGGTCCGCCCGCTTTTCAGGAGGTACCAACTATGAAAAAATCACCGGCGCTTGTTGTCATGGCTGCGGGTATGGGCTCGCGTTATGGCGGCCTCAAGCAAATTGACCCGCTCGGACCCGGCGGGCAGATCATTCTCGACTATTCCATCTACGACGCATACCGTGCAGGCTTCTCGCGCGTGGTCTTTATCATCAAGCCCGAACTCGAGGACGCTTTTGAGCAGGCAATCGGAAAAAAGGCGCGCCGCTATATGCAGGTAGACTATGCGTTCCAGACGCTCGAAAACCTGCCCGCAGGACTGACGGCTCCCGAAGGACGGGAAAAGCCGCTCGGCACCGGCCACGCGGTCTGGTGCGTTGCAGATATGCTCGATGTGCCGTTCGCAGTCATCAACGCCGACGATTTCTATGGCGCGGATGCGTTCCGTAAAATGTATGATTTTCTCTCCGCGGCGCAGGACGACGAAAAATACCGTTACTGCATGGTCGGTTATAAGGTTGAAAACACGCTCACTGAAAACGGCACAGTCTCGCGCGGCGTATGCACGGCGGATGAAGCAGGATTTCTTGCTTCCATCATCGAGCGCACCGCCATCCAGCGCGGTACGGACGGCGTCATCCGCTATGAAGAAAAAGATAGTTCCGGCGGTGTCATTCCGGACGGTACCCCGGTTTCCATGAACCTCTGGGGCTTTACCCCGTCGTTCCTCGGCGAACTGACCGCCATGCTTCGCAGCTTTTTCGCGGAAAAACTGCCCCAGAATCCGGAAAAGGGCGAATTTTATCTGCCTGCCGCCGTGGATGCGCTTATTCAGGGGGGCAAGGCGACTGCGCGACTGCTGACGACCGATGCACGCTGGTTCGGCGTGACCTACCGCGAGGACAAGCCGGCTGTACAGGCTGCACTTGCCGCCATGACCGCAGCAGGCGAGTATCCCGCTGATTTATGAGGACTGCGCTATGATTGAAAACTTTTCCGAACGCTTTGTTGACTTTGTAAACCGGGTAGAGCAAGACCTGCCCGAGCAATTCGCGCCCCAGCGCATGATGAAAATCGGCGGCAGGATTGCGGCGCTGTATGCCGAATATTCGGTGGATGAAAAGAAAAAGCTCATGGGGCTGATGCCGCTCAATATGTCCAGCCATTGCCACGAATACCGCCTGCTGTATGCCGTGCCTTCTATGGATCTCTCTGCCCTTGAGGATTGGTGGGAGTTCGCGCGCGAGTTGCAAAAAGAACTCGTGCCGGTTGACCCCATGCATGAGTTCTCGATGGTCAGCCTGATTCTGGTCTCCGGGGAAGTGACCCGGGATGTCGCCCGCAAGCTCAAGGGCAAGGCGAGCGAGCTGCGCTACGACAAGCCGAATGCCGGCTGGTCGAGCATCCGCGTTGCGCTCGTCGATCTGGATTCCCGCAAAATCCATGTCAACCGCATGGGCGCGCCCCTGCGCGATACCATTAAAAATCTGCTCTGATCTTCGCTTTCATTTTTGCCGTTTTGCAGGGCTTTATGCAAATTTTCTTGCATTTTCTGCCCTGCTGTGATAAGATAATTTGTACGCATACTGCCCCCCCGCGGGCTTTGCGAATTCATCGATGATTTTTCAAAAGAAGCGGAGGTTTAGAAAACTGATGGATACCATGCACATTGTTCTGAGCGTGATCGAAGTGCTCGCGTGCCTGTTCCTGATTGTCACCATCCTGCTGCAGGAGGGCGCATCTCAGGGTCTGTCCGGCACCATTGCCGGCGGCGCAGACACTTTCTTCGGCTCCAAAAAGGGTCACGGCATGCAGAGCATTCTGAGCAAGATCACCACCGGCGTTGCAATTTTGTTTGTTGTACTCGCGGTTGTGCTCAACCTGATTTAACATGCGCAAATTACAGCTGGTCACGCTGGGACTGTTTGGTCTGTTCGCAGTGCTTACTGCGTTCTTCCAGCTGCGCGCCGGCATGAAAGACGGGGAAGCATCCCGGAGCAACGCTCCGGACGCCCGGGACGCCGGGCGGAATTATTCCCGCAAAGCCGGCCGCTGCGCTATCCTTGCCGCCGTATTTCTTGTGATCTGTATGATCTTCGGCGCAATGAGCCTTTAAAAAAACGCCCAAAGGGCGTTTTTTTCATGCAAAGTAAACAGGCTCGGAATTTAAGACATACCCATACGGGGCTTGTACTTCCACAAGGGAATAGCCTTTGCCGTATTCCAGCGTCTGCGGTGTGATAAGGTCGCCGTCTGCCGTAGTATAGAAGGTGTCAATGGTCGTCACTTCGGGATAAGTGAAAGT
>ENA-UPXC01002719-UPXC01002719.1-human-gut-metagenome-genome-assembly--contig:-NODE-2719-length-20109-cov-38.593700_pt1 | contig 20109 bp, 22 predicted proteins | sample MGYA00250047_ERZ773371 | MGnify/ENA primary metagenome ERZ773371 (study PRJEB29103, sample SAMN06111975) | human gut metagenome | biome: human gut; feature: ankylosing spondylitis patient; material... | reverse complement strand
GGAGGTAATAACATGATGAAGAGAAAAGCTATGGCAATCACATTAACAGCAGCTATGCTTGCAGGCCTTACAGCAGTTCCTGCATGGGCTGAAGATGCAGCAGCAGACGAAGGTAAAGTTTTAAACATTTATTGCTGGAATGAAGAATTCAAATCCCGTCTGACTGACCACTATCCCGGATATGAAGAAGTTGACGGAACTCATGGCAAGATTGGAGATGTGGATGTTGTATGGAACATCACTCCTTCTGATGACAATGCGTATCAGAATAATCTGGATGAGACTCTTCTGAAACAGGCCGATGCAGCAGCAGATGACAAAATCGACCTCTTCCTTGTAGAAGCAGACTATGCTCTGAAATATGTAAATACTGATTATACAATGTCTGTAGCAGATCTGGGAATCACAGATGAGGAAGTTGCAGACCAATATCAGTACACCAAAGATGTTATGACAGATTCTGATGGTAACTTAAAGGGTCTTTCCTGGCAAGGCTGCCCGGGTGCTATGATCTACAGAAGAGATATTGCAAAGGAAGTATTCGGAAGTGATGATCCGGCAGAGGTTCAGAAGAAAGTTGCAGACTGGGATACATTTAAATCAACAGCTGAAGAGCTGAAAGAAAAAGGCTATCAGATGACTTCTACTGTAAATGATGCCTATCGTGTATTCTCTAATAATGTAACCTCCCCGTGGGTTGTTGACGGAAAGATCACTGTTGATGACAATATCAAAAACTGGGTAGATATGTCCAAGGAAATGGTTGATGCCGGCGAAACAGCTACCTATGAATTGTGGAGTGATGACTGGAGCAAGGGCTTCTTCAAGGACAGCAATGTATTCTCATATTTCGGACCTGCATGGTTCATCGACTTCTCCATGAGTGCTGACCAGGATGGTTCAGTTGGTAAGGATGGCGGCTGGGCTGCAACAGAAGGACCGCAGGGCTTCTACTGGGGCGGAACATGGATCACAGCAGCTACAGGCACAGACAATCCTACACTGGTTGCTGATATCATGAGAACTATGACAACTAACGTTGACGTTATGAAAGAAATCGTTACTGCTGATAATGACTTCGTAAACAATAAACCTGCCATGGAAGAAATGGCTAAAGACGAGAGCTACGGCGATGCAGTTCTCGGCGGACAGAACCCTCTGGCTATGTTCTGTGCAGGCGCTGATAAGATCGACCTGAGCAACATGAGCATCTATGATCAGGGCTGCAACGAAGAATTCCAGAATGCCATGAAGAACTACTTCGAAGGCAACGCATCTTATGATGAAGCTCTCGACCTGTTCTATAAGGCAGTTGTAGAAAAATATCCGGAACTTTCCTATTAATCAAACATTGAAACCTGTGTGCCTGCCTGACCATCAGGCAGGCACACTTTGGATTACAGCAGACTATGGAGGAAGATAATGGCAAAGAATAATAACCATAAAGCGGTCAGCTATAACAAATGGGGATATATCTTCCTGATACCATTTGTAGTAGTATATCTCATATTCCAGCTCGTTCCGCTTATCAGTACAATTTATAACAGTTTCTTTGAAAATTACAGATCTGGATTAACGCAGATAGGGCCGAATTTTGTGGGACTTGCCAATTATGCAAAACTCTTTCAGGGTGGCGATATCTGGATCTATTTCAAAAACACAATGATCATGTGGGTAATGGGATTTATCCCGCAGATCCTGGTTTCCCTGCTCCTGGCTGCCTGGTTCTCCAATCCAAGTCTCCGGCTTAAGGGACAGCGTTTCTTTAAAACAGTTATTTACCTGCCAAACCTGATCATGGCATCCGCCTTTGCAATGTTATTCTTTACCTTATTTGCAGACGGCGGTCCCATCAATGCAATGTTGATGCAGTCAGGAATACTGAAACAGGCATATTCCTTTTTCAGCCATGCCTGGAGTGCCAGAACCCTTGTTGCAACCCTGAACTTCCTGATGTGGTTCGGAAATACAACTATTCTTCTTATGGCAGGTATGATGGGAATTGACTCCTCGCTTTACGAGGCAGCTGAAGTAGACGGTGCAACTTCCTCACAGATTTTCAGAAAGATCACTCTTCCACTCCTTCGTCCAATCCTGATCTATGTTATGATCACATCCCTGATCGGCGGCATGCAGATGTTCGATGTACCTCAGATCCTGACAAATGGAACAGGCGACCCCATGCGTTCCACTATGACACTGATCATGTTCCTGAACAAGCATCTGTTCAGCAAGAACTACGGAATGGGTGGTGCATTATCCGTATTCCTGTTCATTATCACAGGAATGCTCAGCCTGATCGTATTCCGCTTTAACAAGATAAAAGACTGATGGAGGTGCGAAGAATGAATGAAACAAACTCCAAAAATAAAAAAGGAATGAGCCTGAAAGGTCAACGCACACTTGCCTATATCGTACTGATCATCATTTCCTTCTTCTGCCTGTTCTGGTTTTATGTACTGTTTATCAATGCCACCAGATCCAATGGCGCACTGAAAAAGGGATTCACAGCCATTCCCGGAGAACATCTTATTGAGAACTGGAAAAATCTTCTCGCAGGAACACTCCCTGTATGGAATGGTATGTTCAACAGTATTTTCATTGCTACCTGCTCTGCTGTTTTATGCACCTATTTTTCAACAATGACAGCTTACGCTATCCATGCATATAATTTTAAAGCAAAAAAATTTATGTTTACTTTTATCCTTGCAGTCATGATGATCCCAACTCAGGTAACTGCTCTTGGTTTCCTGCAGTTGCTGGGAAAAATAGGTCTGGACGACTCTTTTGTCCCACTGATTGTTCCAAGTATTGCTGCTCCTGTTACTTTCTTCTATATGAAACAATACATGGAAAGCAACCTTCCTCTGGAACTTGTGGAAGCAGCACGTATTGACGGTTCCGGTGAATTTAATACCTTTAACAAAATCGTATTCCCGCTTATGAAACCGGCTATCGCTGTGCAGGCAATTTTCACCTTTGTACAGAGCTGGAATAATTACTTCATTCCGGCACTGGTCCTTCACTCAGATAAAAAGAAAACGCTTCCCGTGCTAATCGCACAGCTTCGAAGCGCAGACTTTCTGAAATTCGACATGGGACAGGTGTATGTAATGATCGCCTTTTCCATCTTCCCGGTCATCATTGTTTACATTCTTCTTTCCAGATTCATTGTAGAAGGTGTTTCCGCAGGTGCGGTCAAAGGTTAAATACAAAAAGCTGTCTGTTCCGGATGCAGATACCTCCGGAAGCCAGACAGCTTTTTTAATTATTTACAGTACTGTTCTGTAATGATGTTACTGTTTACAGCTCAGAGTTTTATTTTCTTAAATCTCAGCCAGTTTCAGCAAATCCGGGATCTTGGATTCCCAGCCAAGTGCCATGATATGTACACCCTGACAGTATGGCTTGCACTCTTTGATGATACGTGCAGCGATCTCAACACCTGTGATACCTGCTTTTGTCTTTTCTTTGTCTGCTTTCAGTTCCTCGAGCATTTCGTCCGGAACATGAATGCCGGCAACATTATTGTTCATGAATTTAGCCATTCCAGCGGACTTAGGAATAATGATACCAACCTGTACAGGTTTTCCGAACTGTTTTGCTTTTTCCATGAATTTGATGAATTTCTCCGGTTCAAATACTGCCTGTGTCTGGAAGTATTCTGCACCTGCAGCTACTTTTCTTTCCATTTTTGCAAGCTGTGCGTCAACGGAATCGCTGCATGGAGATACAGCAGTGTACTTCATAGGGTCAGACTCCAGCATCCAGGAAGTCAAGAATCTGGGAATCAACAAGTCAAGTATCCTTGCTATGCTTCATAATATTCAATTTTAGCATCTGCTGCTAAATGCTTTCTTTGGCTCTTACTTAGCAATGGAGTTGTTTCACTTCCATGAATTTCTGAATGGTACTCACTTCTACTGCTTGGTTTATATTTAACTACCGCATCTACTGTTTTACATTGACCTACCGTAAGGGAAATAATACATCCTTAAAAAAATTTTTGCATCTCTTCTATTACATCTTTGTCATCTCTAAAGTTCCCTCGTTCAACAGATAAGCCTTCCCTGTCTGAAAAAGCTGCTGATGAAATTGTTCCATCTTTTTTCCAAAACATTTGTATATAAGACGCTGGAAAAACTGCTCTATATAACTTTTCGCAATCAGAAAATGTATTATTCATAGAAACTATTCACCACCTTAATAATAGCTTCTATATTCGCTACAATTGAAAAATATTTTTCTTCACCATCTCTATTAATCTCAAATACTTCCCATTTATCATCTGAATTAATCTCAATTTCTAAATATGAACCATCTTCTTTTTCATACTCAAATTGTACTGAATCACATGCTGTTGGGAATATTTCTGGTTGAATTTCTAATGCAGTAATTATGCTCCTTACTGTCAAAATAAATTGTTTTTCAAATGCTTTTGCCTTATTACCATTCCATCCATCTTCTAGAACAGCAATCTGATCTAATTTCTTCAAATTATTCATTTTTTCTTCATTCATAATAACATTTTCTATGCAAAACTCATTTTCTTCATATAAATTATATCCTGATATAGAATAATTCATACCCACACGGGCATGGATTCATTGCCGTTATAAACATAAAATTCGAAGGGAATGTATGAGTACCATTTACTCTCGAAATAGATACTTTCTTATCCTCTATCGGCTGCCGCAGGGCATCAAGAGTCCTTCTTGAAAATTCAGCAAGTTCATCCAGAAACAGCACTCCATTATGTGCCAGAGATACTTCACCCGGCATTGCATTTGCTCCACCGCCAATCAGTGCATTTAACGATGCATTATGATGCGGCGCACGGAACGGCCTGTATTTCATCAGGGCATGCCCATTTGGCAGTAGTCCGGAAATACTGTATATCTTTGTTATCTCAAGACATTCCTCTTCTGTCATTTCCGAAAGGATCGTAGGGATTCTCTGTGCAATCATCGTTTTTCCGCAGCCTGGTTCCCCTACCATCAACATATTGTGACCACCTGCTGCAGCAAGCACAACTGCATCTATTAACTCATCCTGTCCCTTAACATCTTTAAAATCCAAAATCCTTTCTGATTCTTCCAGGATTTTTTCATTTTCTTCCATATGCATTTCTATCCCTGACGTCTTTCCCTCAAGATAGCGAACCACTCCAGTCAAATCATAGAATCCCAGAATCTCCACCCCATGCACCAGAGATACCTCTTTAAAATTCGCTTCCGGAACTATGATCTTCTTTATTCCCCTTTTCTGTCCTGCTATGATTTTTCTCCGTTATCCTGTCATCTGAAAGCCCAATCATTGTCTGATAACTGCTCCATGGATAATCTTCCGGATAGTTTGTCATCTGTGCTTTTACCGGATTTAAATGGATGTACCGGCTGGTCTGCAAAAAGTATGCATCTTCTTTCACAAGACATGATTTATACCGGCTTTCAAATACATGACCCCTGTAGGAATACTTATGATTCAGGTACATAGCATAGCATTCTGACATATATTTCATAAACTTCCATATCTCCATGTCTCCAGTCTCAAGCAACAAATGGATATGGTTTGTCATCAGGCAGTATGCATGCAGGATACATTTGTACTTCTCCAATGAGTTTTTTAATACTTGCAAAAGCACCTGATAATCCATCTCTTCCTGAAATATCGCTTTTCTTCTCACTCCCCTGTGCATGATATGATAGACTGCTCCCGGAAACCAGGTTCTCAATTTTCTTGCTATGTTCATCCCTCCAATATCTTATTATCTTTTATTATATTATCATTTATGATTATATGAAATAAAAATCTGTTAGTTGTCACAGATCTTTATTTCAATATGTTTTCCCAAAGCATTCGCATATTTCTCCAATACAATCAGTGTCGGTACCCTGCCGCCGCTTTCAAAACGCGCCAGGTTTGACGGCTGTATCCCCGTAATATCTGAAAGCTCTTTTTCTTTTATGCATCTTTTAGGATTGATTTATTCTTTTTATTTGTCCTTTATGGTGTCTGACTCAAATGTTTCAAATGTTTATTTTTCTTTTTGTGCAAGCATTGTCATAATGTTCATTGCCGGTAAAACAATTGGGGTCATACCTGGCTGTGTAGTTAATGTCGATACATAACTACGAAAATATGGAAACATAATAGCAAGTGTATTCCGCTCAATCAGCATCTGATTTTCCTGCTTTGTTTCAAATATAGCCATACCTTTCACAAATACAGATAATTTTTCTTCTGGATCTGCCACATTTAATTCAAGTGTAATCTTATATTCCCGTTCCGAAGGACGCTCTACATCATGAGAGACTCCTACTTTCAGCTCCAAATTTTCCAAAGAATCCTCATTGCGCTTAAAATGTCCTTCTGTAATTATTATATTTTTTAATACTAAAGGACTCTCATAGTCTGTTTTGATATTCATAATCAGATTCCTCTCTATTCTATTATGCAATCATAAGATCCTGTGGAATATACACATAACTGGTTTCAATTTTATATGCATTACTTTTGTTCTGATAAAAAACAGTTTCCTGATATCGTGGAAGAAGATCTCTCACATCCTGTTCCTCAAGTTGCCGTACTTCACCGTCTGTTTTTATCATCGGCTTACTATATTCATCGCTAAGTTCAACGCCATACTTATTGCACAGATCATAAAACAGTTCCTTGTTAAACATTTAAATCACCTCATCTTCTCCATTATACCACACCTTCAGATCCTTTATGCATTTCTTTTGAGATACACAAATCTGTTTTTCATGATAAGCAATATTTAAAGCTTTTTCTAATTTTTTCTGCTGTGCTAAATCTTCACCTGTACGAAATGTTCCATATTTTGCACAGTCTTTGCTGAATGTATACATAATCACTGATATATGATACATCTTCTTATAGTAATCAAAATAAACAGCTCTCTGCTGTTCAGGACTGAACACAGGCATTCGGTTTTTGGCATCACATTCAATTTCATTCTGCATTTCCAAAATACGATTCAGAAACAAATCATATTCTTTATAATTATCCAAATCCAAAACTTCTTCTCTTGGTGCCTGAATCTGAGCCTGATATATGACCGGATAACTCCCCTGATTATATTTCTTACCTGATATATCACATGCCCACCATTTTGCAAGATCAGAATCTTCAAAAAAATACACGCCCTGACCAAGCCAATGATCAGGTTTCGTATGTGTTTTATCCGGATCAAGACCATGTTTTTCGATGCTTTCTGCATAATTAGAACTTGTTCCATGATAACCTGTTATTACTGTGCAATTCACATCCATATTATTTATCCCAATATATCATCGCCCAACGATTTACCACCTGAATCATAGCATACTTTATACTACCCTACAAGTCAAAACTTAAACGAGACAACCTTTCAGAGTCTTAATTTTCTTGTGATATCCATATCTTCTCGTTTAGTGTCTTTATATACATTATCATTCATGATTAGATTGAAATAAAAATCCGTCAGTCGTCACAGATCTTTATTTCAATATGTTTCCCCAAGGCATTCGCATATTTCTCCAATACAATCAGTGTCGGTATCCTGCCACCGCTTTCAAAACGCGCCAGGTTTGACGGCTGTATCCCCGTAATATCTGAAAGCTCCTGCTGGGTCATTTTCTGGTTATGTCTTTCTTCTACCAACAAGCGGATCGTCTCTGCTGATTTGTTTAGTACCGTTTCCTGGATCTTTTCTGTGTAAACTGCCAGCCGTTTCTCACGGGCTTCTTTTTCTGTGAGATATTCCTGCATGTTTCCTTCCATATTCCATTTCCTTTTCCAGTAGTTATTTACCTTTATTTTTCAGGGATTATATCATCAACGTTATTTCTCGGCAAGAGAGTTTATGCTTCTTTTATAGATCTTTTAGAGCTAATTTATTCTTTTTAGTTGTACTTCATAGGGTCAGACCATGACATAGTTACCTGAGAGCCTTTCTGTCAATGCAATTTTTATCCATTCTTCTTCTCCCAAATTCAGTTAATTTCGTTATATCAACTAATTGCAATTATACTTCTTCGTAAAACACATCTTGTTTCTTAGGATCAAATAAATCTGGTAATCTACTCTAACATTTCAAGCAAGATAATCTGTCCATTTTTTATCTGTTCCCGTAACAATTCCTGAATAATCTACCTTTATCAGTTCTACATTTGAACTATTTGCAACTTTAAGTTTTCGGCAAATACCTTTTATAATCTTTCCATCTTCTTCATGTGAATCAAGAGTTACAACAATAACTTTCTTGTTATCACTATCAATCAGCGTCCTGAGAATTCCGTTTATATGCTCATCATCAACACCGAATCCAAACCCAACTACAACGATTGCATCAGATTGTTTCCACTTTTTATAAGTATCCACATAAACCATAGACATATCAATTGAAGTCATTGGCTTGGTGCCACTTTGGGTAAACATTAAAGGAACCAAAATATGATGTTCATTTGTGTCTAGTGATGCTTTACTTCCCATCTTATTTACATACGGGTCGTACCATATCTCTGTTGATCCATTTAAATAAGATACGTCATATTGTAAGATTTCCTGAATAAACTGATTATAATTTGTTGTTGCTACTCCGGAAAGTTCATATTTCCCTTCATCAACGGCTTTCTTCAGCATATTATAATAACCATTTGGATTGTTCTTGTTTATTCCTTTAGCACAGCTTGCAATATAATCACGAACAGTATATAAGAAAATACAAATTTTACTAAACTTTGCCCAATCAGATTTGGGATAATACAGATACCGCCAATTTGAATCAATCAGGGATTTATAATCTAATACAGTAGCATAAAGATCTTCCATGAGTTCTCTTGCAAAAGCAAGAACATAATTTTCATCAGTATTCATATCTATATGTTTAGGCTCAAGCAAATATTCCAGACCAACCAGACCAGCAGCGGAATAATTCAATTGAATTATTTCTCCCAGATCATCGAACAGATCTATAGTATCATCTTTCTTTTTGAATATACTATCATTGATTTTTCTGGATAATTCTTCACTTAATGCACCAATCTGCAACTGTAAGATAGAAAGAATAATTTTTCCCATCTCTACTCTGTTTTCAATGTTATAGAAACCACTCTTTTTATATAAAAGAAGTAATGCGCCAAAAAATGTATTGCTAAAAAGCGCATTTCCTCGTTGAAATTCATCAATAAAAACAACATCCTGTCCCATACGTGCATTGTCTATTGATGTGTTTAAATTTCTTTCAATAACCTCCACAATATCTATTTTATTAGATTTCTGAAATGATCTTGCCACTTTTCTGGCCAAATCATCAAAATTATTCAACCGAGAAATTATTGATCCTCTGCGTTGCTCAACAGTATCCTTAATGATATTTTGAAATACTGTTTTCCCAAATGTGCTGATATTCTTATCATTAAATCCTTCTGGAAGCCAGTCATTTGCGTATGCTGTGTGAGTATCTACATTGTCTCTACTATTTTTAAATGCTTCCTTGCTTTTTGCTGTATCATATCTAAAAATTTCAAGAGCAAACTTGCCTCCTGATGGCAATCCATATGCAGCTTCAGCTCCTGCACCAAACAAAAAACCGTATTTCATTGCGCATTTCCTCCCCACATTATATAAATTTAATCAAGCAGATTTTTCATCAGCAACCACCTATAGTTGTTCAGTTATCAAGACAAAAACTTAAACTTTTTATTGTGTGTTCATAGAGTCAGCCCCCAATGTTGTTTATTTTTTAGTTTATTTCATATATTAATCAATGTTTGTGCTGGATTATCAAATTTTCTTATAGTACATTTTCATCTTTCTAAATCTTCCTTCTCCATATCTGTAGATTCTTCATTCATTATATAATATATTTCCTCAGCATTCTTATTATTAGCTTTATAATACCAATTCACAATTGAATATTTTCTCATTAGCGTGCGCAACTGCTTTCTGGATATTTCAGATAATTTTCTCCAATTCTCTATAGTAGATTCTGGTATCATTATATACTCATATTTATCTATTGTTAAATTAGCCTTTTCAATATCCGATAATTTGGCATACGCATTCGCAAATTCACGTAATTGTTGATTTTTGGAAGCAGACAATTCTTTTAAGAGCATTTCATACTGTTCATTAGTAATTCGAATCACAGAATCATTCATTGGCAATAATGATTTCAATGTCTCATAAGCTCTAGAATTTTCCAAAATCCTTTTTTTTGTTATAAGCATTTTTTCTGTACATGCGCGCCTATGTCTGTCTATACTGGATAAAGTTAACACCATCGCCATACGGCACTTTAGTTTTTGCGAATCTGGACTTTCAACAATAATATAGGAACACTCTCCATTTTCCTGTCCATATAACGAAATAAATCCTGCTGAATATTGTTTTGATAATACTAATGTCCCCTGATAATGTTTGATATTATGATTATATTTATCTGACATAAACCTTAATGAAACCTGACAATAGTTATCCTCAGCCTTTGATATACTCATCTTTCCACAAAACAGATGATCTCCCGATGGTGTAATATCAAACAATTCTTTTTCTTCCTCTGTCAATTCTTTTGGATTTTCCCTCTTGCTCTTATCTATCTCAGATGAACTTGTACTTGAAAAATAACAGAAAAACTCTCCAAACCATGGTTCAAATTTTGAATCACTTGAATTTACGATCAAATTCGTACTGTTTAAATTCAATATATTTGAAGATTGATTCGCATTCAATTTTGTGCATTTTTCTGTTCTATTTTCACTTTCTTCATACAGGCGTAAAATATTCCATAATTTTTCCCCCATTGTCGCAGAGATTTTCAACGCATATTCTAACGTAAGGAATACCTTACTGTTCTTTTTCAAATCTTCTTCACTTGAAAAGTTCTTTTTCACCTTTGGATCTATCAGATATTTAGAAACTGCTGACTCTGATAATGAAATCTGGCTTCCTATATCATTCAATTTCATTCCAAGTTCTCTTCTATACCACCCAAGTGCCTTAGCCACCTCAATAAAAAAAGCCTCTTCCTCTTCTGTTCTTCTGTAATCTGAAACTTTCTTTCCCATATTCTTCCCCTTCCTCCAGCTTCAAGTTCCTTTGAATCTTGATTTTCTCATCATTTGTTTGAATTTTTCTTATTCAAATTTGAATCCGTCTACTCACTTTTTATAGATTCTGTCAATTTACGATTATTCAATCTCCTGTTATGATAATAGCATACAAAATAGTTTTCCAAAGAAAAAGGAGGTTTTCTTTATGAACAACATTCAAGATCCATCTAACACAGAATCTTCTATACCAGATATTACCTCACCGCTATTACTCACAAATGCTACCGCATTTTGCAAGTTAATCGCTCAACTCATCACCATTTACCAACAGACCAAAACCATTCGCAATGCTGAAATTAAACGTTCACAACAGTTACTTACCCAAATGGAAGCACAATATCAGGCAAATGCTCATGCTGCTATTTCCAGAACCAACATGATGCTGTATAAGCAATGTCGCGAATACTTAAACAATATTTCTTCCAGCAGTACATCATCTGATGTTGTTGAATTTGGGTTAGAGGAGTTAAAGATTCTTGCTCAAAAACTTCATTCCATTGCCCGGGAGTTTTCATGCTAAAAAGAGGGGAACAAATCTCCCTCTTTTTGATAAAGGAGATGATTCTATGATTGCGTATATTCTGCTAGGAATATCCCTGATATTCATCATACTTTGCAATCGACATGTTAGAAAATTTCGTGCTTTTTTCAGTCCTTTCTACTATGCTTGTAAATTTAAACTAATCATCAAATTATATAAAATTAGATACCGGCTACTTTTACTGTGCTTAGCATTAGTAATCATCCAACAGTTTCAATATGTTCCTGTCAGTTTTTCAAATAAGCAACACACCACATCGCCATTTACAGAATACGGATTTATATTCCCCAAAAGTGACAGCACTTATTTAACTGACTCAGATATTACAGTATTGCACAATAAAATTACAGAGCACTCATCATACAACTTTGAAACTTTATTGTCCTTTGCACGTAATGAAATATATGCACGACATGGTCACAACTTCAAAAACCCTGTCTTTTCAGATTACTATTCACAATACGAATGGTATATATCACAGCCCTTGCATTTTGTTGACTGATCTGAATTCAACAAATACGAAATCTTCAATATTAAATTTATACAAAATTATGAAAATTAGACACTCTTTTCAGTTTTATGACAAAACATTCAAGACTATCCATGTGTAACATTACAAATATAACAATCGCAAAAACAGTATATATTTTTTATCATATCAGTCTTCTTTTCACACTACAATACTCTTCCAATTACATTTTGTCGTAAGTGTTTCAAAACAATGGCGTAGTGTATTATAGCAGAATCTCTGTTATAATATCTACATCAATGCTTGAGGCACTTTTCTGTTCCTTTTTTAATAACGCTACTCTGATACTTTCCACCAGTGTATATGATGCTCCGTTTATAAATTTTTTGTAAAATAGCATTCTTACTCTTATCTATTTTTTTACAGCACTCTTAATAATCTTCATGTTACAAGCCCCCCAAAAAACAGAGCATCTTTTTAAAACCACTTTTTCAATTCCATTAATAAGTATCAATATACATAAGGCATCCCTATGAATACATAATCTTCACAAGAATGCCCTAAAATATTGATTCATCAAAATCCTCAATAGGCATCCTTTAGCCGACCCTCACCTATTGTTTTCGCTTTTTATCATAACATATTCAAATATTGATTACAAGAATCTATCTTAATCTCCTGTGATTTTCCGTCGACAGATGTTACTGTTCAAGGGCTAACTGGACAGTAACCATGATCGAGGGATACCAGAAAGACTGATGGTAAAAATTGATTCCTTATGATATAATTTTTGATGGATAATTAGCAGTTATCTGTTATTTACTAACAACCAGTTATCTGTTTTTATTTGAGGCAAGGCTATGACAAGACACATATTATTATTATGTTTACTAGGAAATCCGTTTGAATTGAATCTCGGCGGTCACCAAAGGACAGTATTGGAAATTATTGAACATTTTAAAGATATGCCGCGGTTAGAGATAACGGTTATCACAACAACTAAATCTTCATTAAAACAATTGACTCCAAACCATTTATATTCCAATATTGTGCTATATGAAATTTCCATAAAGAAGGAATGGTTTGAAAATCAGGATTTGCTGTATGACAACAGAAACTTTTTATATGAAACTGTTAAAAAAATCTATGAAAATATAAAACATCCAATAACGCTGGTACATTCAACTTATTGGATATCAGGCTTGTTAGCCAGTCAATTATGCACTGAGTATCATTTAACACAGATTCATTCTGTAATCAGTACCTCCTGTGAACGCAAAAGAAATGGATTTTCCCCTGTTTCTTCCCACCAATATGAAAGCGAACAGTTTTTTCTGCCCAAAGTAGATTGCATCATTTCAATTACTGAGTCAGAATACGAATTGTTAATAGAAAAATATCATCTTGAACCACATAAAATAATTGTTGTGGGCAGAACTGTTTCAGATTGTTTTTTACGCCTGGCTCACCTTCCATCTGGAAATCTGGAGCAAGATGTCTCTGTTAATTATAATACATTGGCGTCACAGGACACTGGATGGTGGGTAAATGGAGCCTTTTGCTATATAGGAAGAATTGTTGATCAGAAAGGTGTGAAAGAAATAATTCTAGCCTGGGAAATTTTATATAAGAAATACTTGAATCTGACACCTCCCATGTGGTTTATCGGCGGTACTGCCGAAGATATTTGTAAATATCGCCGAATAATAAAAAAATATGTACCAGATCTCGAAACATATGAAAAGCAGCACAAAATATATTGGTGGGGATTTTTATCTGCCGCAGGAATTTCCAATGTGTTACTCAAATGCAATGTGTTGATTATGCATTCTGCTTTTGAGCCTGGGGGAAGGGTTATTCTGGAAGCAATGTCTGCCGGAAAACCAGTTATAGCAACTTACTCTGGTTTTGGCAATAATTATGTGCAAGACTGGTATAATGGCTTTCATGTGGAATATGGAGATTTTGAAAAATTGTCCCGATATTTAGAACTGTTTATTATCAATCCCTATCTGTCAAATATGCTTGGAATTAATTCTAAGAATCTCTTTTGGAAAATAAGCAAGAATTGGGATTATTTTCAAAGAATATCTGATTTATATTTCTATTTCGGAACAAGTCAATATACCTATAACGGTAATTTGTTTTATGAAAGAATGCATCCGCAGTATCCCAATTTGGTAGATATATTCCCATATAGTGATATAAAAAATGATATTTCGGATATCAGTACCGAGTTTCACATAAAAGAAACAGCTATTATTTCTATGGAAAGTAATCAGAGTTATTTATGGAAAACTACTTATAATATAATCAAGCAGTATTATAATCGTTTTAACTGTAAACAAGAATGGAATGTTTATGACTCTAACTCGGTCATTCCATTTATAGCACTTTATGATGCTGCGACTTTTTCGGCCTCTCTTTCAGGATGTTTACCAATTACTGATCAATCGGATATACTGTTTTCATATACCATGCCTATGGGAAAAGTATTAGCTCATGACGAATGTCTAAAAGAAATGCCCCTACTGCTGAAAAAATTCAGGGAATCTTATACGATTACATCATATGGTAAATCTGATTTATTAGAAATAAACAGTAAATTTCAAGCGCAGCATAAATATTATACAATGCAGACTCTTATAAAAGAATTAACTGCTGCGATTGAAAACTATCCTGTATTTACTGATGCTGAAATCAACTGTATAAAGTATATATTTAATAAGATTGCGTATATTCGCCCCCAGATTACTCCAAAATATGGGATGAATTATACATAACAGCATCTGGATTATTTCTTAATTCCAAATTGATAAGTGCCAGATTTGTTTTAGCTATCCAGCGATAGGTTTGATGTCCTGTACGATCTTGTAAATCGGCTGCTGCATCAAATGCATCTATAGCCTTTTTCCAGTCTTTTTTCGTCCAAAAAAATTGACCCAGCAAATTATAAGACCGACTTAACTCAACATGCAGATTATTCTGATAGGCTTTTCCACACAAGCCTAACAATTGTCTGGTATCTTTCATTTCTTTTGAATAAAACAAAACAGTTAATTCGTTAAATTCTAAGTGAATTTGATCTTGCTCTGTGATGTGGTTTATACTGTTCCCATTCATCGAGTGTCGGTGGTCTGGTGCCTACGAGGCTCATGTCGCCCATCAAGACGTTGAAGAACTGCGGGAATTCATCCAGGCTTGTTTTTCTGATGAATTGTCCGATCCCGGTCTTTTTTCTTCCGTCCGGCAGAACTTTGTTGCCGATGATCCGGGGATCGAAGTCCAGTTTGAACATCATGCCGTCGCTGATCTTATTCTGGGACATGAGTTCTTTTTTTCGGGCTTCGGCGTCCATGTACATGCTTCGGAATTTGTACATCTTGAATTTTCTTCCGTTTCGGCCGATTCTCTCCTGGGAGAAGAAGATTGGACCTGGGGAGTTTATGTATATAACCGGGCCAACTGTGATCATGATCAGCAGAGTGATCAGGCATCCTACAAGTCCTCCGGCAATGTCCATCATTCGTTTGACAGTCAGTTTCGAGGAATCTGCATAGTTCATGCTTGTGGTGATCACTATATAAGTGCCTATTTTTTCTACCTGCCGGCGGCCTGACGGCCGAGCTCCGGATTTCGTGATTCCTGTATGTACAGTGATTCCCATCTCTATGAAAGCATCAACAAGTTGATCAGGATATTCGTTTTCATCACAGGGAGGGATAAATACTTCGTCTATCCATTCACCGCAGGCAAATTCCACCACATCTTTTTGATCTGCTACAATGGGAATTCCGTAAATTTCGGTTCCCGTAAGATCTGTGTCCAGAGATACTGCTACGATTCTGGAATATTCCAGACAGTTCTGTGATACCGTCTGAAGTGTTTCCCGCAGAATCCTTTCAGGTGCAAGGATCAACAGGGATTTTTTCTCTGTATTAAATTCTTTTTTCTGAAGGATTTTCTTCCAGATCAGTCTGGCAGCGTAGGATATCGCAATATAGAACGGAACCATGATATAATAGGAAAATCTTGAATAGATACTTCCCATCTGTGTTGTAAACAGGTAAAAGGCTGCTACCAGTTCTACCAGTATCACATGTTTACATGTAGCCGTCAGTTCATCGAAATAGCCTCTTTTCAATACATTTTTGAAAGAATCTGATACGATTTCCACAAAGAAATCAATAAATAGAAATGCGATTGCAAGGATACGGTAATCGCTGTCTGTGTACGGATTACTTATCCCGAAGCGAACGATATACGAAACGATAAATGCCAGCTGCATGCACAGGACATCAATCAGCATAAAGTCGGCATGTTTTGTCCATCCTCTTCCTTTTTTTCTATACATACTCCCTGTAACTCCCTGATAAATATTTTTCTTTTCTCTTCCTATTTCCAATCCATTCCTATACTGTCCAGCTGTCTGATCCGTTCTTCCCCCAGAACCATTCCGCTGGATCCGGGATGTTTCCGTTTGGACCGTATATTTGATATCCATCTGCCCAGCTTTACACCATTTACGGAGTATGACAGCGGAATGTTCAGGTTTCCGTGTGCTTCGTAATAGCTTCTCGCCAGTGCATATTTCTCATTCCACTGTCTGGCTGTTTTTTTCTCTGTTTTGAATCCTATCTTTTTGAGACGTTCCATCTGCTCCTCTGACAAGGGAGTCCGTTGTGGATTTTCACCGGATGTCTGACGGCTGATATCAGAAAGCCATCTTCCAAGAGGGATTCCATCCTCTGTGATATATTTCGTCATTACTTCAAGGTTTCCATGAATTTGGTAATACTCCTCGGCTGCCTTGAAATATTCCTCCCACTTCTCAGTATTTCTGTCCCAGATCATGCCCAGTGCGGCAAGCTGTTTCTGCTGTTCTTCTGTAAGTGTCTGATCCAGACCTTTTGTTTTTACTTTTGCCCGCAGGTTGCTGATCCATCTGCCCAGTTTGAAACCGTCAGATGTTTCATACCTTGCTTTAATATCCAGATTTCCATGTTCGCTGTAATACGTCTGTAATTCTGCCAGGGCTTTCTTCCAGTTCTGGTCTTTGGTGTCCCAGATCATACCGATCTCATTCAGTTTTCTTACTTTCTCTTCTGTCAGGTTTCCGGTTACTGTGCCGGAATAAACTCTGCGCTGGGTCTGTATCCAGCTCCCAAGGGTAAGTCCTGTTGAAGTGACATAGCTTTTGGGAATCCTGAGATTGCCATTTTCCTGGTACCATTGTCTGGCTGCAAGGTAATAGGTTTTCCATGCAGAGCTTAAATTTGTCTGCAGTTTCTGAAAAAGCATTCTGCAGTCTTTTGTTTCATCTATGATCCGGAAGTGATCACTGAAATGCGGACCTTTTCCATATGTAGTCGGAAACAGCACCATTGCTTCTTCCAGTTCTTTTTTCAGACAGTCAATGCAATAGAGACTGTCGAAATTGTTGACCAGGTCAAAGATAACCGGTGTTTTTTCCGATCCTGCCGAAAGCGCACGGCCAATCTGCTGCAGATAAATGATCGGAGAGACTGTCGGACGTAACAGGATCACGCCGTCTACATCATCCACATGAATTCCCTCATTTAACATGTCAATACAGAAAAGCAGTTTCAGGTGTTTACTGTCATCTTTTTTGAATTCTGTAAACTCTCTGCCTGTGGCAGCATCACTGTAAAATGCAGTGTATACATGTGGACTGGGGTCGACCTGTCGAAACCATGTGCTGACCTGTTCTTTCATCTCGTCCATATGTTCTTTGTCAGAGCAGAAGACAATGTATTTGCCATTTTTCTTTGTCATGTGTTTCTTAAACACTAGTTCCAGACCATCTGCGTGTTCCAGCGCACGGCGCAGCTGTTCAAGCAGCTTCTGGTTTTCTGTGATCAGTCCCTGATTCGATAAAGTCCGGATACGTTTTTTTAACTGTTCCAGTTCTTTTTGATAGGAATACATGGCTATCACGTATTTGGGTTCCGGCAGAATCTCACGGACAATTGCTTCTCCAAGAGTCATTTCAGAGGCAATTTTTCCGTCAAAAATCTCTTCTGCCATGTTCCTCTGATTGTCCAGATACCGTATATTTGTCGCAGACAGACCGAGACGCTTTGCATTTGGATATGTATCTAGAAGTTTTCTTACACTCTTTCCCCATTCCTGCGCGCCACAGCGGTGAAATTCGTCCAGAATGATATAGTCTGGATGCAGGGTTTCGATGCTGTCTTCGTTCTTCATCAGACGGCTGTAGGACATAAACTGAATGTTTGGAAATTTCATATTCAGTTTTTCCAGCTGAGTCTGATAGATGTATTCACTTGGTGACAGCCACAGAAAATGTTTTGATGGATTTTCTTCTGCCAGCTTGAATGCGATCAGGGATTTCCCTGTGCCTGTGGGATGAATGACTGCTGCCATTTTTTCCTTTTCCAGCATGGCTGTAACTGCCCTGTATGCCTGCTGATTGTGTTTGAAAAGATGTATGCTCATTTCCTGTATCCCTCCCAGAGGTACGAAGCAGGAGGAAGTTTGATTTCGCAGATTGTTTTAATCTGCGAAATGGGCACCGGAAACGTGCATGAGATCAAAGGTTAAGAAATGATCCGACCACTGATCTGACCATTTATAGATGAGATAGAAGAAAGCGAATCCAGAATGTTCCGCTTGGTATCCATAGATGGATGGACATATTTATTCAAAGTGATATTTACATTAGAATGACCAAGCATTTCACTGACGCTCTTAACATCAGCCCCGTTACTGATGCAGTTTGTCGCAAATGTATGGCGCAGTGCGTGAAAGTGAGACTTCTTTATATATGCTTTATTCAGATAAGAATAAAACTTATACTGGTAAGTACGTGGTTCCATCGGAGAAAATTTATTCAACACATAAATCCCATCGTCCTTACAAGAGAGAAGAAGTGGAAAGAGAAATTCCGGAATCGGGATCTCACGGACAGAGCAGAGAGTTTTGGGAAGTCCTTCATACAGAATCGTTTTCTTATCCTCCTGCCCGACCTGAATCCTCTGGACAGTCCTGTTAATATGAATCGTTTTTCTCTGGAAATCGATATCTTCCCACTTTAAGGCACAGATTTCCCCGAGTCTCAGTCCCATATACAGGCATATCAGAATGCCAAGCTTACAGGAATCAAGATCCGAGAGCAGATAGCGGCATAGCTTCTGCTGGTCTGTAGCATTTATTGTCTGCACAGGTTTGGGAACTGTCCGTAGCTTTTCTGTTTTTAAATGAATTTTCGGAGTGCCGCAGTATCGATTTCCATAAGATAAAATCTGATTCAGTACACAGTAGATACTTTTATATAGACTGGCGGATATCTCCTTTGGCAGGGCTTTCTCTATGATTTCCAGGCTGATCTCGTCTGCTGTCAGACTGCCAAAAGTATCCCGGATATGCATGTCATAGATGTTGGCATATTTTCTGTAGGTGGAGTACTTGCGATTATCCTTAATATAGATAAGCCACAACTGACCGATTTCATCAAGACTCATATCAGCACTGCCGTTTAGGGGAGCTGTCTGCTCTTTTTGGGAGAGCAGAGTAATCTCAGATTCTTTCTTGCTGTTAAAGAGTTTCTGTTTTACTTCATTATAAGAAGAGGCATATACGGAACGATATTTTTTGCTTCCATTTATATGGATCAGATATCGGCCTTCCCATCTGCCGTCACTTCTTTTTCGTATGTTTTCTCCTCGTCTTGCCAAAATAAAAAACTCCTTTCTAGGGCTCCTGACCACGATTCTGACCCGTAATGGAGATACTTTCCAGCAGTCAGATTGATTTTCTTACAAAAAGCACTAAATAAATTGGTCAGTTTATGTTATAATGTACTAAATAAATAGCCATTTATTGACAAAATAGCTTAATCAGCATATTATATTAGCAGTGATTTGATAAGAAATTTAATAAAATTGGGGAGGTTGGCGCGTATGTGCCCATTTCGCAGATTAAAACAATCTGCGAAATCT
>ENA-UPXC01002714-UPXC01002714.1-human-gut-metagenome-genome-assembly--contig:-NODE-2714-length-20145-cov-18.191798_pt1 | contig 20145 bp, 15 predicted proteins | sample MGYA00250047_ERZ773371 | MGnify/ENA primary metagenome ERZ773371 (study PRJEB29103, sample SAMN06111975) | human gut metagenome | biome: human gut; feature: ankylosing spondylitis patient; material... | reverse complement strand
GGTGGCGGAATGGTAGACGCGCACGTTTCAGGTGCGTGTGTCGAGAGGCATGCAGGTTCGAGTCCTGTTCTGGGCACCATGTTAGAGGTTTGCGGAAATAGCTCAGTTGGTAGAGCATAACCTTGCCAAGGTTAGGGTCGCGAGTTCGAGTCTCGTTTTCCGCTCCAAATAGAACAAGGTTGTCAGTCGATAAGATTGACAACCTTTTTTTTGTATTATATTGGAAGTTTACCGGACTATTTTATCGATAGATTGAATAGAAAAGCGTAATTTTGCAATTGAAAAAATCAGTGTACTTCCCCCAAAAAGAGTGTCATTGATTCACACAGGCCTATAATTAATTTAATAATAGCGATATGTTAACACAAATCATTAATGCACGCATCCTGACGCCTCAAGGTTGGCTGAAAGATGGATCAGTGCTTATTCGCGACAACAAAATTCTGGAAGTAACCAATTGTGACCTTGCAATTATTGGAGCTAAACTTATCGACGCCAAAGGAATGTATATCGTTCCCGGAGGAGTGGAAATCCACGTTCATGGCGGCGGTGGAAGAGACTTCATGGAAGGCACGGAAGAAGCTTTCCGGGTAGCTGTCAAAGCTCACATGCAGCATGGTACGACCAGTATTTTCCCCACTCTTTCTTCTTCTACCATTCCTATGATTCGTGCAGCCGCAGAGACTACCGAGAAGATGATGGCGGAACCGGACAGCCCTGTATTAGGACTTCATCTGGAAGGACATTATTTCAATATGGCTATGGCAGGCGGACAGATTCCCGAAAATATCAAAAACCCCGATCCGGAAGAATATATCCCGTTACTGGAGGAAACTCGTTGTATCAAGCGTTGGGATGCTGCGCCGGAGCTTCCGGGAGCCATGCAATTCGGTAAATACATCACGGCGAAAGGAGTGTTGGCTTCCGTAGGACATACGCAGGCGGAGTTTGAGGACATACAGACTGCCTATGAAGCCGGATATACCCATGCTACTCATTTCTATAATGCAATGCCGGGATTCCATAAACGGAAAGAATATAAATACGAAGGTACGGTAGAAAGTATTTACCTGATTGACGACATGACGGTCGAAGTGGTGGCTGACGGTATTCATGTACCACCTACTATTCTGCGTCTTGTTTATAAGATAAAAGGAGTGGAGCGTACCTGCCTGATAACGGATGCACTGGCTTGTGCGGCCAGTGACAGCCAGACTGCTTTTGACCCGCGCGTGATTATTGAAGACGGAGTATGCAAGCTGGCCGACCGTTCTGCTTTGGCAGGAAGTGTGGCTACTATGGACCGCTTGATTCGTACCATGGTGCAGAAAGCAGAAATACCTTTGGCGGATGTGATACGCATGGTATCCGAAACGCCTGCCCGCATAATGGGAGTACTTGACCGCAAAGGAACGCTTGAACGTGGTAAGGATGCCGATATTATTGCCCTCGACAGAGACTTGAATGTGAGAGCCGTATGGGCAATGGGGCAATTAGTGGAAGGTACCAATAAACTGTTTTAAATCTAATAAATAAAGAAGACTATGTTAACTCAGATAATTAACGGTAGAATACTTACCCCGCAAGGCTGGCTGAAAGACGGTTCGGTATTGATTTGTGACGGAAAAATATTAGAGGTGACCAACAGTGACCTGGCAGTTATCGGTGCAACGGTTATTGACGCCCGGGGAATGACAATCGTACCGGGATTTGTCAGTATGCACGCGCACGGAGGTGGCGGACATGATTTTACCGAAGCTACGGAAGAAGCATTCCGCATGGCAACTACCGCGCATTTGAAGCATGGCGCCACCAGTATGTTTCCTACTTTGTCATCCACATCGTTTGAAAAACTTTATCAGGCTGTCGATGTGTGTGAGGGATTGATGCAGGAACCGGATTCTCCAATTCTCGGTCTGCATATTGAGGGACCTTATTTGAATCCGAAAATGGCAGGAAGCCAGTATGAAGGTTTTCTGAAAACTCCTGATGAGAATGAATATATTCCGTTATTGGAACATACTACTTGTATCAAGCGTTGGGATATCAGCCCGGAATTACGTGGAGCGCATGATTTCGCCAAATATACCCGTTCAAAGGGAATAATGACGGCAGTTACACATACAGAAGCCGAATATGATGAGATTAAAGCGGCGTATGCGGTGGGCTTCTCACATGCTGCTCATTTTTACAATGCAATGCCGGGTTTCCACAAACGCCGTGAATATAAATATGAAGGGACGGTGGAGAGTGTATATCTGACAGACGGAATGACGGTAGAAGTTATTGCGGATGGCATTCATTTGCCTGCCACTATTCTGAAACTGGTTTATAAACTGAAAGGAGTGGAGAATACGTGTCTGGTGACTGATGCGCTGGCTTACGCTGCTTACGAAGGACATGAACCGATTGACTCGCGTTATATTATTGAAGATGGAGTGTGTAAAATGGCAGACCATTCCGCGCTGGCCGGTAGTTTGGCTACAATGGATGTGTTGGTGCGTACAATGGTAAAGAAAGCAAATATTCCTTTGGAGGATGCAGTGCGCATGGCTTCCGAGACTCCCGCCCGTTTGATTGGAGTCAGTGACCGGAAAGGTGCATTGGCTAAAGGGTTGGATGCAGATATTGTGATTCTCGATAAGGAGTTGAATGTACGTTGTGTGTGGTCAATGGGAAAGATTGTTCCGGGTACTGATGTTCTTCTGCATAAATAATAATTGCCGGATGAGCGATGTTTGATAGATAACATCCGGTGTTTTAATGAAAATAAAAGTCCGAATCTGAGGTTTGCCTGCAAAGCAAATCAGATTCGGACTTTCTTTATAAAGAAAAGTCGCATACAATTAAGTGTTTCTTCTTTATGGATTGTATTATATATAAACAGATAATTGTACTATGAAAGTAAAGCATTTAGTTGTAGCTTTTCTGTGTATGCTGGGATGTTGTGCGTGTAGCAGTCCGAAAACAGAAGTAAAATCACCGGACGGTCACATCAAGATGACGTTGACGGTAGATGAGAATGGTACTCCGTTTTATAATGTGTCGGTAAATGATTCATTGCTGATAGAAAATTCAAAAATGGGTTTTGTGGAGGGAAACGGTGTTATTCTGGGAGGAGGCTTCCGGATAGAGAAAACCACATTCGACAGCAAAGATGAAACATGGACGCAGCCGTGGGGAGAAAATAAAACCAACCGGAACCATTATAATGAAATGGCTGTCAATCTGATTAATGAGGATCAGGTGCAGTTGACCCTTCGTTTCCGGGTTTTCAATGACGGAGTAGGGTTCCGTTATGAATATAATGTTCCCAATGTGGATTCTCTGATGATAACTGATGAGCTGACTACTTTCCACTTCCGTCAGGACGGTACCTCATGGTCGATTCCTGCGAGTGCCGAGACTTATGAATTGCTTTATAAGCAGCAGCCTATTTCCGAAGTGGAGACAGCCAATACTCCTTTTACCTTTAAGACGGCGGATGGTGTTTACGGAAGTATCCATGAAGCGGCATTGTATGATTTCTCCGAAATGACGCTGAAACAAATCGGAGATTACACTTTGAAGGCGGAACTTACTCCTTGGCCGGACGGTATCAAGGTACGCAAAAGCAACCATTTTACAACTTCCTGGCGTACTATCCAGATTGCTCCGGAAGCTGTCGGATTAATCAACTCTTCCCTGATCCTGAACCTGAATGACCCTTGTGTGTTGGAAACTACTGATTGGATTCGTCCTTTGAAATATATCGGTGTATGGTGGGGGATGCATCTGGGTGTAGAGACTTGGAAAATGGATGAACGCCACGGTGCTACCACTGTCAATGCCAAAAAATATATCGACTTCGCTGCTGCCAATAATATAGAAGCGGTATTGTTTGAAGGCTGGAATGAAGGTTGGGAAAGTTGGGGCGGTATGCAGAATTTTGATTTTACGAAACCTTACGCTGACTTTGACATAGATGAAATAGTACGTTATGCCAAGGAAAAAGGAATCGAAATCATTGGACACCATGAAACAGGAGGAAATATCCCGAATTATGAACGGCAAATGGTTCATGCAATGCAATGGTATACCGACCACAGCATCCACATCCTGAAAACAGGTTATGCAGGAGCTTTCCCGAACGGGCTTTCACATCATGGACAATATGGAGTCAACCATTATCAGAAGGTAGTGGAAACAGCTGCGGAGCATAGAATGACATTGGATGCACACGAACCGATTAAGGATACCGGTATCCGCCGTACATGGCCTAACATGATGACGCGCGAAGGAGCCAGAGGTATGGAATGGAATGCATGGAGTGAAGGAAATCCGCCGTCTCATCATGTAATGTTGCCGTTTACCCGCTTGCTGTCCGGTCCAATGGACTACACTCCGGGAACTTTTGATATTTTGTTCCAGCAAACCAAAGACTCTCCCCGTCGTCGGAAATGGAATGACCAGGATAAGGGGAACAGCCGTGTCAACACAACATTGGCGAAGCAGATTGCCAATTGGGTGATTCTATATTCTCCCTTGCAAATGGCTTCTGATATGATTGAGCATTATGAAGGACATCCTGCTTTCCGGTTCTTCCGCGATTTCGACCCGGATTGTGACGAATCCAAGGCATTGGCAGGAGAACCGGGAGAGTTTGTAGCTGTTGTACGTAAAGCGAAAAATAATTATTTCTTCGGAGCAGCTACCAATGAGGCTCCCCGAACACTGGAAATAAAACTGGACTTCCTGAAACCGGGCAAACAATATAAAGCTGTTATCTATGCCGACGGTGAGAAGGCGGACTGGAAAACGAATCCGGCAGATTATCAGATTACGGAACAAACTGTCACAGCTGAAAATACGCTGACTGTACGTATGGCTGCCGGAGGAGGACAGGCTATTTCGTTCATACAACTTTAAGAAAAAATAGGTTAAGATTTAATAGAGGTTTATTGTGTTAGGGATAGGTTTGGTTTTAAGGTAAAAGATTGTTGAAAGATGATAGATTAAGGAAATAAAGTTGGTTAGGTTAGAAAAAACGGTGAACAAACCCCTGTGCTTGTTCACCGTTTTTATTTATCTTGTCTTTTGTATACGAAAAAAATCTTATCCTTTTGCTTCCTGATACATGAAACGTTTGATTGATTTCTTCGCTGTCTTTTCAAATTCCTCGAAATGAATTTTAATCTTGCTGATCTGGCAGTAGTTAGGCAATTGTTGATTCAGTTCGGCACGGTTGACTTCCATAGCTTTCTGGATATCGTTTTGCTGCAATCCGTGAGCAAATGCATCGTCAAAATCCGGATAGATAAGCGCCACCAGTTTGTCGTGTTGCAATACGATTAATGATTCCGCCACATACGGCATATTATTCAGTTTGCTTTCTATCTCTTCCGGATAGATATTCTGTCCGCTGGAAGTGAGAAGCATATTCTTGCTACGTCCGCGAACAGTTACATAACCTTCTTCATCCATAACGCCCAGATCTCCTGTATGCAACCACCCGTTTACATCAATGATTTGTGCGGTAGCTTCCGGATTCTTATAATATCCGAGCATCATATTCGCTCCCCTGCAAACAATCTCTCCGGCATGAGTTTTAGGATCCGGGGAATCAATGCGGACTTCCATTCGCGTAGTGGCCTTTCCGCAGGAAGCAAGTTTCAATGTATCCCAACGGCTGGAGCAGATAATCGGACCACATTCTGTCATGCCGTAAGCAATGGTGTAGGGGAAACCTATCTTTTTGAGAAAAGCTTCTACTTCGGCATTGAAAGGAGCGCCGCCGATAATGATTTCGTCGAAATTACCTCCAAAGATTTCCATAGCTGCCTGGCGGGCCAACGATTTGATTTTGTCATTGACGATAGGTACTTTGAGCAATAACTTTCCGATTTTGCTATCCACTTTAGGGAGGATATCTTTCTTGATAATCTTTTCTACAATCAAAGGTACGCAAGAGATAACTCTGGGCTTAATCTCCGAGAAAGATTGTGAGATGATTTTCGGAGACGGCATACGTGTCAGGAAATAGATATGCGCACCTGCGGAGAAGCCATATAAGAAATCGTATACCATACCGAAAACGTGTCCCATAGGAAGCATGGAAACGATATGGTCGCCCGGTTTGACGGGAAGCATTTCAAAACAATAGGCCACATTCGACCAGATACTGCGATAGGGGAGCATGACACCTTTTGAATAGCCTGTGGTTCCTGAAGTATAGTTGATAATAGCCAGTTCCTCGGGCCTGTCTTTCCGGTAACAGATATGCTCCGGGCGGAAATTCTTCGGGTAACGTTGACCGTATATCGCATTCCGGTGTTCGAAAGCATACGTCAGTTTTTCATTGCGTGATACCAATGATGAGAAATCGGTGAGTGACGCTATTCCTTCCAACAGGGGCATGGCGTCTTCATTCAGGTTTTCCCATGCCTGGTCGCCGACAAAAAGCAGTTTGGCTTCGGAGTGGTTGACAATATTATGGATATTATCCGCTTTAAATTCATGGAGAATAGGAACAATTACGGCTCCGTAAGTGATAGTAGCCAGAAAAGTGACAGCCCAATGGGCACTGTTACGTCCGCAGACTGCTATCTTGTCTCCCGGCTGAATACCGGCACTTTCTAAAACAATGTGGAATTTAGCTATTTTACGAGCCACATCTTTATATTGGAGGGTAATTCCTTTGTAGTCAGTCAAAGAGTCTTTATCCCAGTTCTTGATAATGCTTTGTTCAATATAGTCGATGAACTGATGTTCTTGTTCCATTCGTTTTTGCACATTTAGTTTAAAACTGCGCAAAATTAATACTTCATTAATGTAACCCGAATTTTACAATTAAGTTTTACGGTTAATTAACGGGGGATGTTTGAACATATTTCGTTCCCCGCCTTATTCGGATTCGTTCACTTCCTCTTTTGATTTTTCGGAGATAAGGAGCAACTTGTCTCCTACATGAAGTTTCAGTGTTCCGTTAGGAATTAAAAACTCATCTCCGCGTTTCACTATCATAACCAATGTTCCTTTGGGAAGATTCATATCCTTCAAGGTATCTGCTTCTTCCAGCATTTCCGTGGTAATGGTCATGTCGCTAAGGTCGGAGTCTATTTCTTCCGGGAGCTCCACTCCAAAGTCATTCCCTGTTTTCTCCAGTGGTTTGGAGAGGTTCAGCATGCGGGCAACGAAAGAAATCGTTGTTCCCTGCACAACCAACGAGACAATGGTAATGAAGAATACGATATTAAAGATGATATTCGAACCTTCCACGCCTGCAACTACCGGATAGGTGGCAAAGATGATAGGTACGGCACCGCGTAGTCCTACCCATGATACGAACAACCGTGATTTCATGGTAATCTTCCGGAAAGGGAGCAGGCAGAGGAACACGCTTAACGGACGCCCGATGAGAATCATAAAGACACCGATCAACAAGGCTACTACTGCTACTTCCAGCATTTCGTGCGGATTGACGAGAAGTCCGAGGCAAAGGAACATGATGATTTGGAACAGCCAGGTCAATCCGTCCATAAATGTGTAGATGTCCTTGCGGTGCATGATTTTATTGTTTCCTACCATGATACCTGCGATGTATACGGCAAGGTAGCCGTTACCTTTCAGCAAGTCGGTGATAGAAAAGGTGAAGAATACAAAAGCCAGCAATAATATCGGATACAATGCCTGGTTGTCAATATTGAGTTTGTTCAGCATACGGATAGCCAGCTTTCCGAGTACATATCCGGCACCTGCACCTACCATAAACTGAATGACAAATGAACCGACAATAGCACCGACTCCCATACCTGCCGATTGGATAAACTGTATCAGCACAATGGTCAGCATATACGCCATAGGGTCATTACTACCACTTTCCAATTCCAACATGGGACGGAGGTTATGTTTCAGATTCATTTTCTGCGAACGCAGGATAGCGAATACGGAGGCCGAGTCGGTAGACGACATAGTAGCTGCCAATAACAATGAAGTCGTGATAGGCAGATAAATATTTGTCCAACTCATGCCGGATAGCCACCAGATAAACAATCCGGTGAAAAGGGCAGTGAGTAAAACTCCGACGGTAGAAAGCACGATACCTGGTCCTAAAATGGGTTTGATTTCTTTGAACTTCGTATCCATACCTCCCGAAAACAAGATGATGCTTAATGCAACCATACCAATGAATTGTGCATCTTTGGCGTCATGGAACTGGAGTCCGAGCCCGTCACTTCCGAATAGCATTCCTACTACAAGGAATAGTAATAAAGTGGGCACTCCGAAGCGGTATCCGGTTTTTCCAACAACAATGCTGACGAAAAGTAAGATAGAACCAATAAGTAAGGTGTTTTCTGCTGTAAATATCATAGGCAATATATTATTAAGTTATAAAATTGTCGTATTCGTTCTCACCGTGCGAAGTTACACATTATTAACAACAAATTAAAGGGCTTTTTGGATGTATTTTTGTGAAAAAAGGTAGTTAAATTGTCTAAAAAGATTAATTTTGCACTCAATTAATCTACATCATACTTATGGATTCAAATAATCTTACTCCTTTAAGGAAAGGGATAGTGGGAGTACAATTCCTGTTTGTAGCCTTTGGAGCTACGGTTCTTGTACCGTTATTGGTCGGGCTCGACCCTTCCACTGCTTTATTTACCGCCGGGATCGGTACTCTTATCTTTCACGCTGTCACTCGTGGGAAGGTTCCTATTTTCTTGGGAAGTAGTTTTGCTTTTATTGCTCCTATCATAAAAGCGACGGAACTTTACGGATTACCCGGCACTTTATCGGGCATGGTAGGGGTTGCGCTTGTTTATTTTGTAATGAGTGCGCTTGTCAAGTGGCAGGGGATAAGGGTAATTGAGAAATTGTTTCCTCCGGTTGTCATAGGTCCGGTCATTATTCTGATTGGACTGTCTCTGGCGGGAACCGGTGTGAATATGGCAAAAGAAAACTGGGTGCTGGCCTTGTTGTCGTTGGTTACTGCGGTTATTGTTTCGATGAAAGCGAAAGGACTTTTAAAACTGATACCTATCTTTTGTGGGATTATAGTAGGTTATCTGGCCGCATGGCTTTTCTATGATTTGGATTTATCCGGTGTCAGAGATGCGGCATGGATTGGTTTGCCTCAATTTGTTTTTCCTAAGTTTTCGTGGGAACCGGTGCTGTTTATGATTCCGGTAGCGATTGCTCCGGTGATAGAGCATATTGGTGATGTATATGTGGTCAACACTGTTGCCGGAAAAGATTTTGTGAAAGACCCCGGTCTGCATCGTACTTTATTGGGAGACGGTCTGGCTTGTTTTTTTGCCGGACTGGTAGGCGGCCCTCCTGTAACTACTTATTCCGAAGTAACGGGTGCCATGTCTCTGACGAAGATCACTAATCCGCAGGTAATCCGGATTGCCGCGTTTTCTGCTATCTTATTTTCTGTTATAGGTAAGATCAGTGCATTGTTGAAATCAATTCCGAGTGCAGTGTTGGGTGGAATTATGCTTTTGCTCTTCGGTACAATAGCCTGTGCGGGTATAGCCAATCTGGTAAATAATTGTATTGACTTGAGTCGTACAAGGAATATTATCATCGTATCTTTAACATTGACTGTCGGTATCGGCGGAGCTGTTTTTACCTGGGGGGAATTTTCTTTATCCGGTATCGGACTGGCAGCTTTGGTAGGCGTACTCCTTAATTTGATTTTGCCGAGAAATGACTGACCGGAAAGAATAAGTTGATTCTACTATAAATTTCAGGCGCGGACGATACAAAAACATTGCATTGTCCGCGCCTTTATGTAAGATTCAGGTTCTATTAGTTATGACAGAAATTTCATAATATCTTCATCTACCGAACTGATACCACCGATTCCGAATTGGTCTATCAACACATTTTTTACGTTCGGAGAAAGGAAAGCGGGGAGGGTAGGACCCAGATGAATGTTTTTCACTCCCAAAGCTAATAAGGCCAGCAATACGATAACGGCTTTCTGTTCATACCAAGCAATGTTATATACAATAGGCAACTTGTTTACATCATCCAAACCGAAGATTTCTTTCAGTTTCAGGGCAATGACGGCTAGTGAATAACTGTCGTTACACTGTCCTGCATCCAGTACACGGGGAATACCGTTGATATCACCTAAAGACAACTTGTTGTATCTGTATTTTGCACATCCGGCTGTCAGGATAACCGTATCGTTCGGAAGTTTCCGGGCAAACTCTGTGTAATATTCACGACTCTTCATACGTCCGTCGCATCCTGCCATGACAAAGAACTTACGAATCGCACCGCTCTTTACAGCTTCTACTACTTTGTCTGCCAAAGCCGTCACTTGCGCATGGGCAAACCCGCCGATAAGAGTACCGTTTTCTATTGCTACCGGTGGCTGGCATTGCTTGGCGTGGGCAATCAGTGCAGAGAAATCTTTTGGTTTTCCGTCCTTACGTTCCGGGATATAATGTGCTCCTTCCAGTCCGCAAGCACCGGTGACATAGATACGATCCTTGTAGCTGGCGTTGGAACGTGGAGGAACAATGCAGTTGCTTGTAAACAGAATCGGCCCGTTGAAACTTTCAAACTCCTCCTTTTGTTTCCACCAGGCATTCCCGTAGTTTCCTGCCAGATGTTTGTATTTCTTTAGTTGGGGATAGTAATGGGCCGGAAGCATTTCGCTGTGAGTATAGATGTCTATTCCCGTACCTTCCGTTTGTTCCAGTAGTTCTTCGAGGTCTTTCAGGTCATGCCCGCTGATAAGGATACCCGGATTGTTGCGTACACCGATATTGACTTCGGTAATTTCGGGATTGCCGTAACTGCTTGTATTGGCAGTATCCAGTTGTGCCATGGCAGACACCCCATGTTGACCTGTCTCCAGTGTAAGTTGAACCAGTTCTTCCATAGTTATATCATTGCGGGTCAGTTCAGCTAATGCATGTTGCATGAAGGCGAAGATTTCCGGTGACTGGTAACCCAGGTTATGTGCGTGCTCTACATAGGCTGCCATTCCTTTCAGTCCGTAGTGCACCAGTTCTTTTAACGAACGGATGTCTTCGTCTGGTGTGCGAAGCACCCCCACTGTTTTAGCCTTTTCTTCAAATTCATCTTCATTGCCGTTCCAAAGACATTCGTCGGGAGCGTTTTTGATAGAAACCTTACCGCCCAGTTCTTTTTTCAAGCGTAGTCCTTCCTTTATTTTCCCAATAATGGCTGCTTTGTCAAAGTTGGCATTGGTAATAGTGATAAAGAGAGAATCATAGATAAATTTGTCCGCTTTTTCGGAGGAATGTCCTTCTTTACGCAGGTGTTCGTTGTACACGGCAATTCCACGTATTACAAAGAGTAACAGGTCTTGCAGGTTAGCCACTTCGGATGTTTTACCGCATACTCCTTTTAAGGTACAACCTGTACCCATTGCGGTTTCTTGACATTGATAACAGAACATACTCATAACATTTACGTTTTAATTAGTCTTCTTGATTAATGAACGCAAATGTAGCGCAAAGGTTGCGGGCAGTTCTGTAACTAATGTTACAACAATGAATATTTTTTTGTGGATACCGGCAAACTCTATTGGATAAGCCGGACAAGCTCTTCTTTTTGAAGGATAGTGATCTGTTTCCGGTCGGCAGTGAGTAATCCGTCTTCCTGCATGTGTGCCAATTCGCGTGCCAACGAAGGACGGGATACTCCGAAATAATCACTTAATTCCTGTTGCGATCGGTCGAGGGTGATATGTAACTGTTGTTGCTGCTTATATAGGCGAAGTAAATAAGAAGCAATCTTCTGCCTGATAGTCTTGAAAGACATGAAAAAGAGCTTGTCGGATAAAGTCCGTGCGTAGTTGGCAGAAAGGTTCATATAATTTTCGAGAAACTGCTCGTTCTTGCGGAACAATTCCAGAACACTTGTTTTAGGAATTTCTATAACCTCTGTCGGTTCGTTGGCTGTCACCTCCACCGGATAACGATTTTCTTCGCCAAACAGAAAAAGCGGGGCAATCGCTCTGGGGGCGGCAATATCTTCTACCTTTATTAATCTTCCGGAATAGTCTATCATTTCTCCGCGAACACTGCCTTTGGTCAGAATGACGAGGCGGTTGCATACATCCCCCTGCCGTGCCAGAATTTCCCCTTTCTTATAAGAACGGGTGTGGAAACTTATTTCTTCCAGATTGGCGGATAGTTTTTCCGGAGTTATTCCCCGGAATAACGGATTATTGATAAGTACGGGTATCATAGGCTACTCTGTTATTTGAATTTTAATATGAACTTAGTCTCTTTATCATCCGGAATCAATGTTAGGCTACCACCCGAAAGCCTCATAATCTGGCGGGAGATGCTTAGTCCGATTCCGCTTCCTCTTTCTTTGGTCGTAAAGAAAGGGATGAATATATGTTCCGCAATTTCAGGAGGGATAGCAGGGCCATTGTTTTTTATCTCAATCAGTACTTCTTCCGCGTCGTTGCAATGAGCCTGTATCGCAATGCGTCCGCCGGGCTGATTGCCGATTGCCTGCACTGCGTTTTTCAGAAGATTGATAACGACTTGTGAAATGAGATTCTCGTCTGCATGGAGGATCAGGTCGGCGGGAATAACCTCTGTATGGAAAGTAATATGATTACACGGATTCTGGTGCCGGGTCAGTTCGACCATTCGTTCGATGAATGCTTTCAAATAAAACAAAGAAGGCTCCGGAGTCGGGATACGTGTGAATTTTCGGTAAGATTCGACAAAAGAAAGCAAGCCTTTGCCGGTGGTACTGATAGTCTGCAAGCCATGGCTGATTTCTTCGTCTTTATCTTTCACCATGGACAAAAGTGTATCACTTAACGAGGTGATAGGAGTGACGGAGTTCATAATTTCATGGGTGAGTACACGAGTTAACCGAATCCATGAATCGATCTCTTTTTCATCCAGTTCGATGTTGATATCATTCAGAGCCAGGATACGCAAATGCTCTTTATGAACATTAATTTCCGAAACACGTATGGATAGATTGACTGTTCCCCGTTCGTTATGAAACATGACTTGTAGTTTATCCCCCGGGCGGCAGTTTTCCATTTTTTCCATGAGTGTAGCGTCTACTTTACTTAACTGGCGGATATGTGTGAATATGTTGAGTCCCAGAAGCCGGAGTGCTTCTTTATTCTTCTGATATACAGCTCCATTGTCATTGAGCACTAATAATCCCGTACTCACGAAGTCGAGTATCAATTCGTAATACTTCTCTTGTTGGGCTGTTTCTGCTTTTACATTGTATAAAATGTGTCCCACCCGGTTGAGTGCCTGATTGATCTGCCTGCTTTCCGGAGTACCGTATTCCTCAGGGAAGTGAAAGGAATTATCATTATTTTCCAATGCATCAATCATAAAAAGTACCTGTTTGACGTGGGTACGGTAAAGTCGGATTTGCCATAATATGCATAGGATTAAAAGGCAAATACAGACTCCAAACCATGTATAAGATTGAAGGATACCGAAACGGGCGGTGACTGTACAAACGAGTACTGTCAATACGACTCTGAACCAGTACTGTCGTGTTATATATTGAAGATACCGGTTCATAATCCGAATTTTTTCATCTTGTTATAAAGTGTCTGCCGGGTAATTCCTAACTGGGTGGCTACTGCCGACAAATTTCCGGCACAAGCCTCCAATGCTTTCCGTATCATTTGTTTCTCCATATCTTCTAAAGTGGAAATGTTTCTTTCCGGAGATTCTATTTTCCGGGAAGATAATTGAAGGATCTCAGCAGGAATCAGCGGCTCATCGTTAATGATGACAACTTTCTCAATAACGTGCTCCAGCTCACGGATATTTCCGTACCAAGGATGTATTGACAGTTTTTCTTTTGCCGCAGAACTGAATTTCATCGGCTCTTTGTCGTATTGCTTGCAGAAGCGGATCATGAACCTTTCGGCAAGAGGAATAATATCTTCTTTCCGTTTCCGGAGCGAAGGTATCTCTATATGGATCGTATTGATACGATAGAGCAAATCTTCCCGGAATTCTCCGTTATCTACCATTTCTTGCAAATTACGGTTGGTGGCACAAATCAGGCGGATGTCGATCGGCATCGGGCTATTGCTTCCCACTCGCACGATGCTTCTTCGTTGAATGGCAGTCAGCAGTTTGGCTTGCAGATGATAGGGCAAGTTTCCTATCTCGTCAAGGAATAACGTACTTTTATCTGCGGCTTCGAACTTACCTGTCCGGTCGGTATGCGCATCTGTGAAAGAACCTTTCACATGGCCGAAAAGTTCACTTTCGAATAGTGACTCAGTGATAGCTCCCATATCTACGGCAATCATTTCCTTTTGTCGTCGATTGGAAAGCGCATGGATTTCTCGTGCCAGAATTTCTTTCCCTGTTCCGTTTTCACCTGTAATCAGGATGTTGGCATCTGTAACGGCAACCTTTTCAATCAACATTCGGAGTTGTTGCATGGCTTTACTTTCTCCCCAATATATCGGCTGGACACCGGCGGATTCCTTTCTTGCTCCTCCTTTTTTTTCGTTTCTCACAGACTGTGCGGCGGTTTGTAAAGTCTCTACCAGTTTTTGGTTGTTCCAGGGTTTCACGATGAAATCCGTCGCTCCTTCCTTGATTCCCCGGATAGCGAGTTCAATGTCGGCGTATGCAGTAAAGAGTACGATGGGAAGTTCCGGACGTACTTTCTTTATCTCGTGCAACCAGAACAAACCTTCATTACCGGTATTGATTCCCGAAGTGAAGTTCATATCCAACAATATCACTTCCGGCATTTCTTCCTGCATCACAGTGATGAGGGTGACAGGTGAAGAAAGTGTGACGACCTTTGAAAAATAACTTTTCAGCAAGATCTCTACGGCAGTCAGTACTCCTTTGTTGTCGTCTACAATGATGATTGTTCCCGATTTGCTCATATTCGATTAAGTTTATCAGGTACAAACTTACGAAAAAATCTCTGGAAAAGCCGAATGAGAAGGGACAAATAGTAATTCCTTTTTATACCCATGAAGGAAGTGGCCTGTCCGACACAGAAAATCATCTGAAAGAAGCATGTAGCGGAGCTACTATATTGAAAGGATTGGCAATACGGGGAACAATAGCACAAAAATCATAGGAACAGGCCAGAAAAACTGTGTTGTCATGGTTAAATAAATATTTGACCTAAATTATCCCAAAATGAGCTAGGGCATTATAAATGCCGTCCTCGTCCACATCGTCTGTAACATAGTCGGCATAGTTCTTGATCAAATCCGATGCGCCGCCCATCGCAATACCGGTTCCTGCCGCACGGAGCATGGGTATATCGTTGCCACCGTCTCCGAATGCCATGCTTTCATCCAAAGAAAAACCTAAATAATCTGCTATATCAGCCATTCCTGAAGCCTTGTTCGTATCGGCAACATTCACATCTGCGAAATACGGATTCCAACGGGAAACAGTCAAGTTGGGAAGTTGCGTCATAATTTCCTTCTCTACATCTTCACCACAATAAATGCAAAGTTGGCGACACTTACACGCATTAAATTCCTTGTCTATGTCCACAACCAGAGGAATCGGATGATTGGTAAGTTCGGAAAGTGCTATAACGGTATCATTTACATAATTGACAAATATTCCTTTATCTACTTCCAATGCCAAAGGGAAACCATATTTTTCTGCAAGATTACGGACTATTCTGAAATCTTCATGACTGATTTGGCGGGAAGTGATTTCAGTGCCGTCACGGAGCAGGCAATGGGAACCGTTCAGTGAGACGACCGCATCATACGGGATGGCGTCCAGTTCGCCAAGGTCTGTCGCCACTCTGCCTGTTGATATAATAATCTTAATGCCATTGTTATGTACCTGATTTAGGGCATCAATCGTTGTTTGTGGTATTTTATGTGTTTTGAAACTGATTAGAGTTCCGTCCACATCAAGAAAAATCGCTTTAGTCTTCATTTTACGTCCTTTCTTTTTTTATTGTGATACTACAGATTTGGCAGTCAAGAATCAAAATGGTTTGACTGCGTTACCTCGATTTTAGCCTTTCTTTCAAACCTCCTTTGTTTTAGGAGGTTTGAAAAATTTTCCAAATCTACGAAAAATATTTTATAGCCATTGGAACTTTAATCCGAAAGATAAGCTCAAATAATCACGGGGGCGGAGATAACTGTTTTGTACGGCACTAACCAGATAAAGGTCACAAGTACTTATTTCATAGAAAAAAGTAACCGACTTAGCTAAAAATCTGCGTTGCGGGTCAATGTCATAAGTCAGTCGTTGTCCCATATAAATATGAATACGTACTTTGCTCGAAAATCCATAATACCCTTTAGGATAACGGTCCGGTTCGTTTACCCAGAACTGATCTCCGAAGACAGTGTTCAGGTAGAGTCCGCAGGCAAGAGGTTCCGTCGAGAATCCTTTTCCTATATTAATACTCCAGGGCATATAGTTCTGTTTCAGTGTCATTGTCACTTTTGTCTTTTTCGACGAATATTTCGGGATGAATCCGAGCAATATATCTGTTTCCCATTGATTCCGTTTTCCGTAATCCCACCCTGTACCGAAGGAGAGCAATCCCATGTTTCCGGCATATTGGATTTTAGCATGAGTCGGGATAATCCGTTCCCAGTTTTTGCGGAAGCGATGTACCCGATTGTCATAACCGGTTCTCTTTACAGCTTTGGGTATAACGGGTAGCACAGTGTCTGCCTTGATGATAGTAAACAAAGAGTCTCCTGTATGAAAGGCGATAATTGAGTCAGCTTTTACTGCAAAATATAATGAATCGCGCTTATATGTATTGATAACTGTATCTGTTTTACAAGTAGCTGAACTTGGACAGGTAAAGAATAACAGGATAATTATCAGTCCTGCCCGTCCGATGTATTTAATATTTAACCAGTTCATATTCATATTTCTCCGGGGTTATGGTAAATACCAGGTAAGTACGCTTGTCCATGCTGTCACTGGTAACATAGTGTATGCCGTCATCAAAAATCACATCATCCCGATAGTGATGAGTATGGGCGGCAGTGCAAAACTGAATTCCGGGATATTGTTTGACATAATGCTGGAACATTTTTACTACATTGTCATTGAATACGTCTGTATACGGTCGTGCATGCATACTTATGACTGTTTTGTTAAATTCATCGACTAGACGATTAAATTCCTCTTGTTGCGCACCATTATAATAATGCCATACTTGAATCGTCGTTGGATCATCCTTGTCTAATAAGTTTTTATCCTCATTACTACATCCAGTTACAGCAAAAAACATTAATAAAGATATCAAAACTAATCTTACTTTTTTCATATGCTTATCTCCATTCCCTTATCCCCTAAAGGATAACACAAATTGGTCATTTATACAATCTTCACACTTTATCAATACAAAAAAGGATACCTATTGATATCCTCTATGACAACTCCATTTTTCCAGTATACAATTGATAATATCTTCCTTTTTGATTAATTAATTCATCATGATTCCCACGTTCTATGATTTCTCCATGATCGAGTACCATGATTGCTTTTGAATTACGAACTGTAGAAAGACGATGTGCAATTACAAAAACGGTACGATCTTTCATTAAACTATCCATCCCTTTTTCAATCAATTTTTCAGTATGAGTATCAATAGAACTTGTAGCCTCATCCAAAATTAAAACTGGGGGATTAGCAATTGCTGCACGAGCGATAGCTAATAGCTGACGTTGTCCTTGTGATAAGTTAGAACCATCACCGGTTAACATTGTTTGATAGCCTTGCGGAAGTCGCCGAATAAATGAATCTGCATTTGCTAGTTTAGCTGCTGCCACCACTTCTTCATCACTAGCATCTAATTTACCGTAACGTATATTATCTTCAATCGTTCCTGTAAATAAATGAGTGTCTTGCAAAACCATTGATAACGATTGTCGCAATGCTGCTTTTTTTATTAATTTAATATCAATTCCGTCGTATGTTATACTGCCAGAATCTAATTCATAAAAACGATTAATCAAATTAGTAATAGTTGTTTTCCCAGCTCCTGTAGAGCCCACAAATGAAATTTTTTGACCTGGTTTTGCATATAAGTTTAAATTTTTTAAAATAGGATGGTTGGGGACATAACTAAAACAAACATCATGGAAGCGAACATCACCTTTTAACAAAACCAGTTCTACATCACCATTAGAACGGGGATGACGCCAAGCCCAAAGTCCAGTATTTTCATGACACTCAACTAGCTTACCATATTCATTGCGAACATTTGTTAAAGTGACACTTCCTTCATCTATTTCAACTTTTTCATCCATAATTTCAAAAATACGTTCTGCACCTGACATTGCTGCCAAAATAAAATTCATTTGTTGGGAAAATTGATTTACTGGCATCGCAGTTTGTCGAACAAAAACCAAATATGATGATAAACTTCCTAAATCCATAATCCCATAAATTGCCATAAACCCGCCTATTACAGCAGATAATGCATAATTCAAATATGAAATACTGACAACTGTTGGTATCATAGTTCCTGAATAAGTAACTGCTTTCGTAGCTGCTTGTCGTAAAGCTTGATTTCTTTTTTCAAACTCGGCAAAGTTCACCTGTTCATGATTGAAAACTTTAACTACTTTACTTCCTTCGACCATTTCTTCAATAAAACCATTTAAACTTCCCATATATTTTTGTTGTTGATTAAAATACTGCTTACTCTTTTTACTACTATAACGAATAAAAATAAACATCATTACCATTGAAGCAATTACAATGATTGATAGATAAGGATTTAAAATAATAATCATCGTAATTGTTCCTACAATCATTATAAAACTTTGAATCAACATTGCAAAACTATTATTTAAAGCTTCTAAAATTGTATCAATATCACTAGTAAATCGACTCATCAACTCACCATGAGTACGCTGATCAAAAAAACTAAGCGGTAAGTTTTGTATCTTATCAAATAAATCTTCACGAATTTCTTTAACGATTTCTTGAGCAGTTTTTACCATTAATTGATTATATAGATGACAAGCCCCGACACCAGTTAAATACATAATTGCCATCGTTATTATTGCTTGTAATAGTCCAGCATTATTACCTGGTAGAATGTAATCGTTAATAACCGGTTTTAATAAATAAGTACCTAAAATATTTGCACCTGCACTAATTAATACTAAAATAGCAATGATTATGAGTGTTCCTATATGTCGAGTTAAATAACTAGCCATTGCTTTTAAAGTTTTCTTTAAATTTTTAGGGCGTGGAGTTCCGTTTATTCTAGCCATATTATTTATCTCCTTCTTGAATTTTACATAAATCTTGATAGATATGATTACGATTTGCTAATTCTTCAGGTGTTCCTATATCATCAATTTTACCATCAGTTAAAATAACAATTTTATCTGTATGGGCAAGTGATGATAATCGCTGTGAAATAATAATTTTAGTTGTCTTAGGCAAATAGTATGCTAATCCATCTGTTAGTTTTCGTTCAGTTGCTGTATCTAATGCACTGGTAGAATCGTCAAGAATTAAAATTTTTGGTTTCTTTAATAATGCACGTGCAATACATAACCTTTGTTTTTGCCCACCAGAAACATTAACTCCACCTTGCCCTAAATCTGTATTGATTCCCTTAGGCAATGCATCGATAAATTCACTGGCACAAGCAATGTCTAAAACTTCATTAAGTTCGTGATCACTAGCATCTGCTTTACCCCATAAAATATTTTCCTTAATCGTTCCAGAAAATAGAGTGTTTTTTTGTAATACCATAGCAATTTCATCTCGAAGATGTTCGATTCCATATGATTTTATATCATGACCATCGATTAATAAATCCCCTGCTGTAATATCATATAATCTAGGAATCAATTGTACTAATGAAGTTTTGGCACTACCTGTTCCCCCGATAATACCAACAGTTTCACCAGGCTCAATTTCCAAATTTATATTATTTAATACATATTCTTTTGCTTTTAAGTCATATTTAAAAGCAACATTTTTAAATATGATTTTTCCCCTCGTAATCTTTATGTCACTTTTTTCATCTTTAATATCTATTTCTTCATCAAAAACTTCTTGAATAGATCGGAAGAGCGTCGTGTAGGGAAAGAGTGTAGATCTCGGTGGTCGCCGTATCATTAAAAAATTGAAGAGATGATGTAGACTATGTTTTAGTTGTATCTAAAAA
>ENA-UPXC01002713-UPXC01002713.1-human-gut-metagenome-genome-assembly--contig:-NODE-2713-length-20152-cov-4.374595_pt1 | contig 20152 bp, 20 predicted proteins | sample MGYA00250047_ERZ773371 | MGnify/ENA primary metagenome ERZ773371 (study PRJEB29103, sample SAMN06111975) | human gut metagenome | biome: human gut; feature: ankylosing spondylitis patient; material... | reverse complement strand
GTGTTCTCCAGCAGCTATTTCCTGCCCATCGCCCTGGGGGTCATCGCCATGATCAGCCTGTGCTGCGGCCAGCCCACGGCTCTGCCCTGCTCCCCCAAGGGGGCCAAGTGGGCGGTGCGCATTGCGGCCCTGCCGGTATTGGTCTACGCCCTGCTGCTGGGGGGAAATCTGTTTGCCGCCCGGCTCATTGCCCAGCCCACCTATGCCAACCTGTCCATGGCCATCGCCATAGACCCCTTCCGCCGGGACGACTATATGACCAGCTATGTGGTCAACGCCCTCACCCAGGAGGACGTGCCCGATGCCGTTATGGCCCAGGCGGAGAAGTGGGCTGCCAAGCTGGAAAAAGTGGACTCCAACAGCACCCCCCTCTATCTGGCCCAGGCCTATTTCCAGCGTGGGGAGACTGACAAGGCCTATGCCATGCTGGAGAAGTATGTGGACTTTGTCCCCACCCAGGAGACCACCTGGGACGACGCCTTCCTGCTGTTATTCCAATATTCCGACGACAGCCAGGAGTCCATGGACCACATTCTGGCCTTCCAGCAGCGGATGAACCACTGGAACGACACCCACATGGGCACCATCACCCTCAGCCCCCAGGTCCAGGCGGCCCTCACTGTCTTTACCATGGACTGAATATTCTTTCCACCGAAGCCGCTTCTTTTTCTTGACTCCGCCCCTGTTTCATGATATTCTGTCACAGAAACAGGTTACGGACCGAAAGGGATAACGACTGTGCATGAAAGTGTGCGCATTCGTTATCCCTTTTTTTGCAGAGAGAGGGGAAAATTATGTATTTAATGATTGATAATTACGATTCGTTTGTGTATAACCTGAAAGCTTATTTTGAAGAGTTGGGGCGTGAAATTCTGGTGAAGCGTTCAGATGAGATCACGCTGGACGAGATAGAGGATCTGAAGCCAGAGGGAATCATTCTGTCGCCCGGCCCCAAGCGGCCCAGAGATGCCGCACTCTGTGTAGAGACGGTGCGCAGATTTCAGAAGCGGATTCCTATTCTGGGAGTATGTCTTGGACATCAGGTACTTGGATATTGTTCCGGTGCTACTGTGGAGAAAGGGGAACGGCCTATGCATGGAAAGGTGACGGAGGTGCATCACAAAGGTACGGGGCTGTTTGCCGGTCTTCCGGAGAGATTTCGTGTGACCCGGTATCATTCTCTGATCGTGAGGCAGGATACGCTTCCAGAAGATTATGAGGTGGACTGCATCTCCGAGGATGGCGCAGTCATGGGCATTTCTCAGAAGGAGCATATGCTGTATGGGGTACAATTTCATCCGGAAGCGGTATTGACGGAGTATGGACACGAATTGTTGGAAAATTTCTGTAAAATTGCAGAGGGGAGAGAAGAAAATAAATATGTATCATAATAGACGGATCACCAAAAAACTGGAGCAGTATATTCCAGCAGCAAAGATTTTTGAAAAATTTTCACAGGAAGCAGGGATTGCATTTCTGGATTCATCCCTGATCAATGAGCTGGGGCAGTATTCTATCATCGGCAGAAAACCTTACGAGATATTGAAGAAAGAACAAGGACAGTTTTTTCAGAATGGATCACTGCGTACAGATACGACATTTGAAGCATATCTGAAACGGTATCTTCAGGATCATGTGGATGAAAATGAACTGGATATCCCAATGGTGTCCGGGGCTATTGGATATCTTTCCTATGAATATGGACGGGAACGGATGGGTATAGATTCCATGGAAAAAGATCCTTGTCCGATCCCGGAGGCGTTATTTACATTTTACGATCTGCTGATTGTGGAAGACTGTAAGAAGAAAGAAATCTATCTAAGTGCCTGCGGCATGACAGAGGATGCACAGGAGTTGCTGGATAGAACCAGGCAGGAGATTCTGAGGCTGCAGGTAAAGGAACAGACAGAATTACAGGGAGAGGAAGATACCGCATGGAAGGCGGTACAGATGCCGTACAAGATCAAGGTGACTCCGAATTTTGAAAAGGAAGAGTATAAGCAGGCGGTGAACCAGATGATCCAATACATCCGGGAGGGAGATATTTACATTGCAAATATGACGCAGCGGCTGGAAGTGGAGAGCGAAAAGGCACCGCTTGATGTATTTGTTGCTCTTCGGAAAAATAATCCGTCTCCTTTTGGCGGCTATCTGGATTGTGGAACGTATCAGATCATCAGTGCATCACCAGAACGTTTTTTACAGATGCGGGATAAAAAGGTACAGACCAGACCTATTAAAGGAACCAGAAAACGTGGAGCGACACCGGAAGAAGATCAGATGCTTCGGAAGGAACTGGAGCAGTCCGGGAAGGACAAAAGTGAGCTCCTGATGATCGTGGAGCTGAAGCGAAAGGATCTGTACCGGGTATGCAGGCCAGGCAGCGTGAGAGTGACGGAGCTATTTACCGTGGAGGCATATGCTACCGTATTTCATCTGGTTTCCAATGTTGAAGGAGAACTTACAGAAGACAGAGATGTGATGGATCTGATGGAAGCTGCATTTCCGGGAGGATCTATCACCGGAGCACCCAAATATCGCGCCATGGAGATCATTGATGAGCTTGAGCATGGAAAACGGGGACTCTATACGGGTTCTATCGGATATCTGACATTGGATGGAGCCTGTGACTTCAATATTGTAATCCGGACAGCGGTCCATAAAAATGGACGCTATTATCTGGGAGTGGGCGGCGGCATCACCGCAGAATCTGATCTGGAATTTGAGTATGAGGAGACACTGCAGAAAGCGAAAGCAGTTCTGGAGGCATTGAAATAAAAGGAGAACATGATGGAGATTACACTGGATGAAGGTTACAGTTTTGGTTTGGGGGCATTTGAGACGATTGCAGTGAAAGATGGAAAGCTGATCTTTCTTGACCGACACCTTCGGCGGCTTGATCGGGCACTGCATTTTCTGAAGATCGGAACACTGGATGAGCGTGGAATCACAGAAAAACAGGTGATAGATTATGTGAAACAGCAAAAACTTACAGATGGCGCATGTAAGTTGACAGTTTCTAAAGAAAATGTAGTATTTCAACAAAGACAGAATCCATATACTGATGACATTCGTAGAACAGGATTTGTGATGGATTTCAGCTCGGTTCGAAGAAATGAGACCTCACCGTTGACAGCTTATAAGACGCTGAATTACGGGGACTGCATTCTGGAAAACAGACAGGCTCATGGATTGGGAATGAATGAGAGGATCTTTCTGAATACGAAAGGGCAGATCAGCGAGGGAACCGTCAGCAATATATTCTTTGTGAGAAACGGGAAGCTGTATACACCGGATCTGTCCTGCGGATTGCTTCCTGGAATTCTGCGGGAGTATCTGTGCGAGACGGAGAATGTGGAGGAGGCAGTCATTTATCCGGCAGAGTTAGGGCAGTATGAGGAATGTTTTGTAACGAATTCTCTGATGGGGATCATGCCGGTTAATCAGTTAGGAGAGTGGAAGGCTGAAAGCCGGGAGGTCACAAATCAGCTGTTGAAGAAGTATGAAAGTATATGACAATTGTTCTGAGTTGCGTTTGTGTTGAGAAAATATGAATATCAGTTGATGATTCTTCCGAGGATATCAGTTACAATGGAATAAGATAAGCTTGACTTACGGAGGATGACGGAATGATTTATAACATGTATGAACTGATATGGCTGTTTCTGATCTATTCGTTTCTGGGCTGGATGCTGGAGACAATACTGGCTGCGACAGAACAAAGACGCTTTGTAAACAGAGGATTGATCAATGGTCCATTATGTACGATCTATGGTGTTGCAATCGTAATACTGACCATATTTGGACAGGAATTGCCGCTGTTCTGGCTGTTCCTGGGAGCCATGATCGTGGCGACGGTCACGGAATGGATCGGTGGACATATGATCGAACGGTTTTACCATGAGAGATGGTGGGACTATTCTGACATAAAATGGAATCTGGACGGTTATATCTGTCTTCCGGCATCCTTAGTCTGGGGTGTTCTGGGAACGGTCAGTATGCGCTGGGGAAATGGTCTGTTGATCCGGCTTTATGGATTCCTGCCTGAGGGTATCGGACATCTGCTGGTGTGGATACTGGCAGGAATGCTGGTGCTGGATGTGGCAGCTACCATATTTGCTTTGTCGGGTATTGGCCGCAGCACGCAGAAGTGGGAGGCGGTTGACTCATGGTTTACCAGCATTAGTTTGCGGATTGGTCAGTGGTTGTACGGACATGTGGATCGAAGAATTCATAGAGCATATCCAAAGACTGTGCAGATTGAGAAGCCGCAGCGGGATAAGACCGTATTTGCAGCAGGCTGCTGCATGCAGAAACTGGTGTGGCTGTTTTTTATCGGGTGTCTGCTTGGCGATATTACAGAGACGATCTTCTGCAGGATCACTGCGGGCGTGTGGATGAGCCGGAGCAGTCTGGTGTGGGGACCCTTCAGCATTGTGTGGGGATTTGCTATTGCAGCGGTGACGGATCTTCTTTATAAATACAAAGACCGGTCTGACCGTTTCCTGTTTTTAATGGGGACAGCGCTGGGTGGCGCTTATGAATATCTGTGCAGCGTGTTGTCAGAGATGGTATTTGGAACCGTTTTCTGGGATTACAGTGAGATCCCGTTCAATCTGGGCGGAAGAATCAATCTTCTGTACTGTTTTTTCTGGGGATTTGCAGCAGTGGCCTGGTTCAAGATTTTCTATCCAGTGATCTCCGGATGGATCGAAAAATTACCCATCTGTGCAGGACGGATCCTGACATGGGTGATCGTGGTCTTTATGTGCTGTAATATGGCTGTATCGACCATGGCTCTGATCCGCAGCAATGAGCGGAGCCAGGGAATTCCAGCCACACAGAGCTGGCAGCAGACCATGGATGAACGGTTTCCTGATGAAAGAATGGAGAAGATCTATCCCAATGCCATCAAGGTGGAGTGAGATAGCATAAAAGCTCATATGAACTTATAACAGCTCAGAGCGACAACATAAAAGCTCGTATGAATCTATAACAGCCCTGAACGATAGAATAAACGCTCGTATGACGTGTATCGGACAAAGTAAGTTTCGTGCATCGTCTGAATACGTACACTTACAGTGTACGCACCAGCCGACACACGAAAGCTCACTTCGTTCGCTCCAAGTCATAGCAGCGCAGTTTATTTCTATCGTTCGGGGCTGTTGCAGGTTTCAAAAGCTTTTATGTTGTTTTTCTGAACTGTCGTAGATTCTTAAAACTTTTATACTACCTTCACGAGTGTTGTTGGTTTCTTAGATTTCGAGTTGACATTATGGCGTAGTGTTAGGTTTCTGATTTTCTGCAATCGCCTGGATTTCATCGGTGGTTTTATCTGTGATGGCTGCGATTTGGTCGATGGATAGATTGTTTTTTAACATTTTTAAAATGAGAAATTCCTTTTCCAGAGATCGTCCTTCAAAAAGACCACGTTCATGTCCTTGTTTTCTTCCTTCTTCTAGCATTTGATCAACGGCAACGCACATATTCACATCTCCTTTCGCATTTTGTGCTTTATCTTTGAATTTTAACATCCGTTTATCCAGAAAATTCCATGCAGTATCAAAAGTCTCCTGTTCCACGGTATCAAGCTCCGGGATAGATTGCAGGACAGATTGCAATGTTTTGAAATCTTTCTGATACTTGATCATTAAAAACATACTGGCAAGATCTTTTGGAAATTCCAGCAGGCGTTCGTCAGCGGTATGGCAGACGTCAAGTACATGGATCGGATAGTCTGGTACATAATCTCTGAGTTCATGTGGAATCTCAGAAAAATCGAGCAGGTCATGCATTCCAGTTCGCCTGTGTTCAGTTCATCCCGTCTGAAAACTCGGCGAAGTGCCGGATATGCTTGCGCATAAGAATTTCAGATATGTATTATAGTATGCTACATTTAGTTGTTTGTCAACTGGGTGTTTTATTAAAAAAGCATAAATTTTCGATAGCCCTTGAAGTCAGTACAAAAGCCTGTTCGCTCCAAGTCATACAGTGCAGTTTATTGTTGTCGCTCTGTGCTGTTGTAGTTTGTGACAGTTTATTCTATCATCAGGGGCTGTTCATACATGAATTATATAATAAAAGAAAATATGTATAGAACCTATCATTTTAATGATAGCTATTGTAAAATGATAGGGAAGCAATATGAAAAGTGGACGTGTGTGGGAGAGATAACTATGTCAGTGGGATTTCAGGTAAGCTATAATTGGTATGAAATTGGCAGTGCAGACTTTTTGTATGCTTTCTTTTCGACAGTGGCATATAACCTGGAAAAAGGGATATGGGGAAGTAAGTTCCCGGTGATTATGAAAAGGTTATATCTTGAGGAATTGAATGGAAAGGATATTGACAGGGCAATAAAAGAATTAAAGATTATAAAGAAAAAATTGAAGAAGTTTTCGCTAGATAAAGTAGTGTGGGATATAGAAAATTTAGAGAAACATCCGCCTTGGGGAAAGAATATTAGTGATGAGATCAGCGATCTGTCGAATTATTTTATTACAAGTGACGGGGAAGATTTCATAACAATTTTTATGCATGCACTTGAAAAAGCAAAGGAAACAGGAGAAGGTATTGCTATCCGTAATATCTGAGGGTGAAGAAAAGTCATGCCATTGCTTATTTGAAATGGATTTGCGAAAAAAGAAGTATTGTTAACAGAACTGTAAAATTGATCAAAATGAAAATATATGGGAGGACAGACGGATGCAAGTAGGACTGGCATTGACGTTGTGTGGACTTGGGGGCGCATTTTGGATTCCGGCAATCATATTGGGCATAATTTTGAAAAGCCGGACACAGAAATGTACGGCGGATGCACAGGCAAAGGTGATGTGGATCAATGTACATAATTCCAGTGACAGCGGACTGCAATATCATCCAGTGTACGAATATTATGCGGCGGGTGAGTATTATACTTCGGAAGGTGCATATCTCAGCGGTCGTGTTCCGGAAGTAGGCGAAACCATCTGGATCAAATACAATCCGGACAAGCCGAAGCAATCTTATATTCCGGGATATGATGATAAAGTTTATAAGATTCTGACCATTGTATTCGGACTGATTGGAGCAGTGCCGATTCTGGTGTGCATTGGCATTGCAATTTGGGTGGGGTAAGGATGAAAAAATATATTTCTATTGCAATTTTTCTGTGTGTAATGGCAGTTTTGGGCGTTGCCTGTTATAAGAAAACGAATTCGCTTCCGCTCCCGGGGGAAGCGAAAGTAGACTATGCAGAAATCAGTTATGGAATCACGGAAGAGGATCCGATTTATCGTATTACGGAAGAGGAGAAGATAGCTGCACTATTTGATCTTATAGATATGGAAAGCTGGAAAAAGACAAATTATGTGATGGAATACAGTCCGTTGGAATATGTGTTTTTTGAAGAAACACCCTATCGGTGGGAAATAGGCATTTCAGAAAATAAGGACGGAACGGTTTGCTATCAGGTATCTGTCTATGAAAATAATGAGCCTGTGTTTCCTGGAAGGCATTATTTCATATCTGCTGATTCGGATAAATATGAAGATGTGATTCACACATTGAAAATAATACAGCCGAATGAAATGACAGATGAAAAGGCGGAAGCGGATGGACAGGAGTCGCTGGAAAATATAGAAGCTGGCTCGATGAGAAAGATTCACACAGAATGCATCACAGTAATAGCAGATCATATGAGTGAATTACCAGGTGCAACAGAGTGTCTTCAAGACGATCATATAGAAATAACAGAAGAAAAAACACCGGTAAATGATGGGAAAATACTGATTTATAAAGAAAGAGGAGAGTATAACGAAGAGCTTTATCCTGGCGTTGTGTATTGGATTCCTCAAATTGACGGGATGGAAGATGTTCAGAAGCAAAAAAGGGTAAATGATCTTTTAAAAAATGTCTCTCAAGACTGGCTTTATGTTGATTGGTATGGATTACAAACAGATTTGTATCTGGAATATGCATCAGATAAATATATTTCTTATTCATATGGTGGGCGAGCTAATTGGGGACCGCATGGTTGGGCAGATATAAGTATATCAATAACTATAGATATTGAAAAAGAGAAACGCATGAAACTGGAAGATTTCGTGTATCTTGATGATGAATCATTTATATTAAACTTTGCTAAGTATTGTTTTGGATCAGAGGAACTTGTTGATATTACCAGAGAAAATTTGTATGCAGCAAATAGGAGTATTGAAGAATACCGACAAGAAAAAATGGAAAATAATTTGCTAACAGAAAATGGTCTTATACGATTGACTTCACTGGAAATATATCCCACTTTCTTTTTAAGACCCAATAGGTTGATTCTTAACTATTACAAATGGAACGAGGGAGAATTAACAATGGAATTACCTGTATTTATTGAATATCTAAAAGTTGAACCATGGGAATGACAGATGAGAGAGAGGTTTGTTTCATGGATCTTGATGAGTTGAAGAGAAAATCTGTAATTCATGACAAGAAGTCGGCAGATGAGATAAGAAAGCGATACATAGAAACATTTGTAAATACAGAAAAAAGTTCCTATCATGATCAGATTGAAAAGCTACAAAAATTTACTGATGGATATTGTTATGTGGGATATCTGTGGGATTTTCTGCGTGAACCGGAGATGGTGGAAGAAAGTTTGATTTACTCATACAGAGATAAAATGAAATCCATTTATGTTTTCTGGGATATTCATTCATCGGAAAAAATATGGATTAAGGACTATTGGAAATTTGATAAGGATGCTGTGTTACGGATGTCAATGGATACATTACTGGCAGGATGCGAATTTTTGCCGGAGGATATATACATTTGTGACAGTACATTCCAATGGACATTCGTCATGACTCATGAGGAGATTGAGAATAAGAGATATTGTCTGAAGTGTGGAGAGTTTATGCTTTTTTAATAAAACTTTGATTGACAGACAACAAAAAGTATCATAAAATAATACTAACATCTGAGATTTCTATGTGTGAGCATATCCGGCATTTCGCCGAATTTTCAGAAGTGAGAACTGAATAAGGCGAGTTGGATAGCATGATCAGCAGGTGAAGGATCTTCTATATCCAGCTTCGCAAGAGGAGAGGAATATGGGAAGCAAAGAAGAACCAATGGTAGCATATTATGAAGATGCAAGACATTTTGCATGGCTGGTCAATGGATGGATCTGTCATGGAAATAATGAAATTGATGCAACGCAGATTAAACCTAAGAATATACGTTTAACAGGTAAGACCGGAAAACGCAGGAATACAAGAACCAGAAGTCGGTTTCGGGATATTTCAAAAGAGATCGGAAAAGTAAAAGTGATTCTGGTTATTGGATTGGAATTACAGTCTTTTATAGATTATTCCATGCCTGTGCGGGTGATGGATTATGATGCTTTGGAATATAAAGATCAGATTCGACGGATTATATCTGAAAGAAAAGCGGAAATGGCTGCATTGGATGGAAAAACAAAGGTGAATTTGTCTCCGTTAAAAAAAGAAGACAGATTGAATCCGGTGATTACACTGGTATTGTATATAGGTGAAAAACCGTGGGATGCATCCGAGAGTCTGCATGAATTACTGGATTTTACCGATGTACCGGAGAATTTCAGAAAATATGTTACAGATTATAAGATTCATGTACTGGATATATGCCATACACCGGATGAACGACTGCTGGAATTTCCTAAAGATATTGCTACTATGTTTCTGACTATCAAGTATCGGGAGAATCTAGAGATTCTGAAAAAGGTGATTCAGACAATACCTGAAATCGAAAATATTGAAGAAGACACTTATGACGTAATGTGGAATTTTTTAGATAAACGAATGTTGCCATTAAAAGAAAATTTACAAAACGAACAAGGAGGAGTCAATATGTGTGGTGCAGTAGATCAGATGATTGCAGAAGGTATGGAACGTGGACTGGCGGAAGGTATGGAACGTGGAATTATACAGGGAACAGAACGTGGAATAAAAAATATGATAGAATTATGCCAGGAGTGGGGAGGAACCTATGATAATACACAATTTCAGGTTGAGATGCGATTTAATCTGAAAAAGGCAGAGGCAAAAACGTATATGGAAAAGTACTGGAAGTGATAGGAAACCACACAGAAGGGAAAGCGTAACATGGCAGAAAAGATAAGTCTCTCCGGCGTGCCGGAGACAATGCTGCAGACTGTCTATGCGAGAGCAAAAGAGACGGAACAGCGAGGTGCGATCTGCGACAAAAAAGCGGTCGAGATCGTCAAAAAACTTGATTATGATTTTTCGCTGGCAGATAAGGATACAGCTATGAGCAGCGGCGTCATTGCCCGAACGATCGTACTTGATCGGCGGGTGAAACAGTATCTGGAAGAACATCCGGGAGCAGTTGTGGTGAATATTGCCTGCGGACTGGATACCAGATGTTATCGGATGGAGGGATATACGCATTGGTACAATCTGGATCTGCCGGAGACCATGGTGGTGCGAGAAGAGTTGATTCCCGAGAATGGAACTATTTCGCAGATAGCCATGTCTGCCATGGACGACAGGAGCGGCGAGATTCAGGAAAAGGAACCGCCTGCACTGGTAATCATAGAGGGACTTACTATGTATCTGACAGAAAATGATGTGAAGCAGATATTTGCGGTGATAAGTAAGACTTTTGAACATGTGACAGTGCTGGCGGAGGTCATGAATCCCATGGTGGTTCGGAACTTCAAAGAAAAATCCATTGAAGGCAGCCATGCAAAATTTACCTGGGGAATCAAAGACGGCCGGACTTTGGAAAAAATACTTCCGGATTTTGTTTATGTGGAGGAACACAGTCTGACAGAAGGTATGGCAGCATTTATTCCGGTCTATAAAGTGCTGGACAAGATCCCATTTGTGAAAAGTATTTCTAATCGAATTGTTGTGCTGCGGAAAGATTCGGTGGAATAAGAAAATGATGGCATGACTTATCGGAGACTGGGGAATACTGTTTCTGTCAGGAGGTTTCGCCATGAAGAAAGATAATCAGAAACTTATTGATTCCACTGACTATCTGGTCAATTCAGCATCCGCCCAGGACTGCACTGGATTGATTCCAGCTGGCCCTCAAAATGATAAAGAAGTGGAAGCTTACGAAGAAATATATCATTATCTGCCGCCGGAGATGGAGAGAAAGAAGAAGCAAAAATAAAAGTGCCGGGGAAATATTTGGTGAGAATATTTCCCTGGTATTTATCTCTAAACAAGTTACTTTCGAAGAAGAAAATCTGTGGTAGAATTTGAAAGGATATATGAGTGTTATGAATAAAATAGTAATACGCAATAAGGTAGTCAGATGCATTTCATCAAAACTGATCTATCATGCTAAAGACAGAGAAAGTTTTTACGAAGAAATGAGACGGCTTGGAACAGCACAGGTATTAAAAGAAATATATCAGGATGATGTGGATCCTGATGTGTTGGGACGGGAATATCATAGATTTTTAGATGGTTCTTCGAGCGACTACTTTCGATGGATGTACATAGTAGATGAAAAATTTGGAGTTGTTTTAGATGCTCATATTGATTTATATAAATTTGATTCCCAAATTGCAGAATTGCAAAAAGAAAGGATTCCATGGATTTATCCTGAAAGCAAAAAATATCTGGGAGATACCTGGTGGTTTGAGGATGATGAGATACTGGAGGATCTGAAGAAACTTCCAGTAATAGAATTTTTGGATAAATACAGGGGAATATAAATGCATTGACTGGAACAATAGCACTATGCAATCACAGGCGGCATCGATTGTGCAGGGAACGTCCGCAGTCCCGGTACTTAGCTTGGACCGAGCGGTAAGCGAAGGTCGAAGGTTAGTACCGCTGGATCGAGGAATTAGCGAGAGCGGTTCCCGGAACAATGATGTTGTCTGTGATTTTGGAGTGGTATTGAGCTGTTCATATCGTTATAATTTTTGTTGATATATTTTTCCATACATAATTTTCACCCGATCTTCAGATACTACAAAAGTAATAATCTGAAGGAGGGACGAACATGACAAGACTGGATTGTTCAGTTGTAAACTGTGCGTACAACAAAGAAGATTCCTGCTGTAAGGATAATATCCATGTGGGAGGAAAGAATGCGAAAGTGACAGATGAGACCTGTTGCGAGAGTTTCCGCGAGAAAAAGGATGGCATGACTAATAGCAATGCCATTCCAAGCAAACCGACAGAAGTAGCATGTGAAGCAGAGTGTTGTTGTTATAACCATTCCTGCAAATGTGCGGCAGATCAGATTCAGGTGTCAGGAAGCAATGCCTGTCACTGCGGTCAGACGGAATGTGCAACCTTTAAAATAAAATAAGCATGAAAAATCCGTGGAAAAATCAGATTCCACGGATTTTTTATAACTCTTCAGAGCCACATTCGAAAAATCGCCTCTGCGTGGCTTTACTTTGACACTGAAGAAATCAGCATATACTGCCCATTGTCCGCCAGTACGGTATAGGCTTCCAGCTCCGGATGATCCTGTAAAAATGGAATGGACAGGATCAGAAGTGCATGCTCAGGTGCTTCAAGGAATGCTTCTGCGCCGCCATCCTGACAATCAAAGTCACCGGACAGCATGGCAAGAAGCTGCATGTTCTGCTCCCAGTCTGTAGTATTAGCATAGAGGAATGGATCATAAGCATCCAGGTAGATGGTAGATCCTGCAAGATCACTGTCACGACTGAATTGCTCCTGTACAAAGGTCTGAAGGTCATTACTTCTGGCACCACGTACATTATCACAGTAATTATTCCAGACAAAGACGGCAGTTCCAGCCAGCAGTACAAGGCTGATCAATAGTCCGGCAAAGCCCGCCACATGTTTCTCTGTAAGCACGGTTGTAAGAAAGGTCGCCACAAAGACGGCAGCCAGCATACATAATGGTACGATACAGGGATATACATACCACATTAATTTGGTGGATACCAGTGAGAATCCGAGGAATGGAACGAAGAACCAAAGCAGGATTCCAGTGAGATCCACATTGGAAAGCGGCGTATCCACAGGACGCAGCGGACGGATCCACAGGCAGATCAGTCCGATGATCACGATCAGGGTCAGCCATCCGTAGATGTAGTCAAAATTCCAGAAGATGGAAGTCCAGTAAAAAGAAAATGGGAATCCATGTCCTTCCAGACCACCGGCTGCAGTCCGACCGGCAATGTCCGCTTCATACATATTCTGGAAAAAGGTAATGCCATCGTACTGATAACGGCAGATGCCCCAGATCAGGATCGGCAGTACCGCACAGGCAATGAAAATGATCCAGCGTTTTGGCTTTTGATGAAACAATTCTTTTGTCAGCAGAAGGAAGAACCCTCCTACGGCTGCAATCATTCCGGCGTGAAAGCTTTTGGTCAGAAATGCCAGGGAGAAGAACAATCCGCAGGCATAGAGCCAGCGACCGTTATCACGGACTTTCAGCATACAGAGCATGGAAAGGGTGAACAAAAGCAAGTACAGACTGTCTGCGTCTCCGGCCCGTGCCAGATGCGCTTTGAATGGAAAATAGTTGGCGCATAAAAAGACCATGGTCAGCAGGGATGCCAGACGGCTGTATTTTCTGGCAAATAATCCGGTAAAGATGACAGTCAGAAGATAAAACAAAGCGGAGAAGAAGCGAAGTCCCACTGCATTGTATCCGCAGAGCACAAATCCGGCTGCAACACTTAGAAAGGAAAGCGGCGGTTTTACATTCCAGTAATCCGGTTTTCCCAGATAAGTGTTGACCAGAAATTGTTTGTTTTTCAGCATTTCATAGGCAGAGATGCCATGACGAGCTTCGTCCCAGGAGTCGATTGCTTTCACACCGAGACAACGAAAACAAAGGAAGGCTGTCACTGCACAGAGCAGAGTAAACCAGAGCCAATAGTATTTTTCGGTGATCTGTAGTAGAGTTCTATTTATTTTTTTCAAGGAAATTCCTCCAGAATCTTTTTGTTCAATATAGCATGTTACAGACGAAAAGTAAATGTCGCCTTATCTATTAAGATTCGTTTAAGAATGGCAGAAAATATTGAAAATAAAGGATTTGCAGTATATAATGCAGAAACAAATTGGACAGGAGATGAGGCAATGGATGCAAAGATCAGAAAAAATATAGAATATTTGATAATCCTGTTGATCAGTGCTGCCGTGCTTGCAGTAGGCTGGAGCAATCGGAAGACCATCGCAGGCTGGGGCAATCAGAATACAGAAGATGCCATGCCGATGGCAGATGACGCAGCAGAGAAGGAAGATCTGATATTGGAGATCAATTCTGTAGAAGATTATCTGACATTTGTACGGAGCGTGAATAAAGGAAATACATATAAAGGACAGTATGTGAATCTGAATGCAGATCTGGATCTGGCAGAGGTGGAAGAGGATCTGGTTATTGGAAATGCAGAAAATACGCAGTATTGTTTTCAGGGAATCTTTGATGGAAATGGACATCATCTGAGCAATGTGATGATCACATCGGATACAGATGCGGGACTGTTCCGCAACCTGGAAGGAACGGTGGCAAATCTGCAGGTGGAGAGTGGTGACTTTTCGGCACCGCTGGCAGGAGCCATTGCATCCAATACAAGACTGGGTTCCTGCATTTTGAACTGTGGAAGTCTGGCAACTGTGAACGGACAGCTGGCACCGGAGCAGGAAGGGAAGACCCTGCTGACAGGGGAGAGTCGCGGTGAGATTCGGAACAGCTTTGCGCCGGGACAGGAAGAGACGGCAGAGAGTCTCAATCAGGAAGTGCGGGGACTTGACCTGACATGGGGTGTGGATGGTTGGAATCTGTGGGAACAGGAAGATGCTGTTCCAGCTCTGACCACAGAATATGCAGATGTGGTGGAAACAGCGACCGCAGAAGTTCCAGTCAGTCTGAGTGCAGTCTCCATACAGGGATATTATTCGGCAGAAGATAAGTCCTGGTGCTTTGCAATCCCTGCAGGATATGAGCAGACAGAGCTGGCAGTCACATTTTCCTTTACCGATGGGGATGTGAACCAGTTTACCAGAAGGCCGGGGCAGAAAACATATGAGTTGGAGCATGAAGGCTATACCTATCCCATCACGTATCTGACCGCAGAACATGCGGCGACAATGATGCTGGATCTGGATCGGGAAGATGCAGTTTCTTATCTGGGAGCAGACAAGAAAAATGAAGTACAGGGAACCTGTATGATTCTGGAAACCAATGGAAAGGGTAATCAGGCTGCCAGACTTGAGAAAATCAAGGGTCATGGAAATGATTCCTTCCGTGCACCGAAGAAGAGCTACAATTTGTCATTTGCAGAGAAGCAGGATCTGTTAGGTATGGGTGCAGCAAAAGATTATGTGCTTCTGGCCGCTTACCGTGACAATTCGCTGCTTTCTTACAAGCTCACTTATGATCTGGTCAATGAGATCGGTATGGCCTATGCCCCGTCCTCAGAGTTTGTGCATCTCTATATTAATGGAGAATATGAGGGAGTGTATCTGCTGACAGGTAAGATCCAGATCGGAAAGACCCGATTTGATCTAAAGGATCTGAAAACAGAGACCAAGGAGCTGAACAGCAAAAGTGAACTGCGGGAGTATGCACATACGACCTGGAAAAATGAAGGCTTTTACGCCCAGCGAACCTGGTATGAACTGGATCAGACGCCGGAAGATGTGACTGGCGGCTATATTATCGAACTGGATAATGAAGATTATGACCGAACGAAAGCCAATTTTGTCAGTGACCGGAATCTGTCCTTTATGATTCCGAGCATGAACTGGGCGTCCCAGAGCCAAGTATATTATATTGCAGATTTCTGGCAGGATTTTGAAAATGCACTGTATGCAAAGGACGGCTACAACGACAAAGGAAAGTATTATACAGACTATATTGATCTGGAATCCTTTGCAGATCAGTGGCTGTTTTACGAACTGAATGAAGAAAACAGTGTGAATTCAAGTGTGTATTATTATAAGGATTCGGATATTTGTGGAGATGGGAAATTGCATGCCTCCTGGCCATGGGATATGGAGCATTCTCTGGCAAGAGAAGGAGGAGCAGCCTCCAGCTGGTTTGCGGCTGCATCGGATCTGAAGCCGGAGAGCTATTGGATGCAGTTTTATCATCACAGAGATTTTGCAGAGGCAGTCTACAAGGAGTGGATGACAAAATTTGTTCCGGCTCTGGAAAAAGCACTGAATCCAGTGACAGGATATGATCCGGACGGTATCAGTTCACTGGACTGGTATCTGGGGTATTATGGAACGGATGCGCAGATTAATGAAAGCCGTTGGAATGGATCTGGTTTTGCAGAAAAACTGGAGAAGATCCGCAGGATCTATACAGTTCGTCTGGATTTTCTGACAGAAGCGCTGGGACTTTATGATACGGATTACATTTATTTTTATAAAGAAAACGGGATTCTCTATGGTGTAAATGCACAGGAAGAGTCGATTCCGGTGGAAAATCCATGAAAAAATACTGGAACTTGTAATCAATTCCTAATAATGCTATAATAATTCCAAATACAGCGTGCCAAAGGGCGTAGTCTGCCTTTTGCGCTGTCAAAATGGAAGAAAATGAATACTATGGAGGAAATTTCATGAGAACCTATCTCGTAACCGGAGGAGCCGGATTTATCGGTTCCAATTACATTCACTACATGTTCCGTAAATATGGAGACACTATCCGCATCATCAATGTGGACTGCCTGACCTATGCTGGAAACCTGGAGAATCTGAAGGATGTGGAGAATCAGCCGAACTATACATTTGTAAAAGCTGATATCTGTGACAGCGCAGCCATCACGAAGATCTTTGATGAGAATGATATTGACCGCGTGGTACATTTTGCAGCAGAGAGCCATGTAGACCGCAGTATCAAGAACCCGGAAGTGTTCGTGAAGACCAACGTACTGGGAACACTGGTAATGCTGAATGCGGCAAAGGCTGCATGGGAGCTGCCGGACGGAAGTTTCAAGGAGGACAAGAAATTCCTGTATGTATCTACTGACGAAGTATACGGTTCCCTGGATGATGGAGATAACTATTTCTATGAGACCACTCCGTTCTCCCCGCACAGCCCGTACTCAGCAAGTAAAGCAAGCGGAGATATGCTGACCAAAGCATATTTCGATACCTATAAATTCCCGTGCAACATCACAAGCTGCAGCAACAACTATGGACCGTTCCAGTTCCCGGAGAAGCTGATCCCGCTGGTGATCAATAATGCACTGCAGGGAAAACCGCTGCCGGTATATGGTGATGGTAAAAATGTCCGTGACTGGCTCTATGTAGACGATCATGCGAAAGCGATTGATATGGTTCAGGAGAAAGGCAAGCTGGGTGAGCGTTATAACATCGGCGGACACAACGAGAAGCAGAATATTCAGATTATTCACATTATCCTGGATACTCTTCAGGAGATGCTGCCGGACGGAGATCCAAGAAAAGAACTGGTAAGCGATAAGCTGATCACTTATGTGACTGACAGAAAAGGACATGACCGTCGTTATGCTATCGCACCGGACAAGATCAAAGCAGAGATCGGCTGGTATCCGGAGACCATGTTTGAAGAAGGAATCAAGAAGACTATTCAGTGGTTCTTTGAACATGAGGACTGGATGAAAAATGTAACCAGCGGTGATTATCAGAAATATTATGAAGAAATGTATAAAAATAAATAAAAACCTGGCAGTACCGGCGGTCGGAATTCTGATCGCCGGACTGGCGCTTTTTGCAGGCAGAAGTGTACAGCCGGAGAATGGCTTCACGCTGAACCAGTATCATAATGCAGATGCCAAATTTATCGGGGATTACATTATTACCAGCGTGGATGAGCAGATCCGTATTCTTGATCTGGAAGGACAGGAGGTCCGTCGATTTGACGGAACACAGGCCTCCTGGATCTATGTGATGGAGGATGATGGAGGCAATGAGCCTGCAGCAGACAGCTATACAGTTGCATACAGCAATCACAGCAATGAGACCCACATTCTGAAACTTACATCTGATGCAGAGCTGATGGATGATCAGGTGGCAGTTACCACGGATACACTGGCCATTGATCCAATCCTGGTGCAGATCGATGATGGATATCTGCTGACCAACACAGAGATCGACGGAACCATCAATAATCCGTCACCGGATGGAGACAATGGAATCTATACGGTAAGGCTGTATCATTCGGATGATCTGGTCAACTGGGAATATATGACAGATATTATCAGCAGAAAGCAAAATCTGGAAGATGGAGATATTCGGTATCTTAATGGAGCACTTTATTATTTCTTTGAGATGGAAGATTATGACAAGGGTCCTTCGAAGATCTGCGTCATGATATCCACTGATCAGGGAATGACCTGGAGTGAACCGAAAATACTGCTTCCCAATGAGGCAGATAATGAGATGGCATCCTGCGAGAAGACTGCGGATGGCTGGAGATTATATGTGAGCAGTGATCTGGCATGCGTGGGCGACAGCTATCAGGGAGCAAGTGTTTATTATTGTGATTATACAGATGAATTTGAACCGGTGGAGCTGTATGTGAAATCAGCCATGCCGGATAATGAGTCAGTGAGACTGTACGAAGTAAAAGAAGAGGATGGAAAGCTGTATTTCTTATTTGCAAGAAATTTTCTGACAGACTGTGATTTTCTGCTTCGTGCCATGGACTCGGAATAAAAAATAAAAACCAAAGGGGGACTTAATCAATGAAAGGAATTATTCTGGCAGGAGGTTCAGGAACCAGACTTTATCCGCTGACCAAGGCGGTATCTAAACAGATTATGCCGGTATACGATAAACCGATGATCTACTATCCATTGTCGATCCTGATGCTTGCAGGAATCCGTGAAGTACTGATCATCTCCACACCGAGAGATCTTCCGGTGTTTGAAGAACTGTTAGGAGACGGAAGTCAGTTGGGAATGAGATTTGAATATGCAGTGCAGGAACAGCCAAGAGGACTGGCAGATGCATTTATCATTGGTGCTGACTTTATTGGAAAAGACAGTGTGGCCCTGATTCTTGGAGATAATATTTTCTATGGACAGAGCTTTTCACAGGTACTTAGAAGAGTAGCAGCTCAGGAGAGCGGTGCTACGATCTTTGGTTACTATGTACGTGACCCAAGAGAGTACGGTGTGGTTGAGTTTGACGAGAATGGCATGGCTGTTTCCATCGAGGAGAAGCCGGAACATCCAAAGTCAAACTATGCAGTACCGGGACTTTATTTCTATGATAATGATGTAGTTGAAATCGCGAAAAATGTAAAGCCGTCTGCAAGAGGTGAGATCGAGATCACCAGCATCAACAACGAATATCTGAGAAGAGGAACTCTTCATGTGGAGACTCTGGGTCGTGGATTTGCATGGCTGGATACCGGCAATCATGATGCTCTTCTGGATGCAGCAGATTTCGTAGCAGCATTCCAGAAACGCCAGGGACTTTATATCTCCTGTATCGAGGAGATCGCATTCCGAAGAGGATTTATTGATAAGGAGCAGCTTCTGAAGCTGGCTGAGCCGCTGATGAAGACTGCATATGGCCAGTATCTGACAGATGTGGCAAATGGACTGTAAGGAAGGACGTAAAAAAATGGGAAAGATAACAGTAGAGACCTGCGATATTGAAGGGCTGAAGATCATCACTCCGACTGTATTTGGTGATGAGCGTGGATATTTTATGGAGACATATAATTATAATGATTATAAAGCAGCCGGTATTGACATGGAGTTTGTTCAGGACAACCAGTCTGCATCCAAGAAAGGTGTGCTGCGTGGTCTGCATTTCCAGATCAATTATCCGCAGGACAAGCTGGTTCGTGTAGTCAGCGGAGAGGTATTTGATGTGGCAGTAGATTTAAGACCGGGTTCCAAGACCTATGGAAAATGGTTTGGTGTACTTTTGTCTGCAGAAAATAAAAAGCAGTTCTTTATTCCGAAAAATTTTGCGCACGGATTCCTGGTACTGTCTGATTATGCGGAATTTGCTTACAAATGCACCGATTTCTATCATCCGAACGATGAGGGCGGACTGGCATGGAATGACCCGGATATTGGAGTTGAATGGCCGATTCCGGAAGGCATGGAGCTGACCATTTCCGAGAAGGATCATAAATGGGGCGGCATCAAAGAACTGAAAAGATCGGAAGAGCACACGTCTGAACTCCAGTCACAGTCAACAATCTCGTA
>ENA-UPXC01002693-UPXC01002693.1-human-gut-metagenome-genome-assembly--contig:-NODE-2693-length-20265-cov-8.781603_pt1 | contig 20265 bp, 21 predicted proteins | sample MGYA00250047_ERZ773371 | MGnify/ENA primary metagenome ERZ773371 (study PRJEB29103, sample SAMN06111975) | human gut metagenome | biome: human gut; feature: ankylosing spondylitis patient; material... | reverse complement strand
GCCGGATACGACCGCAGTGGGGATGCCGACATATCTGCAAGGCAAACTGCCAGAGTGATGGCAGATAAGATAACCCATGTAAGATCGGGAGATATGTTGTCTCTCCATATCCAGTCCACGCAACAGTGAGCAACTGAACACAAAACACAGCCCCAGATGTACTCTGCGGCTGTGCTTTTATGCATAGTACTTACGGAAAGGATTCGATAAGCAGATTTCTGTGATACGGATTTTGGATTCTCGCAGAGAGGAATTTCGATTGAGTAAAGCATATGAGCAGAAAATTGACGTGGTAAATGTCATTACTGCTCCAGAAATTGAAATGCTGATTATTCATGCAGAAGGAGCATATGATCAGTTTAAGCGTTCTGGAAAAAAACAAGCGAATTTTGTAAAACAAATCTTCGGATGCATGATGTGAAGTCGTATGAGATAGAATCGTCTTCGATGCCTCGTTGGGAAACCAACGAGGTATTTTTTTGCCCCAATCCGACTGCATAGGACACTGAAAAAATCAAAACAAACCGTATGTAGTCCTGCAAGGACAACCAAAGTGCGCCTACGAGGCCAACGCGAAACCGGAGGATTCTTGTTAAACTTACTTTGTAAGGACGAAAGTCCGGATGTCCCTTGAAAACTGAATACTCATTCTTCAGGTACATTCCTGTTTGGTCGAGCCTTCGACTGCACGCCATGAAGCCCATCGGGGCGATAGCGGTTTCGCAGAAGCAAATGCCGGATTGCAACCGGCGGCGGTGCTAAAGCCAGACAGGGACAATGATACTTCCGTAATTCGCGGTCCGGCCATAAGGAAGGCGGGATGGTTAAATTCCAATGGAGCAGTGAAGCACACTGCCGCCTGTGAGAAATCCTACATCTCTGGGGTGATAAGAAAAAGTACAGAGAAACCATATTTTCAGAAAGCACTGCTGGGTGCTGTATCAGCATGATACCTGGCAGGCTTTATCCATATCAGTGTATGGAGATTGGAGACAACAGAAAATGAAAGAAAACTGGGTTTATCGGCGAGGTGATTTATATCTCGCCAATCTCGGTGTTCCGGTCGGATCAAAGCAGGGCGGTGTTCGTCCTGTTGTGGTTCTTCAGAATGATGTCGGCAATTATTATGCGCCGACGATCACGATTGCTCCGCTGACATCGAAAATTGAGAAGAAGCGAAAGCAGCCAACGCATTTCTTCCTCTGTAAAGCAAAGGGACTGGCAAAATCTTCTATGGTATTGGCAGAACAGCTCGACACCTGCGACAAGGTATGCGTGATCCGCTATCTTGGGCGGGTAAGTAAGGGGCAGATGCGTGGGATTGATGAATCCACAATAATGAAAGCATCAAGAGGGACGGCGGGTTTTTCCTTATATGCAAGAACGAGAGAGGAACTGTACCAGAAACCTGTCTGTTCAGCGTTAGTGATAAATTGTTGTGAATACTTCCTTATCAGCGTAAAATCAAGGGATACAGCGATTTTTTTCTTCTAACAACTGTCAAAGACAGGATTATATAATAAAACAAACCGCCAGAAATCAAAATCGATCTCCAGCGGTTCCTGCATTCATATGATTCATTTTAAGCCGATCAGCGCACTCCAAACTTAGTTCCTCTGCGGATGGCACCATTGCTGTTCCACTCGGTATAAACGTATGGGCCGCCGTCAGTTGTGCCGTTTTCAGTAAACTCATGGTTTACGCCGTTGTAATTGCGTACACCTGTCTGCATTTTACAGCTGTTGTTGTCAAAGTAATATACATTTCCATTGATTTTCATGATGCCGCCCTGAAGCTCGCCGGTATCGGCTGCATAATACCAGGTACCGTCTCTCTGGATCCATCCGGTACGCATCAACTGATCGTTGCCGAAAAAGAACCAGTGGTTTTTGTACTGTACCCAGTTATTAGTGCAGTAGGCTCCGTCGCCCCACTGGTATTTTACACCATCTTTTGTTCCTACAAAACCTGCTGCAAAAGATGTCATGGCGCTGCCTGCTGCAAGGGCAAGAGACAGAGTTACAATAGCGAAACGCTTCTTCATAAAATTCATTCCTCCTGTTTCTTATGATTACAATCTCCGATTTCACATCGGGACTGAGGATTAATTCCTTATGCCAAGAGTTTATACCCTGGAGTAACTCCAAGGTCAATGCATGTAAGCCTTTTGTAAGCTTTTGTAAGGAAAATGAAATAGGAGAAAATGTAAGGCTTCTAAATCCAGCCACCGTCCAAACCGATTACCTGTCCGGTAAGATAGGAGTCTTTATAGCTGAGATGGTACACCAGGTCAGCTACCTCTTCTGCCCGTCCCAGGCGGCCGGCCGGGATTTCTTCTACCAGGGAAATCAGCTCCTCTTCTTCCAGCCACTGGTTCATCTCTGTGTCAATGGCTCCGCAGGCTACGGCATTGACCTGGATACCGCTGGGGGCCAGCTCCTTGGCGAGCGCCTTTGTAAATGCGTTGACTCCACCTTTTGTAGCTGAGTAGGCGGTTTCGCAGGAAGCCCCTGCAAGACCCCATACAGAAGAAATGTTTACTATTTTACCCTGTTTTTGACGGACCATATAAGGAATTGCCAGTTTACAGCAGTTAAAGACAGAGGTCAGATTGACATGGAGCATTTTTTCCCAGTCCTCTGTACTCATATCCTGAAGGAGACCGATATAGGCGATACCGGCATTGTTGATCAGAATGTCTGCTCCTCCAAACTGTTTTTTTACCTGTTCAAACCATTCTTCACAGCATTTCATATCGCCCATATCTCCCATATAGGCCAGACAGGGCACCTGATAGCTCTGGATTTCCTTTTGCGTCTGCAAAAGACGTTCTTTGCTGTGCACACAGCTTATGGCTACATTATATCCCTTTTTTGCAAATTTGACTGCGATTGCTTTCCCGATGCCACGGGATGCTCCGGTGACCAGTACTGTTTTTCTTGCCATACGCAAAACCATCCTTTCCAAATCTTACCCTATTATATCATATTTTGGCAGGGAAAACCATGTATCCCATTTTAGTTTCCAATGGGATAACGCCATTTTAACATCATCAGATGCGTGTACAGGAATTGTAAGAAATTTTTTCTGTAACAGATTTGTAATTTGTGTTATAATAATAGGTAATATGTAAAAAAATGTCCAACTGTAGACCAATTAATAAGATAAGGAATAGAAAATATGACTCAATTATACGATCTGATCATCATCGGCTCCGGCCCCGCAGGGCTGGCAGCAGCTGTATACGCGCAGAGAGCACGGCTGAACACATTGATTTTGGAAAAAGCCATGGTAAGCGGTGGACAGGTGCTTACTACCTATGAAGTAGATAATTATCCCGGCCTTCCCGGAATCGGCGGCTACGATCTGGGACTGAAGTTCAGAGAGCATGCAGACCGCCTGGGAGCTCTGTTTAAGGAGGATGAGGTGATTTCCGTAGAGGATGGCCCGGTTAAAAGAGTAGTCTGCTCTGGCGGCATCTATGAGGCAAGGGCAGTGATATTGGCTACAGGAGCCATTCACAGAAAACTTGGGATTCCCGGAGAGGAGGAGCTTGGAGGAGCGGGCGTATCTTACTGCGCAACCTGTGACGGGGCTTTTTTCCGCAATAAGGTAACAGCAGTTATCGGCGGAGGCGATGTGGCAGTAGAGGACGCTATTTTTCTGGCGCGTATGTGCAGCAAGGTGTATCTCATTCACAGAAGAAATGAACTCAGAGCAGCAAAGAGCCTTCAGGAAAGTTTGTTTGCGCAGGAAAATGTAGAGATCCTCTGGGATACAGTAGCCGATTCCATTGAGGGAGAAGGCTCTGTAGAATGTCTGAAGATAACCAATGTAAAGACCGGAGAGAAGAGCGAGCTTGCCCTTCAGGGTGTATTTATTGCTGTGGGTATTTCACCGGAAAGCCGTGCATTTGAAGGTCTGGTGGACATGGATCACGGTTATATTAAGGCGGGAGAGGACGGAGTTACGTCTGTTCCCGGCATTTTCGCAGCAGGAGATGTGAGAACCAAACTGTTAAGGCAGATCGTCACAGCTGCAGCAGACGGAGCAAACGCGGTGACCAGTGCAGAGCGCTATCTTACGGCGCACTAGGAGGATGTATTCAGATGAAAAAATGGAAGAAGGTACTGATCATCAGCAGCCTGTGTACGCTGGCAGGGGCATTTACCGTCCTTGCCGCACCCAATTATGACAATATTGCGGTATCAAAGGTAAGCGGATCGGTAAATATCCGCACAGAGGCCAATACAACCAGCGCTGTCACGGGAAAGATACAAAATGACTGTGCCGCCGAGATTCTGGAAACGGTAGACGGTGAGGGCGGAAAATGGTATAAGATCCGTTCCGGCTCCGTTACCGGTTATATCAAGGCAGAGTATTTTGTTACCGGCGAGGCTGCAGCTGCCAGGGCAAAGGAAGTGGGACATACCTATGGAATTATAAAAGGCGCTGCTACCGTCCGTCTGCGGGCAACACCGGATTTAAATGGAAAGACCTTAACTCTTCTGGGAGAAGGCGCCAGATGCTCTGTTGTGGGACAGGAGGGAAGCTTTGTAAAGGTGGCAGTGGATACGGATCTGGAAGGCTATGTATCCAGCGAGTACATAGAGACAGAGGTGGAATTTAAGGAAGCTGTTTCTTCGGAGGAAGAAAAGGCCCAGGCAGAGGAAAAGGCCCAGGCTCAGAAAGAAGCGGATGCTGCCATTCAGGCGTTGGAGGAAGCGAAAACAGAGCAGAAGTCCGCACAGTTTGCTTCTGCTTCTAAAAATGGTTCCGGGATCCCGATTATTGAGGCGAATCCGGAAAAGGGAACTCAGCAGAATGTGGCGGCGCCTACGATTGCAAAACCTGAGGAGTCTTCCAATAAAGAACCTGACAGTCCGGGAGAAAAGGACAGTTCCAAGGTCGTATCTGCCTCCCGCAACGCAGTAGTTGCCTATGCCAAGCAGTTTCTTGGAAACCCCTATGTTTATGGCGGTACAAGCCTTACAAACGGTGCAGACTGCTCCGGCTTTGTCATGAGTGTATTTTCTCATTTCGGTATCAATACAGGCAGAAGTTCCAGAGAACAGGCTGGCAAGGGAAAGACGATTCCGGTCGATCAGGTGCAGCCGGGAGATCTTTTGTTCTATGCAAGCGGCGATTATATCAATCATGTGGGGATTTATGTGGGAGATGGAAAGATCATCCATTCCAGCAATCCCGCTACAGGTATCTGCTATGCGTCTGCTAACTACAGAACCCCCTGCAAGGCAGTGAGCTTTTTTGACTGATCCATAGATTTTAAAATTAGACAGGAATATCTTGCAGCATAATAAAAGGCCGATCCTCCGCGTTGGAAGGATCGGCCTTTTATTGCATTTAAAACTCTGGTTCAATCAGGCCATATGTACCATTTTTACGTTTGTACACTACGTTTACCTGATCGGTTTCGGAATTTAAGAAAACATAGAAGTTATGTCCCAGCATTTCCATCTGGAGGCAGGCTTCTTCGGGATTGACAGGTTTTACGGCAAATTTCTTTGTTTTAACAATCTGGATCTCATCGTCATATGGAACTTCCTCTTCTTCTTCAATGAAATTCTGAGAGAAGGACAGGGCCGCCTGCTTTTTGTCAATGAGTTTCTTCCTATATCTGCGGATCTGGCGTTCAATGATCTCCTCTACCAGATCGATGGATACATACATATCAGTGCTGGATTCTTCCGCACGGATGGTATTTCCCTTTACAGGGATAGTGACCTCAATTTTCTGAATATCCTTTTGGGCGCTGAGCGCAACGAACACTTCTGTGTCGGGAGTAAAGAAATGTTCCAGCTTGCCGATCTTCTTTTCAACGGCAGCTTTCAAGCCTGGAGTTACCTCGATGTTTCTTCCTGTAATGGTATAACGCATAAAATCAACTCCTTTTTCTGAGATATGTATATTATAACATATTTGTTGTGAAATTACAATCATAATACGATAAATTGACTAATAATTACTATAAATTTTTTATAAAAATTGTTTTTGTGATTCATAAGCAGAATATTGAATTACTAATAGGGCAGGCTTATAAATGTCAAGAGGAAAAGCAGAAAAAATGTAAAAAACATGTAAATTTATCAGATGTGTACAAAAAAACAGGATCTGAAATGGAAAGAAAATTGGTAAAAGCGGGGACTTATAAACTTGTGGATAATGTGGATAAGTCGGTGCATAAGTAAAAAACAACGAAAATAAAAGGAAAATGAGGTGTGGATAACTTTGGGGGAAATGTGTGTGGATAACTGTGGATAATGTGGATAGAAGAAGGAACGAACGTGTGGTTTGTGCATATTGTTAAAAGGGCAGGAATGTACAGGAACGGAGGGAAAAACAGGATGCTTCGCAGTACCGGGGAGGCTGATTGCCGGGAAATGTAAATTTTTTATGAATGAGTTGAATAAATCAGCGTCTGGTGATACAATATATTGGATTATATCATAGCATACTGCGTGCATTTATCAGGGAATAGAGAGTATTTTCAGACAGATTATAAACAGACAGCAGCTTTCCCGGCACGACAGCCGCAGTTTGGGAGAGTATAGACTTTTATATAAGGAAGAAGTTAGGAGAGTAGACCATGAACGTAATTGAGAAACTGTTCGGGACTCATAGTGAAAGAGAACTTAAGATGATCCGGCCGATCGTTGCCAAGATTGAGGGACTGCGTTCTGAGATGATGGCAAAGTCAGACGAAGAGCTGCGCGACCAGACCCGGATTTTTAAAGAAAGACTGGCAAAGGGCGAAACACTGGATGATCTTCTGCCGGAGGCATTTGCTACTGTGCGGGAGGCTGCAAGAAGAACGCTGAATATGGAGCATTTCCCTGTACAGCTCATCGGTGGTATTGTACTTCATCAGGGCCGTATTGCCGAGATGCGTACAGGAGAGGGAAAGACGCTGGTATCCACCTGTCCTGCTTATTTAAATGCGCTGGCCGGAAAAGGTGTACAGATCGTAACCGTTAATGACTATCTGGCAAAGCGAGATGCAGAGTGGATGGGCCAGGTACATCGTTTCCTGGGACTGAGTGTAGGCGTGGTTTTAAATGACATGAACAGCGCCCAGCGCAAGGAGGCATACGCCTGCGACATTACCTATGTGACAAATAACGAGCTGGGATTTGACTACCTTCGTGACAATATGGCCATTTACAAGGAGCAGCTGGTGCTCCGCGATCTGGACTACTGTATTATCGATGAGGTGGACTCTGTGCTGATCGACGAGGCGAGAACCCCTCTGATCATTTCCGGACAGAGCGGAAAATCCACAAAGCTTTATGAGGTCTGCGATGTACTGGCCCGTCAGCTGGAGCGCGGAACGGTTTCCAAGGAATTTTCCAAGATTGATGCCATTATGGGTGAGGAGATTGAGGAGACCGGCGATTTCGTAGTTGATGAGAAGGATAAGGTAGTAAACCTTACGGAGCAGGGTGTGAAAAAGGTAGAGGAATATTTCCACATTGATAACCTTGCAGATCCGGAAAATCTGGAGATCCAGCACAATATCATTCTGGCTCTGCGCGCCAATAACCTGATGTTCAGAGATAAGGATTACGTGGTAAAGGACGATGAGGTACTGATCGTAGATGAGTTTACAGGACGTATCATGCCGGGCCGCCGCTATTCCGACGGACTTCATCAGGCAATCGAGGCAAAGGAGCATGTAAATGTGCGCCGTGAAAGCCGTACACTGGCTACCATCACCTTCCAGAATTTCTTCAACAAGTTCAATAAGAAGGCAGGTATGACCGGTACTGCTCTTACGGAGGAGAAAGAATTCCGCAATACCTATGGCATGGATGCCATTGCTATTCCAACTAACCGTCCCATTCAGCGTAAGGATCTGGATGATGCGGTATACAAGACAAAGAAGGAAAAATACAAAGCAGTTGTAGATGAGGTGGTAAAAGCCCATGAAAAGGGACAGCCTGTATTGGTTGGTACCATTACCATTGAAACTTCTGAGCTTTTAAGCAAGATGCTCACAAAGAGAGGCATTCCTCATAAAGTTCTTAACGCTAAATTCCATGAGCTTGAGGCCGAGATCGTGGCAGATGCAGGTATCCACGGCTCCGTTACCATTGCTACGAATATGGCTGGCCGTGGTACGGATATTAAGCTGGATGACGAGTCAAAGGCTCTGGGCGGCTTAAAGATCATCGGTACCGAGCGCCATGAGTCCCGCCGTATTGATAATCAGCTCCGCGGCCGTTCCGGCCGTCAGGGCGATCCGGGTGAGTCCAGATTCTATCTGTCTCTGGAGGATGACCTGCTGCGTCTCTTCGGTTCAGACCGTCTGATGCATATGTTTGAGGCCATGGGCGTGCCGGAGGGCGAGCAGATTGAGCACAAGATGCTGTCAAATGCCATTGAGAAGGCACAGATGAAGATCGAGGGCAATAACTACGGTATCCGTGAGCAGCTCTTAAAGTTCGATGAGGTGAACAATGAGCAGCGAGAGGTTATTTATCAGGAGCGCCGTAAGGTGCTGGACGGCGACAATATGCGCGATCTGATTCTTAAGATGATCACAGAGATCGTAGAAAATGCCGTGGATATGTCCATTGCAGATGATCAGACTCCGGATAAGTGGGATTTAAAGGAATTAAACAGCCTTCTTCTCCCTGTGATTCCCTTAAAGCCGGTGATGCTTACGGATGAGCAGAAGAAGTCCATGAAGAAAAATGAATTAAAGCACAGCATCAAGGAAGCTGCCATTAAGCTGTATGAAACAAAGGAGGCAGAGTATCCGGATGCCGAGCAGATCCGTGAGATCGAGCGCGTAGTCCTTTTAAAGGTAATTGACAATAAGTGGATGGCTCATCTGGATGACATGGACGCTCTCCGCGAGGGCATCGGCCTTCAGGCATACGGTCAGAGAGATCCGGTGGTTGAATATAAGATGCAGGGCTATGAAATGTATGAAGCTATGATGGCTTCCATTCAGGAGGAGACCGTTCGCATCCTGTTCCATATCCGCGTAGAGCAGAAGGTAGAGCGCGAGCCTGCTGCCAAGGTGACAGGTACCAATAAGGATGCGGTTCCTGTAGCGCCCCAGAAGAGAGCTGAGCAGAAGATCTATCCGAATGATCCCTGTCCCTGCGGCTCCGGCAAGAAGTATAAGCAGTGCTGCGGACGCATTAAATAGTGCGCAGTCATTTATAAATGATCAAAAGTAACTATTCCTCCGATGGGAGAACTGAATAGTTGCCATTAAAATATAAAAAGAAAGCGGGTGAAGCTGTGGTTGAGTTAGATAATTTCAAATATACGTTATCAACGTATGACAAACCATTAGTGGAAGTGAGGGATTCACTTTGACCTGGATAACAAGGTCAGACGAATCAACGAATTAGACCGGTCGATGGAGGAGCCGGGGTTCTGGGATGATCCCGACCGTTCCACCAGACTGGTGAGAGAAGCAAAGAATTTAAAGGATGAGGTGGGAACCTTCCGCGAGCTGGAGCAGGAGTATGAGGATATTCAGGTTATGATTCAGATGGGGTATGAGGAAAATGACCCTTCTGTGATCCCGGATATCCAGGAGATGCTGGATCATTTTACAGAAACTCTGGAAAAAATGCGGATGAAGCTCCTTCTTTCTGGCGAGTATGACAGCTATGACGCGATCCTGCGTCTGAATGCGGGAGCCGGAGGCACAGAGTCTTGTGACTGGTGCAGTATGCTGTACCGTATGTACTGTCGCTGGGCAGAGAAAAAGGGATTTAAGTTAGAAGTTCTGGATTATCTGGACGGCGATGAGGCGGGCATTAAGTCTGTTACCATCCAGATCAGCGGAGACAATGCCTACGGTTATCTGCGTTCCGAGCACGGAGTCCACCGCCTAGTGCGCATTTCTCCCTTCAATGCGGCGGGAAAACGCCAGACATCTTTTGTATCCTGTGATGTGATGCCGGATATCAAAGAAGATATTGATATTGAGATCAATCCCGATGATATCCGTATCGATACCTACCGTTCCAGCGGTGCCGGCGGACAGCATATCAATAAAACATCTTCAGCTATCCGTATTACTCATTATCCCACCGGAATTGTGGTAACCTGTCAGAATGAGCGTTCCCAGTTCCAGAATAAGGATAAGGCTATGCAGATGTTAAAGGCAAAGCTGTATATGCTGCGCCAGGAGGAGCAGGCAGCTAAGGCTGCAGGTATCCGCGGAGACGTAAAGGACAACGGTTGGGGAAGCCAGATCCGTTCCTATGTGCTCCAGCCTTATACCATGGTAAAGGATCTGCGCACCGGAGAGGAAACGGGCAACGTAGACGCCGTGCTGGACGGTGGACTGGATCCCTTTATCAGTGCTTACCTGCGCTGGATGAGTCTGGGATGTCCAGATCGGAATTCACGCACAGAAGATTAAAAACAGAGAATAATACTGGAAAAGCCGGGCAATAGTCCGGCTTTTTTCTGACTTCATTTAAATTCCGGAGAAAAACAGTTGCATTTCTATGGAAAATATGATACCATCTTCCACGTGGGTACATATGTACATCTGATGCGGACACAAAAAAGGAAGGAAGACAAGAGTACATGGAAGACAAAAGCAAGTATTTTGTGGTGAAGCAGAAAGCTGTTCCTGAGGTACTTTTAAAGGTGGTGGAGGCGAAGAAGCTCCTTGAAAGCGAACGCGCGATTACAGTTCAGGAGGCCACAGACAAGGTGGGGATCAGCCGCAGCTCCTTCTACAAGTACAAGGATGATATTTTTCCTTTTTATGATAATACGAAGGGAAAGACCATCACTCTGGTGGTACAGATGGATGATGAACAGGGGCTTTTAAGCGACCTTCTTCATGTAGTTGCTGTTTACCGGGCCAATATTCTGACAATCCATCAGAGTATTCCTGTAAATGGAGTGGCTACGCTGACGCTTAGTGTAGAGATCCGCGAGAATACGGGAAATGTTTCCGGTATGATCGAGGAGCTTGAAAATCTAAATGGAATCCATTATGTAAAAATATTGGCAAGAGAATAGGCCTGTATTTTCAGGGAGAAGTATAAAAAGGCAGGGAGCAGAGGATTATGATTAAGACAGCAGTAATGGGATATGGAACTATTGGCTCCGGTGTGACGGAGATTCTGGCAGAAAATCGGGATGTGATCGCTGCACAGGCAGGGCAGGAGATAGAGCTGAAGTATGTGCTGGATCTGCGGGAGTTTCCCGACAGCCCCATCGCAGATAAGGTGATCCATGAGTTTAAGCTCATTGAAGAGGATCCGGAGATTCAGATCGTGGTGGAAACCATGGGAGGTCTAAATCCGGCGTATCCGTTTGTAAAGGCCTGCCTGATGGCAGGAAAGCATGTTGTTACTTCCAATAAGGCTCTGGTAGCTGCTCACGGCACAGAACTTCTTGCCATTGCGCGAAAAAAGAAGGTAAATTTCTTTTTTGAGGCCAGCGTGGGAGGCGGAATCCCTATTATCCGTCCTCTGTATCATTGTCTGATGGGAGAACGCATTGAGGAGATTACGGGCATTTTAAACGGTACGACCAACTATATTCTCACAAAGATGGATAAAGAGGGAGATACTTTTGAAAATGCTTTAAGAGAGGCTCAAAATCTGGGATATGCGGAGCGCAATCCGGAGGCGGACGTAGAAGGCTATGACACCTGCCGCAAGATTGCCATTCTTACAGCCATGGCTGCAGGCAAAGAGGTGGATTATCAGGATATCTACACAGAAGGAATTACAAAGATCACAGATGTTGATTTTAAATATGCGGAGAAAATGGGCGTTTCCATAAAGCTGTTCGGCACCAGCCGCATCAGAGACGGAAAGGTAAGTGCCTATGTGGCTCCGGTAATGATAAACAGCAGTCATCCTCTATATGGAGTAAGAGACGTATTTAACGGTATTATGGTCCGCGGAAATATGCTTGGCGTGTCTATGTTTTACGGCAGCGGAGCGGGAAAGCTCCCTACAGCCAGCGCAGTGATTGCAGATATCATTGAGGCTGCTCAGAACCTGAAGAAAAATGTTCCTATGGGATGGGGAAATGAAAAGCAGACCATAGAGCCAATGGAGAATATGCGTTTTCGTTACTTTGTTCGTTTGGCAGGTTCCTTCCGCAATAAGGAACAGGATATCAGGCGTATTTTCGGCCATACGGAGGTCATCGAGCTTTACGGAATGGATGAATTTGCCGTTCTCACCCCGGAGATGGAGGAGGGCGCGTTCCGACAGGCTGTAGCGGCCTATGATGCGCTTGCAGAGGCACACTCGGATTTTGGAATCAAACAGACCATCCGGGCTATGATGTAGAGTTGAATACAGATAATAAAAACTTCTGCCAATGTGAAAACGGCAGAAGTTTTTTTAAACATTTTTAAAAATCAGTGTACCGGAGGCTGTGCCTGTTGGAGCTGTTCCATAAGGCGCTGCTGGAACTGGTAGAGGAACTGATTGATCTGTGGACCCTTCACCGGATCGCGCAGCAGATCATAAAACTGGATCAGCTGAGAGAAAAAGAAAAAGGTCAGCATAATAGCAAAACCGCTTAAAAGGATTCCGGCAATGGCCTTGGGCGGAAGGGTTTTGCGGGGGCTGGGATCTGCATTCCGGGCCATAAGGGCCAGGACAATGCCGCCTGCGCCGCAGATCAGGCCTGCAGGATAATTACCGCCGATTAAAAGAGAAACAGGCAGATAAAACAGGCTTAAGACAACGCCGATGATACCGCAGATCAGAGAGCATACGGCAAATTTCTCCGAGGGAGCAGGTGCATTCTTTTGTTTTTTATAGATATTGTTCATGATATTAAATGCAATAGCCTTTCTTTGAGATAGTGATAGTCAACATGGCTTATTCTAACATGAAAAAATCATCCTGTCCAGTGTCACATCTTGGTGAGTCTTGCATAAGAAGGCAGGATGAATTATAATAAAACAGTTACTGAGAGAATAAAGACAGCGAGGAAAATTAATGGATATTATAAAAACACTGGCCGAAGAATTACAGATCGGCCGCCATCAGGCAGAGGCTGCCGTAAAGCTGATCGATGAAGGAAATACCATTCCGTTTATTGCCAGATACCGCAAGGAGGCCACAGGTTCCTTAAATGATGAGATCCTGCGTGCTCTGGATGAACGTTTAAGATATCTGCGGGGACTGGAAGACCGCAAAAACCAGGTAATCGCCACGATTACAGATCAGGGAAAGATGACGCCTGGACTGGAGCAGCAGATCCGCAGTGCAGCTACCCTGGTAGCAGTGGAGGATTTATACCGCCCCTATAAGCCAAAGCGTCGCACAAGAGCGATGATTGCCCGTGAGAAGGGGCTGGAGCCGTTGGCAGACCTGATTTTTTTACAGGAGGCGAAGGAACCTCTTGAAGAGACAGCGGCTTCCTATGTTTCAGAGGAAAAGGGAGTGGAATCGCCGGAAGCTGCCATTCAGGGTGCCATGGATATTCTGGCGGAGCGGATTTCCGATCATCCGGGGTACCGCACCTGGATCCGTAATATAACGATGAATAAGGGACTTCTTCAGTCCAGTGCAAAGGATGAGAAGGTAAAGTCCGTTTATGAGACCTATTATAATTATGAGGAGCCTGTAAAAAAGGCTGCGGGCCATAGAATTCTGGCGTTAAACCGGGGAGAAAGCGAAAAAATCCTTACAGTAAAGGTGATTCCTCCTGTGGATCAGATCATGGGATATCTGGAAAAGCAGGTGATCGTAAAGAATAATCCATATACTACTCCGGTGTTAAAGGCGGTGGTGAAGGACAGCTATGACCGTCTGACAGGGCCTTCCATAGAGCGTGAAATCCGCAGTGAGATCACAGAAAAGGCAGAGGACGGAGCAATCCGTGTTTTTGGAAAGAATTTAGAGCAGCTTCTGATGCAGCCTCCCATTACAGGCCGTGTGGTTTTAGGCTGGGATCCGGCCTTCCGTACAGGCTGCAAGCTGGCAGTTGTAGACAGCACGGGAAAGGTGCTGGATACCATTGTAATCTATCCCACAGCGCCTCAGAATAAGGTAGAGGAATCAAAGAAGATTTTAAAGGAAATGATCCACAAATACAACATTTCCCTGATATCGGTAGGAAATGGTACAGCTTCCAGAGAATCGGAGCAGGTAATAGTGGAACTGTTAAAGGAAATCAAGGAGCCGGTGAAGTATGTGATCGTAAATGAGGCCGGAGCCTCCGTATATTCTGCGAGCAAACTTGCCACAGAGGAATTTCCGGCATTTGATGTGGGCCAGAGAAGTGCAGTGTCCATTGCCCGCCGCCTGCAGGATCCTCTGGCGGAGCTGGTAAAGATTGACCCCAAATCCATTGGCGTAGGCCAGTATCAGCATGATATGAATCAGAAAAAGCTGGGAGCTGCCTTAGAGGGTGTGGTAGAAGACTGTGTAAACAGGGTAGGTGTGGACATAAATACCGCATCTGCCTCCCTTTTGGAATACGTTTCAGGCATCAATAAGACGCTGGCAAAAAACATTGTGGCGTACCGTGAGGAAAACGGCGCATTTAAGAGCAGAAAGCAGCTTTTAAAGGTAGCCAAGCTGGGGCCTAAGGCTTTTGAACAGTGCGCAGGCTTTATGCGTATTACAGGGGGAGCGGAACCCTTAGACGGTACCAGTGTCCATCCGGAAAGCTATGGCGCAGCTAAGGCCATTTTACAGAGCCTTGGATACAGGGAAGAGGAACTGGCGCGTGGAGGAATTCCCGGTATCAGCCGAAAAATCCGTGACTATAAGAAAATGGCAGAGGAAGTGGGAGTTGGAGAAATCACGCTCAGAGACATTGCGTGCGAGCTGGAAAAACCGGCCAGAGATCCCAGAGATGAGATGCCAAGGCCGGTTCTGCGCAGCGATATTCTGGAAATGAAGGATTTAAAAGCCGGCATGGTATTAAAGGGAACAGTACGCAATGTAATTGATTTTGGAGCCTTTGTGGATATCGGTGTCCATCAGGACGGGCTGGTGCACATTTCACAGATGACAGACCGCTACATCCGTCACCCTATGGACGCAGTGAGCGTAGGAGATGTGGTTGATGTAAAGATTCTGGCAGTGGATCTGGAGAAAAAACGGATTTCTCTCACCATGAAAGGGGTAAAGGATGGTAATTGAAACATTTGATCCAAAGGAAACCTATGATCTTGGCGTGAAAATGGGAGAGCAGGCCCGGGCCGGACAGGTAATCTGCTTAAACGGTGACCTGGGTGTGGGAAAAACTGTGTTTACTCAGGGGTTTGCAGCCGGTCTTGGCATCACAGAGCCTGTAAACAGCCCTACATTTACCATTGTGCAGCAGTATGAGGATGGGCGTCTGCCGCTGTATCATTTTGACGTATATCGGATCGGTGATATCAGCGAAATGGATGAGATCGGCTATGAAGACTGCTTTTACGGTCAGGGAGTGACATTGATCGAGTGGTCGGAGCTGATCCGGGAAATCCTGCCGGAACATGTGACGGAAGTGACCATAGAAAAGGATATGGAAAAAGGATTCGACTACAGACGAATCCGTGTGGAGGAGAAAGAATGAGAGTGTTAGGAATCGAAAGTTCATCTCTGGTAGCCAGCGTGGCTCTTGTGACGGATGATATTCTTACAGGAGAATATACGGCCAACTTTAAAAAGACCCATTCTCAGACTCTGCTTCCCATGCTGGATGAGCTGGCAAAGCTTCTGGAGCTGGATCTTAATACCGTTGACGCCATTGCTGTGGCAGGAGGGCCGGGTTCATTTACAGGCTTAAGAATTGGTGCGGCCACTGCCAAGGGCCTTGGACTGGCATTAAAAAAGCCTCTGATCCATGTTCCTACCGTCGATGCTCTGGCATATAATATGTGGGGAGCCTCTGGCCTGATCTGCCCGATTATGGATGCCAGACGCCGTCAGGTCTATACGGGTCTGTATCAGATGGAACAGGGGATTCATATTCAGCTGGAACAGCAGCCTATGGATATGGGAGATCTGGCAGAAGAATTAAACCGCAGGGGAGAACGTGTGATTTTTCTGGGAGACGGAGTTCCGGCCTATAGGGAAATGATACAGGAAATGGTAAAGGTTCCCTTTGAATTTGCTCCGGCCCAGATGAACCGCCAGAGGGCAGCCAGTGTGGCAGCGCTTGGAAGCCTTGCTCTGAAGGAAGAGGGCGACGGCTGCGGATACCATAGTGCGTTTTTAGTGTCTGCCGGAGAATTCAATCCCGATTATCTGAGAAAATCACAGGCAGAACGCCAGAGGGAGGCTGAACTGTCGCCAGAGGGCGCTGCCGGAAAGCTTCCGGGAGATTATTAAAAATATCATTTCTGCTAGCAAAGGAGTCGTTATGAATCAGAATCTGAGGGTACGCCGGATGGAAGCCGGAGACCTTTTACGGGCAGCGGCACTGGAGCAGAGCAGTTTTTCTCAGCCCTGGTCTGAAAAGCTGCTTGCAGAGGGCTTAAACAGTCCTCTGGATACATATTTTGTATGTACCTGTGAAAATGAAATCGCGGGCTACTGCGTTCTGCGTGTCCTGGCAGATGAGGGAGAACTGCAGAGGATTGCGGTGTTTTCAGAATACCGCAGGCAGGGAGTCGGCAGGAAACTGATGGAAGCCATGTTAGCAGCCGCAAGGGAAGAGGGCGCATCCTCTGTTTCCCTGGAGGTCAGAGAAAGTAATGTAGGAGCCATGCGTCTTTACGAAGAATACGGTTTCTGTCAGGAGGCAGTCCGCAAAAAGTATTACCAGGAGCCGGAGGAAGATGCAGTGATCATGTGGAACCGCAGTTTGTGACTGGTCTTTTGGAATTGCGGAGGAAAATATACAGCAATTCCCACTTAAAATTACAGAATCCTGTGTATATAATGGAGAGGAATCGAACATTCCTCTCCGTTTTGCGTATTATGGCCGGAAGAAGGAAGCGAGGATCATGAAAGAGAAAGGCGAGGTATATTGATGAAAAAGTACAATAAGAATGGACAGTTAGAGACACTGATCTGTAACGGCTGCGGGAAGAAACTGGCAGTGAGCCAAGGGATTATACGAGAGGGAGCTATATCCATAGACCATGTGTGGGATTATTTTTCCGAAAAGGACGGGCAGGTTCATCATTTTGATCTGTGTGAGGAATGTTATGACCAGATGATAAATAGGTTTCGGATTCCTGTTTCCATAGAGGAACAGATAGAATATCTGTAAAAGGAAGCCGGACGGGTGTTTTTCTCAGGGCTCTTGATTATTGGGCCGCATCTGTGTTATGATTTGAAAAAGCCGGTTTTGCGGAACGGTGAAAATGTTCCGAAACGGTGCGACTTGACATAGAAAATGAGGAAAATAATATGCTTGATATATGTTTGCTGGGAACGGGGGGGATGATGCCCCTGCCCTATCGATGGCTTACATCCATGATGGCCAGATGCGGCGGCAGTAATCTTCTTATTGACTGCGGAGAGGGAACACAGGTTGCGTTAAAAGAAAAGGGCTGGAGCCCTAAACCCATTGATACTATCTGCTTTACACATTACCATGCGGATCATATCAGTGGTCTTCCGGGTCTGCTTTTAACTATGGGTAACGCAGAGCGTACAGAGCCTCTGACCCTGATTGGCCCCAGAGGACTGGAAAGAGTAGTAAATGCACTGCGTATGATAGCTCCAGAGCTTCCCTTTGAGCTTCGGATGATTGAACTGACAGAAAACAGGCAGCAGCTTACAGCCGGCCCTTATATCATTGATGCATATAAGGTTAACCACAATGTTCTCTGCTATGGGTATACGATTCGCATTCCCAGAAAAGGCCGTTTTGATGTAGAACGTGCAAAGGAGCAGCAGATCCCACAGAAATTCTGGAACCGTCTTCAGAAGGGCGAAGAGATTGAGTGCGAAGGCCGCCTGCTTACACCGGATATGGTTCTGGGGCCCGACCGCAGGGGACTCAAGGTAACGTACTGTACGGATACGCGCCCTGTTCCTGTGATTGCAGAGTACGCCGCCGGTTCAGATCTCTTTATCTGTGAGGGCATGTACGGAGAAAAGGAAAAGGCTTCCAAAGCCAGAGAATATAAGCACATGACCTTTTATGAGGCAGCTGCTCTGGCGAAAGAGGCGAAACCGGGACAGCTCTGGCTGACCCATTACAGCCCGTCTCTTACCCGTCCGGATGATTATATGGACGAGGTCCGCAAGATTTTTCCGCGGGCTAAGGCTGCAAGAGACGGGTGGACCATGGAACTGGAATTTGATGAGGAGTGAAAAATGAACGTGAATCATACAGAAGATGTACTGATACTTGCAATTGAGAGTTCCTGCGATGAAACGGCAGCTTCCGTGGTAAAAAACGGGCGTACAGTGCTGTCCAATGTGATTTCCTCTCAGATAGCAACCCATACGGTATATGGGGGTGTGGTGCCGGAGATTGCCTCCAGAGAACATATTAAGGCAATTAATTATGTGATAGAGCGGGCATTGGCAGAGGCAGAAACAACACTGGATGATATTACAGCAATTGGAGTGACATATGGTCCAGGTCTGGTGGGGGCTCTTTTGGTAGGAGTGGCAGAGGCTAAAGCTATTGCTTATGCAGCCCGAAAGCCACTTATAGGTGTTCACCATATTGAAGGCCATGTATCAGCCAATTTTATTGAAAATAAAGATCTGGAACCACCATTTATCTGTCTGATTGTGTCAGGAGGACATACCCATCTTGTAGTTGTAAAGGATTATGGGGAATTTGAAATTATTGGCCATACCAGAGATGATGCTGCTGGGGAAGCTTTTGATAAAGTGGCCCGTGCAGTGGGACTGGGGTATCCTGGTGGTCCAAAGATTGATAAGGCAGCAAAAGAAGGAAATCCCCATGCTATTGAATTCCCAAGGGGTAAAGTGGCAGATTCACCCTATGATTTTAGCTTCAGTGGTTTAAAGTCGGCCGTTTTGAATCACATCAATCATGCAAAAATGACGGGTGAAGAGATTTGTGTACCGGATCTTGTGGCATCTTTCCAGAATTCGGTAGTGGATTCCCTGGTAAGCCGTGCTATTCATGCGGCAAAGGAATACGGATACAGCAAACTTGCTATTGCAGGAGGAGTGGCATCAAATACAGCACTTCGCGCAGCAATGAAAAAGGCCTGTGAAGAGAATGAAATTGCATTTTATCATCCATCTCCTGTTTTTTGTACAGATAATGCGGCTATGATCGGTGCGGCTGCTTATTATGAATATATTCGAGGAAACAGATCTGGCTGGGATCTTAATGCCGTACCCAATTTGAAACTGGGGGAGAGATAGATGAAAAAATTCTGTACAGCAGTTGTACTGGCGGCAGGAAGAGGCAGCCGAATGGGAACTGCACTGGCGAAGCAGTATCTGACATTGGGAGATAAGCCTGTTGTGGTCTATTCGTTAGAAGCCTTTCAGGCATCTCCTGTTATAGATGAGATTATTCTTATTACTGATAAAGACCATATTGAATATTGCTGGGAAAAATTGGTTCATCCATATGGGATTACCAAGGTAACAGCAGTTGCTCCGGGAGGAAAGGAACGCTATGAAAGCGTATGGAAGGCTCTCTGTCTTCTTTGCGGGAAAAATTCGCGGAATGAAGCTGGGGCTTCGGCCGGAGACGGTTATGTTTTCATTCATGACGGGGCCAGGCCTTTTATTACGGAGGATATAATTGAGAGAGTATATAAGGATACAGAAAAATGGGATGCCTGTGTAGTGGGAATGCCGGTTAAGGATACCATTAAGCAGACGGATGAAAATGGTGTGATTCTGGATACTCCGGATCGCAGCAGAATCTGGCAGGCGCAGACACCTCAGGTTTTTTCGGTTCCCCTTATTATGGAGGCATTTCAGCGGCAGCTGTCCCAGGACTGCAGACGTGTTACGGATGACAGTATGATAGTGGAAAACCAGATGGGTGTTAAGGTGCATATGACTGAAGGCAGCTATACCAATATTAAGATTACAACCCCGGAAGACCTGGCTGTTGCAGAGGCTATTTTGACTCAATATAAAAAATGAAAAATAATTGTAAAAAAAGTGTTGACATCTGTCGAATGGCGTGGTATTATAACTGAGCTGTCGCTGATACGGCAGATGCAACACACAAGAGAAAATAAACTTTTGAAAAAAATCAAAAAAACTCTTGACAAAATGCTTTTAACCTTGTAAAATAGAAAAGCACGTTTGGAGAGATATCGAAGTGGTCATAACGAGGCGGTCTTGAAAACCGTTTGTCCGAAAGGGCGCGTGGGTTCGAATCCCA
>ENA-UPXC01002676-UPXC01002676.1-human-gut-metagenome-genome-assembly--contig:-NODE-2676-length-20329-cov-3.574264_pt1 | contig 20329 bp, 25 predicted proteins | sample MGYA00250047_ERZ773371 | MGnify/ENA primary metagenome ERZ773371 (study PRJEB29103, sample SAMN06111975) | human gut metagenome | biome: human gut; feature: ankylosing spondylitis patient; material... | reverse complement strand
GAACGTATGCCTGACTATCAGGAGATGTACTTAAAAATGGCACGTGCGACCGAAAAAGCCATCCGGATTCTGATCGAAGCACAGCAGGAAGCGGAGGAAATTTACCTGTCCGAACCGATCTCGGAAATCCGCGTACTGGATTTTAACAAAAACGAGAACCCCGAATAACACAAAACGCCCCCTGTTCCGATGGAACAGAGGGCGTTTGAAGTTTCGCTCAAGCCTTTTCAAAGGCTTGCGGGGTGCAGGGGCAGCGCCCCGCCGGGGTGTGGGGCAGCGCCCCGCAGACCTCAGCGTCCGTACTCCTCCGCCAGCCTGCGGAAGAGCGGCAGCGCGCGGCGGATGGTCTCGGTCTGGACGCAGTACGAAATGCGCATGTGCCCCGGCGCACCGAAGTCCGTCCCCGGCACGAGCAGCAGGTCGTACTTCTTCGCCCGTTCACAGAACGCGCGGTCATCCGCTTCGAGCGTGCGCGGGAACAGATAAAACGCACCGTCCGGCTTCACGCACGAATAGCCCATTTGGGTCAGCCCCTCAAAGAGCAGTCTGCGGTTTTCCTCATAGACCGACAAGTCTGCCGTTTCGTCCGCGCACCGCGCCGCGACCTGCTGGAACAGGCTGGGCGCACAGACATAGCCGAGCACACGCCCCGCGCCGCAAACCGCCGCGTACAGGTCGCCGAACTCCTCAACCTGCGGCACGAGCACGTAGCCGATGCGCTCACCCGGCAGGGAGAGAGACTTGGAGTACGAATAGCAGACAAGCGTGCGCGGATACGCCTTGGCGACAAAGGACGTTTCCCGCCCGTCGTAGACAATCTCGCGGTACGGCTCGTCCGAAATCAGATAAATCGGATGCCCATATTCCTCGGATTTGCGGGTCAGGATTTCCGCCAGACGCGCAACCGTTTCGTCAGAATACACCACGCCAGAGGGGTTGTTCGGAGAGTTGACCACCACGCCCTTGGTGTGCGCGGTCAGCCGCGCCTCAAACGCATCAAAGTCGATCTGGAAGTCCGCGTCCTGCGCGGGCACAATGACGCACTTTGCGCCCGCGCCCTGCTCGATAAACACGGTATATTCGGGGAAAAACGGCGCAAAAATGATGAATTCATCCTCCGGCGACGCGGTCAGCGCTTTGAAGCAGATCGAAATGGACGCCGCCGCGCCTACGGTCAGATAGAGCTGTTCTGCCGTGTACTGTGTGCCAAAGCGCGCGTTCAGGTTATCCGTGATTGCCTGCCGCGCCTGCGGCGCACCCTGCGCAGAGGTGTAGCCGTGCACCGCGCACGGGTCGCCCTGCACGATGTCCAAGATTGCCCTACGCACCGCGTCCGGCGCAGGAACATTGGGGTTCCCAATCGAAAAATCAAAAATATTCTCGCGTCCAACCTGCGCCGCGCGCAGATTGCCGTATTCAAAAATCTCACGAATGGTCGAGCGCTTCTTGCCGAGCGCCAGCACCGATTGGTTGAGCATGGGGAGTCAGTCCTTTCAGGCAGAAATTGTACCTTTTATTTTATCACAGCAAATCGTAAAAAGGAATCCCCGGAATACAAATGCGGAAATTTATGCTATACTGTAATAACAACCGCGAAAGGAGCCTGCTATGTCCCCCCTGATTTTGATTTCCTGTGGCACTGTGCCGCACCCCATGTCTGCCCGCCTGCACCTTTCGGTGCTTTACGAGGGCGCGCTCGTCCGCGCGGGTTGTTTGGGTGCTGCCGCCGTCTGCGGCGACCCCGAAGCCCTCGCCGGTCGCTTTGACGGTCTGCTGCTTTCGGGCGGCGGCGATCTGGACGCCTCGCTGTTCGGACAGGCGCGCCACCCCAAGACCGGTGACCCCGACCCCGTGCGCGACCACGCCGAGCTTGCGCTTATTCACGCATTTTGTGCGCACAAGAAACCAGTGCTCGGCATCTGCCGCGGTATGCAGGTGCTCAATGTCGCATTCGGCGGCGACCTTATCCAACACCTTGACGGGCATGACAGTGTCCCCCATCCGGTCCGCACCGAACCGAACAGCCGCCTGCGCGCGCTGTGCGGCGCAGAGTTTTCTGCCAACAGTTTTCACCATCAGGCGGTCGGACGCATTGGCAGCGGGCTGCGCGTGACTGCGCGCGCCTCAGACGGCACAGCCGAAGCCATTGAACACGAATCCTTGCCGGTATACGGTGTGCAGTGGCATCCCGAGCGCATGGTTGCGGGACTTCAAATGGATACAGACGCCGACCACACCGCCCTCTTTTCCCTGTTCCGCTCTGCGGAGGAGACACAGCCATGAACTCCTATCGCATCGTCAATCTGGAAGCCGGCATGCCCATGGTCGCAGACGCCATGACTGCACTGAACCGCGAAATCCGGCTTGCCAAGCGGCATGGTCTTGCGGCGGTCAAGCTGATTCACGGCTTTGGTTCGACCGGCAAGGGCGGAAAAATCCGCGTTGCCGCCCGCCGCGAACTGGAATCCCTCGCAAAGCGCGGCTATGTCAAAGCCGTCATCCCGGGCGAAACACTGTCGATCTTCGACGAAGCCACCCGCCGCGCACTCGTCCGCTGTCCCGACCTGCGCCGCGACCCCGATTTGGAGCGCCACAACAACGGCGTCACCATCGTGTTATTATGACCCCGCTTCGGCGGGGTTTTTCTTTGCCCGGAAACATTTCGATGAATATCGAAATAACTCCTTGACAAACCGCCAAAGCATCGTTATATTATATTTAGATGATCATCTAAATGAAAAGGAGGCTGGGCATCATGGGCTTTCAGCAGACCTTCAAGGCGCTTTCCGACCCGACCCGACGCGAAATCCTTCAGCTTTTGAAGGACAAACCCCTGACCGCCGGCGAAATTGCCGCACAGTTCGATACTTCTGCGGCAACCATTTCGCACCATCTGTCTATCCTGCGGGACGCCGGACTGGTGAGTGACGAAAAGCGCGGCAAGTATATTTCCTATGAGCTGAACATGTCGGTTGTAGATGAAATTTTAGGCTGGTTCAGCGCGCTGAAAGGAGACAAGTCATGAAAAAAATCAGCAAAATGCAGATTCTCGCGTGGATTCTGTCCGCAGTTCCGCTCATCCTCGTGGCAGCGGCGTACACCCGCCTGCCGGACAAGGTACCGATGCAGTGGGACTTCGGCGGCGAAATCGGCTACGAGGACAAGTGGCACCTCTGGGTTGTGGCAGGCATTTCCCCGCTGCTCGCCGTATGCATGCCGCTCATGCCGAAGTTCGACCCCAAACGGACGAATTATACCAAATTCCGCAGTTCCTATGACCTGTTTCAAGTGGTCATGATGCTGTTTATGCTGCTCATGGTATCTATGTGCGTTGTGGAGGGGCTGCGCCCCGGCACACTGGATGTGGTGAGCCTTGTCTGTGTGTTCTGCGGTCTGCTGCTCACCGTACTCGGCAATATGATGCCGAAATTCCGCACGAACTGGTTCTGCGGCATCCGCAACCCGTGGACGATCTCGAGCGAAACCGTCTGGCGGCGCGCCCAGCGCGTGGGCGGCAGGATGTTTTTTGTAAGTGGCCTGATTGCCATGGCAGGTGCATTTGCGCCCAATGACTATGTGCAGTTTGCAGCCATCTTCATTCCCATATTGACCTCCACTGCAATCCTAACCATACTCAGCTACCGCTGGTACCAGCAGGAGCAGCAATGAAAAAAACCTCCGGCACCGCCGGAGGTTTTTTTCGGTTTACAAAATCCATCGCTCCACCATCCATCCCAGAGGGAGCTGCATCACTGCCGCCCACACGGCAGCAAGCGTGCAGCCGAGCACCGCGCCGCGGTACCGCCCAAGCGCGTAGAAATACCCGCCCCGCTGCCCGCGCGGTGCGCTCTGCGCCGCCGAGAAACAGGCGGCAGCGGTCAGCAGCAGGCATGGAACTGTAATAACCGCCGCCATTCCGCTCGCCGCCAGCGCCCGCCATATCCCGTCCATCCCGAGCGCCCGCAGAAGCGTGGACACCGAAAAGGATAGGGTAAACCCGCGCACCGTGCATACAAGCGACAGGAGCAGGCTCGACGGACGCATCCATCCCGCGAGCAGCACCGAAACCTGCCACCCAAATGCGCCGAGCGCCGCAAACACTGCGTCCATCCCATTCGGCGCTCTGCCCGCCTGCACCGCCAACGCATCTGCCAGCTGCACAATCTGCTCCGAACCGTTTGACGCCGCAAGCAGACCGGTAAAACTGCCCGCCGCCGCGCCGCAGACAAACAGCGCTGTCAGAAAAATCAGCGCCGGGCTGCCCCAAATCGGGGCAAAAAAACCGGGGATATACCGTTTCATTGCTTCCTCCTTTTCCGGAGCCCACAGGCTCAAGGACAACCTCTGAAACAGAATATTCCCGGTTTTCAAATTTTAGAACGCTCAGCGCAGTTCGCAGATGCTGCCGACGATCTCGGCGCAAGGACCGCGCATATACGACGGGAATCCCGGCGCATATTCCAGCTCCGCCGTCAGGATTCCGTCCTCACTCATTTCCGGCTGTGCCGCCAGAATGGTCGTGCCGCGGGAAACACGGTCAGCCACATATGCACAGTCCGCGCCCGGGCACATCGCAATCACAATGCGGCCGCGGGTGCAGCCGCTGATCGGCGACAGCGCCGCGCTCAGTTCACTCTTTTTCGGCGCACAAACCACCACGATTTCGCCCTTGACAACCGTGTTCATATCGTCCGGGCAGAATACAACGCCGCTGCCCGATACTGCTTCATGGACAGCCTTGTCCTTCTCGGACAGAAAAATGTTTTCCGGCGGAAGAATATTTTTATCCAAAACAGCGACCACTGCGGCGGGGAGCATCTCGCCCTCGCCCAGGAAGGCCACGCGAATCTTATGTGCCACAAAAATCACCCTCTCTAACATCAAGCAAAATTTTCATACCTGTTTATTATAAGGCCGAGGAAGAGAAATTTGCAACTTTAAATCACATAATCCGCGAGATTCGTTGGGTCTTACAAATCTTCTTCCATCATCTCAGCCGCTTTAAGATAGATTGCACACTCCAGGCGCTTGCGCTCCATTTCGCAGCCAAGTTCATACGGAATATTCATATCCTGGTTCATATTGTAATTCGCCGCGCTGCATCCGCCGCTGCAATAGAACTTCGCCCAACAGTCGCGGCACTTCTCGCGGGTATAGATGTTCATGGACGCAAAGCGCTGCGCAATGTCCAGATCAAAGGTGCCGTCCATCACGTTGCCCTGCTTGAACTCGTCCTTGCCGACGAACTGATGGCAGGGATAGATATCGCCGTCCGGCGTGACCGCCACGTACTCATAGCCCGCACCGCAGCCGCGCAGACGCTTGACCACACACGGACCCTGATTCAGGTCAACCATGAAGTGGAAGAACGTAAACGCCTTGCCCTGCTTCTTGCGCTCGAGCATGATCTCAACCAGACGGTCATACTCAGCAAAAATGGCAGGCAGATCGGCTTCGGTCAGTTCGTAGCCGCAGCCATCCTCCGCCGAAACCGGCTCGACCGACAGGCTCGCAAAACCTTCATCCGCGATGTGCTCGACATCGTTTGCAAAGTCAAGGTTCTGCTTGGTAAATGTGCCGCGCGCATAGTAATCCTTGTCACCGCGCCCCTCGACCAGCTTCTGGAACTTCGGCACAATGATATCATAGCTGCCGCCGCCGTTTACCGTCTTACGGAAATGGTCGTTGGTCTCGGCGCGGCCGTCGAGCGACAGCACGACGTTGTCCATATTCTCGTTGATGTAGTCGATCTTGTCCGCATCGAGCAGCAGGCCGTTGGTGGTGATCGTAAAGCGGAAATGCTTTCCGGTCTCCGCTTCGCGGCTGCGCGCATAATCGACCGTCTGGGTCACGGTGTCCCATGCCATGAGCGGCTCACCGCCGAAGAAGTCCAGCTCGATGTTCTTGCGCGCGCCCGAGCGCTCGATGACGAAGTCAATCGCCTTTTTCGCTACCTCAATTGGCATAATCTTACGGCCGGTGCCGAAGTCGCCAGTCGAGGCAAAGCAGTATTTGCAGCGCAGGTTGCAGTCATGCGCCACGTGCAGGCACAGTGCCTTGACCGGCGCGTCGGTCGGGATATAACGGCTGACATCGATGTAGTCGTCGTCCGCAAACAGCTGACCAGCTTTTTTGAGTGCATACAGCTCGTCATATGCCGCGATGACGTCCGCCTGCGGGAACTTCGCCAGTTTATCCACAATCTCCTGCGGACAAGTCTCGCCCATATGCTCGTCTACCAGTCCCGCCAGTTCGTACGAAAGATCGTCCAGTACATGCACCGCGCCGCTGTTGACGTCAAGCAGAAAATTGATTCCCTTTTTCGAATAACGATGGATCATTGATATTCTCTCCATTATGTCGTGAATTTATTTGCTCATTTTTTGTGCAAAAAGTGCAGATTGCTCCTTGAAACAGAAAGCGAGGCGCGCCCTCGGCACGCCCCGCAGTCATTTACTTGCGATTACTTGTTGTGCTCGCACTTCTGGTTTGCAACAGTGCAGGAGGTCTTGCAAGCCGACTGGCAGGAAGTCTGGCACTCGCCGCAGCCGCCGTGTGCCGCAGTCTGCTTCAGGGTTGCAGTGGTCAGAGTCTTGATGTGTTTCATGGAAAATTCCTCCCATTCATGATTTTCGTTTTTTCCGCTTCATGCTCGCACCGAGCATGCCGCCTAAAATTGCCGCTGCCGCGCTGACGCCCAAATCAATCGCCACGCGCTGAGGCTCCACCGGCTCACCGAGCCAGAGGAGGCTGAGGATCAGCAGGCACGCAAACAGGAGCAGCCCTGCCGCAATGCCCCAGACCAATCTGCTGCGCAGCGCCCTGCGCGCCGCAAGAAACGAAGCGCACAGGCAGCCAAATCCCAAACACCCGAAAGCGAGCATCGGAATCTGTGCCGTGTCGGCGTTCCCGCTCAAAACAAGCAGGGAACCCGCCGCCATCAGCAGCAGCGTCACCCCGAGGCCGACGAGCACCGGAACGCCCAGCACCTGACCCGCAGGGAGATTTTCTGTTCTTTTCATCGCGATTCCCTCCCGCCAAAAGATTCACCTGATAGGAATCTATTCAGCAGGTTGGATTTTCAGAACCCGCTTACTTCTTCTTGGGTTCTTCCACAGTTTCGGTCGGAACGCCTTCCTTGCCGCGGATTGCCCAGCGATAAATCTTGAGCTTGGTGCGGTCCGCGCTGGACTCAATCACCAGAGTGTCGTCCTTCATGCTGACGACCTTTCCGATAAAGCCGCCAATGGTCGAGATCTCATCGCCAATCTTGATGGAATCACGCATCTCCTTTTCCGCCTTATCACGCTTCTTCTGCGGACGGATGAGGAAAAAGTAGAATACAACGAACAACAGAACGATCGGCAGGATGCTTCCCAAAATCTGACCATACTCTGCCGCGCTCGGCATCTTTGTCAACAATACCATTGCGATACACCTCCTTATATCGTTTCACATAGTATTACTATTATATCGGCTTCGCGTACAAATTACAAGAGTTTTCTTATATTTCACCGGCCGGTGAAAGCAACGGGGTTTCCTACCGAATCCCTCTGTAAATACGAAACCCCAATCCTACAGGGATACCGCAGAATCGGGGTTCCATATTTCTTCACAAATATCTCAAATCATTTGATTCCGATCAATGTATCAGGGTCATGATGATCAATACCACCGCGCTGACGCTCAGGAAAATCCCAATCCCGCGCGTCAGACGGGTAACGCCCCGAATACTCATCGCATGAAACGATTCAAACGAACTGACGGGATAGGGAAAAAACAGAAACGCAAGGCCGGCAACCAGCTGCCCAATGTAAGCGCCCAACATCCGGAGTTCCCCTTCTCCTCCAAAAAATGCACTGCCAAGAAAGCCGAGCCCTCCGACAAAAACCAGCAGATACAGTGCGGTTTTAAAGCGCTTGTCTCGCTTTACATACTCCTCAGTCTGCTTTTTGCACGCCTCACAGCATACCGCAAACGATCGGGTTCGTATTTTCGCCTTGAGCGGTTTTTCCGGCAAATCCTTGCCGCAGTAAACGCATTTTTCCATCATCGTGCTCCTTATTTCTGCCGATAACTTTGGAAAGATTCCAAGACAACACCAATTTCCTCTTCGGTCAGCAGTTTGGGCTCGCCTGCCACACGGGAACGGTAGTACAGCTCTGCGCAAAACTCAATTTGCTCCGCAACATCCATCGTGTACCCGATATTGCTGCCGCAGGTCAGCAGCCCGTGATTGCCAAGCAGGCAGGCATAATTATCACCCATGGTTTCCAGTGCGCATCGCGCCAGTTCATACGTGCCGAACTGGACATACGGGGTACAGGGAACCTCCCGCCCGGAATAGGCAACCAGATAGTGCAGCGCCGGTATGCTCCATCCCAAGCATGCCAGCGTCGTTGCAAATTTGGAATGTACATGCACCACCGAATGAATGCCCGGACGCTTCTGATAGAAAATCCGGTGCATATCCACCTCGCTCGAAGGTTTTCGGTCACCGTCCACCTTTTCACCATCCGGCGTCAGGATGACGACATCCTCAGGCTTTGTCTGAAAATAATCCATCCCGCTCGGACTGATGGCAAACAGGTTTTCTTTTTCGTTATATACGCTCAGATTGCCGAACGTGCCGACGGTCAGGCCGCGCCGGATCATTTCTTTGCCGTATTCGACAACGAGTTCCCGTTCTTCCTGTAACAGCATATCCTCATTCCTTTCGGTCGATTGACGCCCAATTTACAACACGGTCTGTAATCCCATCCCGCAGGAAACGATCGGCTTCGCGCATCAGCAGGAAGGGAGACTTCGGGATCGCATCCACGGTTGTGCCGGCAATGTGCGGCGTCAGCAGGACGTTATCCATCTGCAGCAGCGGATCGTCCGGCGAAAGCGGCTCCGCATCATATACATCCAGCGCAGCGCCCGCCAGGTCGCCATTTTGCAGCGCTTTTGCAAGCGCAGGCTGATCTACCAATCCTCCGCGCGCTGTATTGATAAAGTAGGCGGTTTTCTTCATGCGCGAAAAATACTGCGCGCCAATGCTATGCTCGGTTTCCGGCGTCAGCCGCAGATGCAGCGACACGATGTCCGCGCGCTCAAACAGCTCCTCCAGCGACGAAACCAGTGTAATATCTCCAAGTCCCGCCTTTTCCAGCCGTTCTTTGGAGGTATAGGCATCATAGGCGATCATCGGGACGCCAAGCGCCTTGAGCCGCCGCGCCAGCGCAATGCCGACGTTTCCAAGACCCGCCAGCCCCACCAGATGGCTGTTCAGCGTCATGAGAAAGCCCGAGTTATAGAAGCTCTTCATCCATTCGCCTTGTTTCATCCGCGCATGGGACAGCGCAATGTCGCGCGTCAGGCACAGCATCATGCCGAGCGCAAAGTCAGCAACGGGTTCTGCGTTGCGGATGACATTCATCACCGGGATGCCCAGTTCACTGGCAGCGTCCAGATCAATATGCTCCATACCGCCGCGGCAGGTCAAAACCAGCTTGAGATGCTTCCCTTTTTCCAGCAGGCGGCGCGGAATCGGATTAAAATGCGTCATGAGAATATCCGCATCCGCAATCGCCTCTTCCAGACCCTCCGCATAGGCAACCGCTTCCGGTCCGCCGCGCTCTACCTTCAGCTGACGCGCCGTAAACTCCTGCTTGTCCGCAGTCCCCCAAAACAGGGAACGGATTTCACCGCAGCAGACTGCGCTGGCACGCAGCGCGTCCTCCATGGTCTCCGGCGATACAAACGCATCCCCGACTACAACGATTTTCTGCGGCTGCTTCATGATTTGATCCATATAAATCCTCCTTGAGAAACGGACAGGGCTGCTGCATTTCGCAGCAGCCCTGTGAAACCTGATGCAAGCTGTATTCGGGTGCTTACGCCGCCGAGTACTCGTTCGCAGTACGCTCCAGATAATCGATAAAGCGACCCTGATTCTTTTTGAACAGGAAGTACAGAACAAAGTACAGGACAACAATGGCGCCGATAATAATCGGGTTCTGCGACCAGAACGCATAGAACAGACCTGCAATCAGCGGATGGCACATGACACCAAAGCTGATCACGTATACGCCCGCCTGCGACAGCTGGAAGCCGGCGTCTACTGCAACCTGGGTAAAGGTCGGAGCCAGCTGCGAGCAGATGACCAGACCGAGGGAGAACCAGATCGCACCGGTTACCACGCTCTTTGCGATGTTGCCGTTTGAAATGCAGACGAATATTTCTACCATGTACGGCAGCGCGCACAGGTCTGCCATCGGGAGGATGGTGTTGCCGGGCAGGATGAATGCCAGACCAAGCATAATCGGGATCAGGATAATGCCGGTGACCAGCGTATTCGGTTCGCCGTAGCCGCATGCGTCATTGACCGAAAGATACCACTCACGACCTTCGCCGGACTTGGCAGCCTTGGACTTATATGCGTCAGTCAGCGTCGTAAATGCGTTTGCAAAGATGCCTGCAACCTTCGGGAATACCGCCATAATCGCTGCGGTAGAAACCGAAGCGGAGGTAACCGTGCCCCATGCAGCCAGCGCGCCGGGACCCACAAGTGCGTTAAAGTTGCCAATAATACCGATCAGCGCGCCGACCACCAGACCAATGAACATGGGCTCGCCGAGGATGCCCAGCTTCTTCTGCAGGGTCTGCGCATTGATCTTGATCTTATCGAAACCAATTTTGCCGAGCAGCCAGTTCATCACAATGGCATACGGCAGACTTTCCAGATGGTGCGGCGCGGTCATGCAGCAGTTATCATACTCATAGTACGTAGACCAGCGCTTTGCGCAAGCCTCGGAGAACAGCAGGATGTACAGCAGCTGGGTCACCATCAGACCCATTGCCAGCGCCATGCTGCCGGTCAGCGCATACAGCAGCGAACCCCATACCATGAAGGAATAGTTATTCCACAGATCGGACGCCATAAAAACGTTCGTCCATTTGAGGAAGAACAGCACCAGCTGCAGCACGATGGCAACACCGATGAAGATCAGACCAACCTTCGTAGAATATGCAATGACCGAAGTAGACTGCCATCCGGTATCAAGCACCGGCAGGTTGACTCCCGTATTGGTAACCATCTGGTTGACCACCGGCGCAATGATTGCAGAATAGCTGTTGATCACGAGGTTAAAACCCGTCAAGCCTACCGCGCAGAGCAGCGCAGAATTAAAAGCCTTCTTCGCCGAAATGCCCATGCATTTGCCGATGATAAACAACATAAGCGGTACAAAGACCGGCGCACCGAATGCCGAAAAGACATCACTCAGCGACTGAAAGAAATTTGCCACAAAACTTCCCCCTTATTCATTCACTATAAAATACAGCTTCTTTTCCTTACGATTATCCTTTCGCTTCCAGAACCGCGAGGCAGTCACTGACAACCTTATCCTCCGCCATGCCGGTCAGCATGCCAACCGCCTTGACCTTCGGAATGCCGAAATCCTCATGCACCGGGCTGACGCAGGCGATGAGGTCGAACTGCTTGCCGGAAATCTCGCTGGCAATGCTGTTCGGGCTTGCCTCAATCATGTTTGCGTCCCATCCCTTCTCTTTGAGACGCTCCTTGAGCTTGCCGGCAACCATTGCCGAGCTGACCGTGCCAGAACCGCAGACACACAGGATATTACAGGTTTTCATTATCTTTTCCTCCTTATATATGGATAAATATTATCCGTTAACCAATATACTGCTGCGCGACTTTGAACAGTTCGTCATCGCTTTTTGCTGCCCGAAATGCCGCGACCGTCTCGGGCTGCTGGAATACGCTGAGCACCTTTTGCAGCAATTCCACCTGCTCGTCCGGATTTTTAATCGCCATCATGAACAGCATTTCCGCCTCCACCTTGGTATCCGGATCTCCCATATGCTCAAATGTGACCGGATGCGCAAGCTGCGCAATGCATACGCCGGGGCGATTGACATGCTGCGGGTCGGTGTGCGGCATGGCAACCGCAATTTCCGCAAGCTGCAAGCCTGTGGGGAATGTCTTTTCCCGCGCCGCAACCGCGTCAATATAGGTATCCTTCACGAATCCGGCCTGCAAAAATTTCTGCCCGACCTGACGGATCGCGTCCTCCGCATCCTTTGCGTCCACATTCCGGACAATGAGTTCCCGGAAAGTTGCCTGCTCCATGGGGTATTCCTCCTTATTCCTCGAAGCTGTCCAGCAGCTCAATGATTTTCCGACCAGACTCCTGCTCGCTGCTTCCCTCTACCTCGATCGTAACCGTTGTACCTTTTTTCAGACCTGCGGTCAAAATTCCAATCACATTTTTGGGATTCACCGCCCCTTTTGCAGTCACCAGACGGATTTCATCCGGCATCCCCTTACACAGCGCCGCTAGCTTGGATGCCGGTCTTGCGTGCAAACCAGTAGGATTTTTGATGGTAAACTCCTGAGAAAACATCGTCCTCGCCTCCATTTTATCTATTCCTAGTATTTTAATATGATATTTTATATTGCACGATTTGTCAACACCTTTCTTGACAAACCGAAACGCATCGCTTATACTATGTTCATACTCTGAACATTTGTTCACACTTACAGGAAGGGTTTTGTTATTTTATGGACAATCGCGCCGAACTTCTCGTGCATGTATCCGAACTTTATTATCAGCAAGGGTTGAGCCAGCAGGAGATCAGCAAGATCATGGACATCTCCCGCCCCACAGTTTCCCGCCTTCTGGACGAAGCCAAAGAAACCGGTGTGGTCGAAATCATCGTCCACAGTCCCATCGTCAAGCACCCGCAGCTTTCCAACATTGTGCGCACACAATTCGGGCTGCGCGACGCCATCGTTCTGGCGGGTGACTACGAATTTTCCAAATCACTCAAGCGATGCGCCGAAGCCGCCGCGCATTTTCTGAGCACGGTTCTGGACAACAACCAGTCGATCGGCATTTCATGGGGGCGCGCACTCGATGCGCTGTGCAATGCAATCAAGCCAGCGGACTATTATAACGTCAATGTAGTCCAGATGGTCGGCTGTCTGGGAACCGGCAACCCCCGTGTCGATGGATTGGAACTCGCTTTACGGATTTCCAAAAAGCTCGGAGGAACCTACTCCAACATTTATGCGCCGGTCTATGTCGATAGCGAACTGGTGTATTCGTATCTGGTTTCCGAACCGCAGATTGAAGCCACGCTCAAAAAAGCATTGACCGCAGACATCGTTCTGACCGGCATCGGTTCACTCGACGATCCAAACGGTTCGCTGTATCAGTCCGGCTGCTACACGCCGGAGGACCGTGCCGAACTGGTGCGCCGCGGCGCGGTATCCAGCCTGCTCGGCCGCATGTTCGATGCTGACGGCAACGAAATCACGCTCGACAACCGTTACGTCATCGCAGCGCCGCTCGAAGCCATGCGCCATCCGTCTTGGACAATCGGCATCAATGCAAGTGTCCAAAAGGCAGCTTGTACGCTGGCCGCAGTGAGGGGGCGTTACCTTAACATGCTGGTTGTGGATGAACCGCTTGCCCGCGAGATGCTGCGGCTTGCTGGAATCGCCGCGCCGGAATAATCCACGCAAAAGGGACCTTCGGGTCTCTTTTTTATTTGAGCGTATCGTCGAGCACCAAAACTCCCTTGGCACCCTCGCCGCGGATCATTTTTTCAAATCCGTCCCGCCAGTTTTCCAGCGGATCGATCGAAGTGATGATCTTTTCCGGGACGACCGTTCCGGCGGACAGCAGCTCGAGCGATTTTACCCACGAACTCGGCTTCTGGCTGCGGGAACCGACGTAAACGATTTCCTTATGCAAAATCAAATCGGTCCAGATGCTTTCTTTCGCTTCCGGGAACACACCCATCTGCACGACCGTCCCCTTCCGGCGAACCACTTCCAGCGCCTTATTCGCTGCCGGAACCGCACCAGAGCATTCAAAACACTTGTCCGCGCCGACGCCGCCGGTCAGTTCCATGACGATGCTGCTGAGGTCTTCGGTCATCTGATCCACGCAGCGGTCGATGCCGCTTTCCTTTGCAATGGCGAAACGTTCCGCGTCATGGGTCAAGCCCGCCATAATGACCGTTGCCCCTTGGCTCTTTGCAACCTGCCCAACCATCTGCCCGATGGCGCCTGCGCCAAATACAACGCAAATATCTCCGGGCTGCACCTTGCCTTTTTCAATGGTCGCATGCACGCCGCAGGCTAACGGTTCGGTCAGCGCGGCAGACAGCAGGCTCACATTGTCAGGCAGCACATGCACGCTTTCCTCCCGGCTGACCAAGTATTCCGCCATGGAGCCATTCACCTGAGTGCCGATGCCGCGGCGGTTGCCGCAGAGGTTATAATCTTTACTCTTGCACATCGGGCAGGCGCCGCAGGTTTGAAAGGTTGTCTCACTTGTAACACGGTCACCAACCTTCACGCGCCGGACTTCCGGTCCCACCGCGGTGACAACGCCTGAAAACTCATGCCCGAGCACAACCGGCGGTTTGGTGCTCGCATAGGTTCCCTTAAACGCATGCAGATCGGTACCGCAAATACCGGAATAGGCGATTTTAATTTGAACCAGATCTCCGGTTGCTTCCGGCGTCGGAATGTCCATGTATTCCATATGGTCCATTCCGGAGTCTGTCTTTACTACAGCCTTCATGAATTAACCTCCTTCTGGAGGGGGAGATGCGAATTAACTTTTGTTAATAATTAAACACATTTGTTCCCTCTTCGCTTGCCCTATTATATTGCATCATGACTTGATACGTCAAGCATTTTCCCAAGTTATTTGTTTATTTTCGCTATTTGTATAAGAATAGCCCCGCATTTTTGTCAATCCTCTACAAGAAAACCGCATTGACATTTGTTCATTAATATGAAATAATATTCACAGCAAAACAAATTCAAATTTTTCGATTGCAAAAAACGTATGGTTTCATAGAAAGGAGTTCTTGTAAATGGCGGAAAAAAACTATTCCACCGCAGAAATCCAGAAGGTGGCGACCAGCATCCGCAAACAAATCCTCGGCGTTGCGCTGAAAACCGGCGGCTGCTACCTCGCACAGGCATGCTCATCCGCAGAGATTATCGCCTCTCTGTACACCAAAGTGATGAACCTCGGTCCCTCGGTCGGAAATTGGGAGCCAATCCCGTTCCCGGGTGTACCCGGTCCCGACAACATGGACTATCAGCGCGGCTCCTCTTATAACGGTGCACCCGCCCCCGACAAGGATCGCTTCTTTGTTTCCTGCTGCCACTACGCCTCCGTGATTTACAGCGCCCTTGCAGCAACCGGCCGTATCAGCCCGGACTGCATGGATAAATTCAATGTAGACGGCTGGAATATGGAGATGATTGGCGCGGAGCATTCTCCCGGCTTTGAAAACACCGCAGGTTCGCTCGGTCAGACCATCTCCATCGCCGGCGGCACTGCGCATGCGCGCAAACGTGCCGGAGACAGCGGCAAGGTATTCGTCCTGCTCGGCGACGGCGAATTGCAGGAAGGTCAAACTTGGGAATGCATCCAAGCCGCAGGCTTTTACAAGCTGGATAACTTCATCGTTGTCATTGATGCCAACGACCAGCAGGTTGAGGGCAAAATCGCAGACCAGATGACCGAAGAACCGCTCGTCCAGCGTTTCGAGTCGTTCGGCGCAGCCTGCGTAGAATGCAACGGCCACAATATCGAAGAATTCTGCAAGGCATTCGACACCCCGCATGAGGGTCGCCCGCTCGTTGTGATTGCGCGCACCAGCGGCGCAACCGGAATCAAGCCGCTCGAAAAACCCCGTTCGATGCACTTCATCCGCATCGGCGCCGATGAGAGGGACGAGTTCCAGAAGATTTACGACGAGATGTGAGAAAGAGGTGTTCCGAATGAAAATCGAAGTCAATACGCATGAAAAAAATATGATCCGTTTCGCAGCGGAGCATCCGGAAGTCGTCGTTATGTCTGCCGATCTCGGCTCTTCCTGCGAAGTGAAAAAATTCCGTCAGACCTACCCCGACCGCTATCTGACCATGGGCATCGCAGAGCAGAACATGTGCTCCTGGGCGGCAGGTATGGCACGCGAAGGATACCGCCCCTTCCTGCATACCTTTGCCGTATTCCTGTATCGCCGCATCCTCGATCAGCTTGAAATGAGCGTCGCATACCCGAATCTGCCGGTTGTATTTGTCGGCTTTGTCCCCGGCATCACCACGCCCGGCGGTGTGACCCACCAGTCGATCAACGACGTCGGCGTCCTGCGCACGGTGCCGAATATGACGATTTTCGACATCGGCGACGCGACCGAAATCGAAGGCGTACTCGATCTGGCATATGCCTGCAACGGTCCGGTCTATATCCGTATGCTGCGCAAGGAAGTGCCGCGCCTGTTCCCCGCCAATCAGCCGATGCAGTTCAACCGCGCCCGTGTGCTGAGCGAGGGCGATGATATCGTCCTGCTTTCCTCCTCGATTTGCACCGAAGAAGCGATGCGCGCAACTGCCGTGCTCCGCGAAAAGGGCGTTTCGGTACAGCACATGCACGTTTCTACCCTCAAACCCTTTACCGACCCGACCATTGTGGAGGCAATCCGGAAGAGCAAGTACGGCGTTGTGACCATCGAAAACCACTTGGATATCGGCGGTCTGGGTTCTGCTGTCGCAGACGTCATCGCAGAAAACGGTCTGGGCAAACGGTTGGTCAAGATCGGCCTGCCCGGTTATCCGCACGGCGCATCCAAGATGTACCTGATGAAGAAATACGGCATCGACGCCATGCATCTGGTATCTGCTGTAGAAGACCTGACCGGCAAGAATCTCGGCATTCAGGAGCACGATTTGGAAGCGGTCCGTTTCGTCGATTTTCTGGAGGTTTAAGGTGCGCTTTCGGGCCTGTATCTGGGATTTGGACGGCACGTTGTTTTATACCCTGCCCACAATCCATTATTACTGCAACCAATCCCTTGCGCATTTTGGGTTTCATTCGGTCACGCTCGATGATTGCCGCAGCTTGTGCAGGCTGTCGATTGCGCAGTTTTATCACCGGCTTTTGGAGTTGGGCGGCTGTCCGCCGGAGGACGTCGCACAGCTCCAGCCGCTGATTCGTGATTACGACTGCGCCTGCTATCTCAAAAACTTTACCTATCTCACCAAGCCTTACGACGGAATCCGTGAAACTTTGACCGCTCTGCATGAAAAGGGCATCAAAAACGGAATCCTCACCAACAAACCCAATCCCCTTGCCCAATCCCTGGCAGAACGCTTCTTTGGCGATTTGATTGATCTATGCATCGGTCAAACCCCCGAGAGCATCTCGAAGCCAGATTCCCGCTCTATGGATGAAACGCTTGCAGTCCTCGGCGTGAGCCGGGCAGAAGTGCTGTATGTCGGCGATACCGATGTAGACATGCAGACTGCGCGCAACACCGGCGTAGCTGCCGCTGCTGTCACCTGGGGCTATCAGCCCGCAGATATGCTGCTGCCTTATCACCCGGAATTTGTCGTAGAACATCCAACCGAGCTGATTCCACTCTTTTAGGAGGTTCCCCTATGTTTTCTGAAATGAAACAGGAGATCATTGACGCCGGCATCATGCTTGACCGCTATGAACTGGTTTCCCTGACCTGCGGCAACCTAAGCGTCCGCATGCCCACCGGCGAAATTCTTGTCACCCCATCGGGTATGATGTATGAAAAAATGTCGATTGATGATATGATCGTCATGGACTTGGATGGAAACATCATTGAGGGCACCCGCAAGCCTTCGTCGGATACCCCTGCCATCCTGCATATCTTCCGTGAACGCCCGGATATCAACGCTGTCATTCACACCCACCAGCCCTATGCAACTGCAATCTCCCTGATTCCCGGGCTGACCGAATTCCGCGTATGCATCACCGCACTCGCAAACGCGGCGGGCGGAAATGTGCCGATCACCCCCTATTCCGCAGCCGGTTCTGTGGATATGGGCATTGATACCGTCAAATATGTCGGCAACGGACATGCTGTCATTCTGTCTCAGCACGGCGTTATGACCGTCGGAAAAGACTTAAATCAGGCGCTTTATGCCGCAGTTTATCTGGAAGAGGCCGCAAAATGCTACCTTGCAGCACGCGCTGCTGCGCCGAATGGTGAAATCAAGCAAATGAGCGACGCACAAATCCAGCAGATGGTCGATGTATTCAACTACTACGGTCAGGGAACTGCAACAATCCCCACCGACATGGTCAAGCGCATCGACTAACCCCCGCATACCCCCACAGTTTTCCATACCCCTCATAAAAGGTACGTCATTTCGGCGTACCTTTTCACCTCTATCCGATTTATCACACGACAAAAGCAGGAAGCCAGCCCTTTACAGCCGGTTTCCTGCTTTTGTCGTTCTCCCATCCTTTTGTGCATTTCACTCCTGTCCGCGTGCATAGATTGAAAACAGACGAATTTCCACAAATCTACGAAAGGTTGGTGCACTGTATGTTATTTCCCACCATTTCTGCTCTGCTTCTCAGCGCAGTCTATATGATTCTCCGCGTTCAGGGCAGCGGCGGTTCCTTCCCGCGCCCGCTCACTTCAGAGGAAGAACAAGATCTGATACAACGCATGCTGGACGGAGAAAAACAGGCACGCGACCTGCTGATTGAGCATAACCTGCGCTTGGTTGCGCATATCGTCAAAAAATATTATGCAGAACCCGCCGAACAGGATGATTTGATTTCTATCGGCACCATCGGCCTGATCAAAGCCGTGAGCACCTATCGCCCGGACAAAAAAGTAAAATTGGCAACCTATGCCGCCAGATGTATTGAAAATGAAATCCTCATGCATTTCCGTGCAAACCGAAAAACCGCTTCCGAAGTTTCCCTCTCTGAAACCTTAGACAGCGATGGAGAAGGGAATTCACTCGCTTTGATGGATGTCATCAGCTGCGAAGACGAAAACCTGCATGAAATCGAATTGAGCGACCGCTATCAGCAGATGTATGAACATATGAATACCTGTCTGGACGACCGGGAAAAGCAAGTCATTGCACTGCGGTATGGACTCGGCGGCGGCGAGCCGCTGACCCAACGCGAAATCGCAGGAAAATACGGTATTTCGCGCAGTTATGTATCACGCATTGAAAAAAAGGCGCTGCATAAGCTGGAGGAAGCGTTCGGCGGGAAGCAGCCGTGGTAGCCTGCAATTTTTCATATTCCTTCATTTTTCCTGTATCCTTTTAGCGCGGTCGAAATTGTCATAGTTTCCAACCGTTCCGGGTTTCTTTGCGCTCTATGCTGTGCTATAATATATAAAATACTGCGATATCAGATTAAGATTTTTTAGAACGGTGGAATTTTAATATGTATGAAAAAATTACCCTGCCGAACGGCGTGCGGATTGTGACCGAACAGGTTGACCATGTACGTTCCGCTTCCGTTGGTATCTGGGTCGGCAACGGCAGCCGTCATGAACCCGAATCCCTTGCCGGCATCTCTCATTTTATTGAGCATATGATTTTCAAAGGCACTGAAAAACGTTCCGCACAGCATATTGCAATTGCAATGGATGCGCTCGGCGGTCAATTTAATGCGTTTACGACCAAAGAATGTACCTGCTACTATATGAAAGTATTGGATACTCATATTAAAACCGGTATTTCTATTCTTGCCGACATGTTCCTGCATTCCAAATTCGCACAAAGCGACATCGAACTGGAACGCGGTGTTGTGCTCGAAGAAATCGACATGTATGAAGATACTCCAGAGGATGTAGCAACCGAAAAACTGTTTGAGGGCTGCTTTTCCGGCAGTTCGCTGGGGCATCCCATTCTAGGCACTGAAGAAACCCTTTCCGGGATGACCACCGATACGCTCCATACTTATATGAAGGATTATTACCGCCCCGCAGATACGGTCATTGCGATTTCCGGACGCTTTGACGCATCCGATCTGGAATATATCTGTTCCCTCTTTGCACCCATGCAGGGAGTCGGCTGCAATCAAATTGAACCCGCAGTCTATCACCCGGAAATCATTCTGCGGTCCAAGGAAATCGAACAGAATCATCTTTGCCTCGGTTTCCCCGGTCTGCCAATCTCCTCTCCGGAACGCTATGCCATGCAAATCCTCTGCTCGATTCTCGGCGGCGGCATGTCCTCCCGTCTGTTTCAAAGCGTGCGCGAACAAAACGGACTATGTTACTCGATCTATTCTTTTTGTTCCAATCATCACGACGCCGGCATGGTATCGATCTATACTGCGCTTGGCAAAAGCACCGAAGAAAAAGCGCTCTCGCTGATCTGCAAGGTATTGCATGAATTCTGCCGGCAGGGTCCGGTCGGGGATGAATTAAACCGCTGCCGCGAACAGCTCAAGGCCAACATTTTGATGGGACTGGAAAACACCAGTGCGCGCATGCATCA
>ENA-UPXC01002665-UPXC01002665.1-human-gut-metagenome-genome-assembly--contig:-NODE-2665-length-20448-cov-4.756418_pt1 | contig 20448 bp, 12 predicted proteins | sample MGYA00250047_ERZ773371 | MGnify/ENA primary metagenome ERZ773371 (study PRJEB29103, sample SAMN06111975) | human gut metagenome | biome: human gut; feature: ankylosing spondylitis patient; material... | reverse complement strand
CCATATACCTCACCTTTCGGTTTTGCATAGACCTGTGTTTTTGCTAAACAGTTGCTTGGGCCAGTTCTCTGCGGCTCTACTTTCTGCAAAAGGACCACTGATAACATAAACAGTGTCGCCTTCTTCGAAGCCCAAATCTTCTACATTGACGCTTTCAAGTCCCATCTGTAAAACCTCTGCATCTGTAAGAGCAACAGGCTTAGAGCCAGGACCTACGAAGCTGGTAACGCCTCGTGTGTTTCTTACGACGTACCATGTTTCGTCATTCATAATCATCTTTAACAACACATATCCAGGGAATTTCTTTCTCTGGACGATTTTCTTTTGACCGTTTTCTTTAACTTCAACAACATCTTCTAAAGGCACTGAAACCTCTTTTACAAGGTCATTAAGACCTCTGTTGTCTACCATCTTTTCGATATCGGTCTTTACTTTGTTTTCATAGCCGGAATAAGTATGCACTACATACCAATTTGCTTCTGCCATATTTCTCACCTTTGCCTTTACATAACGAAGTGCAGTCCAAACACGATTGCCGTGTCAAGAGCCGCAATGATAAGTCCCAGCGCAACGGAAACGGCGATGACCGCTCCAGTCTGCTTCGTAACTGTCTCTTTGTCAGGCCAGATGATCCTTTTGTACTCAGCTTTTAAACCTTTCCAGAAACTCTTTTTAGGAGCTTTTTTGGTATTTTCTGTATCACCCATTTTTGTCCTCCAAAGCGCTCAGGCAGATGCCCGATCGCGCAGAACCAACCAGTTACTCTTACTTCGTCTCTTTGTGTAACGTGTGTGTCTTACAGAATCTGCAGTACTTTTTGGTTTCCATTCTGTCCGGATGAGTTTTCTTATCCTTGGTCATGTTGTAATTGCGCTGCTTGCATTCTGTGCATGCCAGTGTAATTCTTGTACGCACAACTTCCACCTCCATTTTTCTTAGTATGTGATCTTTCCACTCTCCAACCGGAAATCTGGTTTTTGAGCATAAAAAAAAGACCTATGTTCTTCCATTCGCCCGTCTACTATATCATAAAAGAAGCGGCGCGTCAAGCAATAACTTGCCGACATTCGCCGCCTCTTTTATATTATAGATATCGTTTTCACTTAGTGCAGGCTAGAACCAGGTTCTGCCCGCGCCTCGTATTTCACATTATCAGGACTTACAATGATGCTATAAAACAATCAGAAAGGTTTACTCATCGGTTTCTTCCTCATCTGCCGCCTGGCTTCCGATAAAATGCGCCATTTTTCCAATCTTACCCATATGGCTTGTATCCACGCGGGTGATCTCCGGCTCATCAGCTTCCACAACATCATCCTCAAGCGCTGCGTTCTGATGCAGGGCGCCACCTTCCGCTTTCTCTGCATTCTCAGCATTTTCCGGATTCTTCGTCACAGACGGATATTCTTCCGGATTTTCCTTGGCATCTGCCAGTTTTTCATTCATAAAAGACTCAAACTGTTTCTGCTCTTCCTCGCTTGAAAATGCAGACTTGGCGATAAACTGCCAGGTTTTCTCGTTCGTCTCAAGCAGATACATCCGCTCAATCTCAACCATCTGCTCAATGTCGCTGTAGCTGTAAGTCTTGGTCATCTCCTGCGCCGCAACCGTCATGGTCAGTGTCTTCTCATCCAGCGTCAGATGTACGACTGGGAAATTGCCCGTCTTTTCCAAATTTTTAAGTCCGCTCCGTTTCCAGATCATCCGCTCCTGGTTCTGGTTTGAAATCATGTAAAACATGCCGATGCCAACCAGCACCGCTATCACGATGGACGGTACAAGAAGAACCAGATTGCCCTTTGCCTGCATCACATTTTTTCCCAGAAAGAGAGCTAAAAATGCGACATATAAGAGTGCCGACACCATCTTCATTTTCTTGGACTCATGCTTAAGCACGTTCCAGTGAATCCAGTTTTTATAATCTTCCTTTTCCAGGCGATATTCAAATTCCTGCATTCTTTTTACTCCTTTTCTTTCTTACTTGAAATCTCCCCCGCATTCCTTCCGTCTCCTGAACCTCTTTTTGCCTCTCCCGCAAACTTTTAGATTCAAATGCTTTCTACTATTCTTTTCATCCAGAAATGCCGGAGTATTTCCACTTATAAGGCTTCCCTCTGCCTATCTTCTCTATCATATCCCACTTTAGCGTCCTTGTCCAATACAAACGGCAAAAAAACAGACTTTTTCGATCCCCGCAGACAGAAGCGCCCGGGTACACGCTTCCGCCGTGCTTCCGGTCGTATAAATATCATCCACGAGAAGCACGTTTTGCACACCACTTGCCCGGATTGCCTCCGCATCTGCCTGAAACGCCTGTTGTAAATTCTGGAGCCGTTCATCTGGATTCAGCTCTTTCAGGGGTTCTGTATTTCGTATCCGATATAAAAATTCCGGGCACACCGGCATTTCCAGCCGCTCGCCCATCCGCTTTGCCAGAACCTCCGCCTGATTGAAACCACGTTTCCGTTTCCGCGCCGGGTGGACCGGAACGGGAACCAGACCGTCAAACTGCCACTCCTCCCGATTTTCATGCTGCCTCAGCTTTTCCGCTGCAGCTTCGGCATAAAAATCGAGATATTCCCTCTTATTTTTATATTTAACCGCTGCCATCGAGCGCGCAGCTTCCTCCGTATAGTTAAAGAGTGCCATCCCACGCACAAATGACCGGCGGTGTTTCACACAGTCTGGACAATATTCGATTTCTTCACTCCAAACTTCTTTTCCACATTTCTGACAAACCGGCGATTTGACAGGCGAAAGCCTCAAAAGACACGAAGGACAGATAAGCCCGCCCTTCGGCGTCACGATCTCCCCGCAGACCGGGCAGCGCCTTGGATATAGCGCATCCAGAGCGGCGCGGGGGAATTGATTCCATTTTATATTTTTTATCACAATGTCTCCATAATTTCTTCAATGCGGTCGCGCAGTCCCGAATAGCGCTTCTGTTCCATCGCATTGTCCACCATCTGCTGAAACACATACGGGACACCGACCAAGCAGACACAGGCTCTTGCCCTTGTAACCGCCGTGTAAATCAGATTCCGCGTCATCAGCATCTGCGGTCCGCTCCAGACCGGAATCACGACCGCCGGATACTCGCTTCCCTGGGACTTGTGGATCGTGATCGCATATGCCAGTTCCAGCTCCTCCAGCTGCTTGAAGCTGTACTCGACACGTTTTCCCTCATCATACTCCACGGTTACCAGCTCCGCAAAGGTATTGATCTCGCGGATGCGCCCAAGATCCCCGTTGAACACGCCGGCTCCCTTGTCCACCGGGATGCCGCTGCGGTTGTAGGAAGTCCACTCAATCTGGTAATTGTTCTTGATCTGCATGACCTTGTCGCCCACACGAAACGTCGTCTCGCCATACTCTTTTTCCGCCTTTTCTGCCGATGGCGGATTTAAAAATTCCTGCAAAATGGAATTTAACCGTATCGATCCCAGCACTCCCTTCCGCATCGGCGTCATGACCTGTACCTCAAACAAATCGGCATGGACGTAATTCGGCAGTTTTTCACGTACCAGCGTGATCATTGCATTGATGATCGCATTCGGATCATCACGTTTTATAAAGAGGAAATCCCTGCTTGACTTTCCGATCGGAATGCGCTCTCCGGCATTGATGCGGTGGGCGTTGACGATAATATCGCTCTGCGCCGCCTGCCGGAAAATCCGGGTTAGCTTTACCACATGGAAACACTCTGACTCGATGATATCACGCAGGACATTGCCCGGTCCGACGCTCGGAAGCTGATCCACATCACCTACCAGAATCAGACGTGTGCCAACATTGACCGCCCGGAGCAGCGAATGCATCAGATTGATATCCACCATCGACATTTCATCGATAATGATGACATCAGCTTCCAGCGGATTGTCCTCGTTCCGCTCAAAGTGCATCGAAGTCGTCCGGCTCTTCTCATCCTCCTCTGGCATTCCCGTCAGCTCTAACAGGCGGTGAATCGTCTTCGCCTCATAGCCTGTCGCCTCGGTCATCCTTTTTGCTGCGCGTCCGGTCGGGGCTGCCAGCAGGATATCCATGTCGCCCTTTTCAAAATACCGGATGATCGTGTTGATCGTCGTCGTTTTTCCGGTACCCGGACCGCCCGTGATTACCAAAAGTCCGCAGTTGACCGCCTCAATCACCGCGCGGATCTGCAGTTCATCCAGCTCGATCTGTTCCTCTTTCTGGATGACTGCCAGACTTTTCCGAATCTTTTCTTCCGATTCGGAACCAGTGATGTTTAAGTCGTGCAGCATGCGGGCGGTGTTTAGCTCGGTATAATAGTAGTGTGATGCATAAACGGCGCGTTCCGGGGCGTTTGCTATATTTGATACATTTGATGCATTCGGTTCACCCAAAACATCTGGCTGCGGCTGCATCTGCCCCGACACTGCCGATTCCGCCTGAACAAAAACATCCATTTCTGCTGTTTTCTGCTGTTTCCTCTCCCGGATCACCAGCCGTTTATCCATCTGCATATCCATCAGATGCTTGTCAATCTCGGAAATCTCAACCTGTAGAAGCTTTGCCGCCCGATCCGCCAGCTCGTCCTCCGGCAGGTATGTGTGCCCGTTCGCCGTCGCCTGATAGAGTGTATACAGGATGCCGCTCTTGATGCGGAAATCCGAATCTGCCACGATTCCTATCTTCGCCGCGATCTCGTCTGCCATCTTAAAACCGACGCCCGGAATATCGTCCGCCAGCTTATACGGATTGTTCTGGAGAATCGTGTACATTGCCGGACCGTATTCCTGGTAGATTTTAACCGCCAGATTGATGGAAATGCCATAATTTTGCAGAAACATCATCGCCTGGCGCATATCGCGCTTTTCCTCGACCTGTTCACCGATGGACATCGCCATTTTTTCACTGATTCCCTTGACCTCCGCGAGGCGTTCCGGCTCTTCTTCCATGATGCGGAATGTGTCCGCCTTAAATTTTTTAACAATCCTGGAAGCTAAAGCAGCCCCGACGCCTTTGATGGCGCCGGAGCCTAAATATCGTTCCATGGAAACAGTATCCTCAGGCGCTTTCAGCTCATAGCTTTCCACCGCCATCTGTTCCCCGTAAATCGGATGCTCGGTCATACGCCCGCTCGCCTCGATCATCTCGCCCTCTGCGATGTAGGAAAAAGTGCCAACCAGCACATATTCCTCCCCGTCGTCCAAGCCGCTGATAGAGAGAACCGTATAGCCATTGTCCTCATTGCGGTATTTTATTTTTTCAATATATCCTTTAACTGCTGCCATATTTTTATGCTATCCGCCTTCCGGCGGTTCTCTTTAATCGTAGTTTTTCTTCTCACCGTGTGCGAACTCGATAAACTTACCAGTTCCGATCGCAACTGCGGTCAGCGGATCCTCTGCGATCATCGTGGAAATGCCAGTTTTCTCCTCGATCAGGGCATCCAGACCGCTTAACAGTGCGCCGCCGCCTGTCAGTACGATACCACGGTCAAAAATGTCGGCTGCCAATTCCGGCGGCGTCCGCTCGAGTACGTTGTGAACGGCATCTACGATCTGGAGTGCCGGCTCGCGCAGCGCTTCCAGCGTCTCGTCGGATGTGACAACGATCGTCTTCGGAAGTCCGGTAACCAGATTTCGTCCGCGCACTTCCATCGTGATTACCTCCGGACGGCGGTATGCCGCACCGATATTTATCTTGATCTCCTCAGCGGTTCTCTCACCGATCAGAAGATTGTGTTTCTTTCTCATGTAACGGACCAGTGCCTCGTCGAAGTCATCACCAGCCACTTTAATAGAAGTGCTGACTACGGTACCGCCCAGAGAAATAACGGCGATATCTGCCGTACCACCACCAATATCTACGATCATGTTGCCGCACGCCTTGGAAATATCGATACCAGCGCCGATCGCAGCTGCTACCGGCTCCTCGATGATCGAAACCTCGCGTGCGCCAGCCTGGTAAGTCGCATCCTCAACCGCCTTGCGCTCTACCTCGGTCGCACCGCTCGGGATGCAGACGCTGATACGCGGCTTGCGGAGTGTCTTCTTGCCGACTGCCTTGTTGATGAAATATTTCATCATCTTCTCTGTCACTGTATAATCTGAAATAACCCCCTGGCGCAACGGACGGACCGCTACGATATTGCCAGGGGTTCTGCCGATCATCAGGCGGGCTTCCTCGCCGATCGCCATGATCTTATTCGTATCCCGATCGATCGCCACTACGGACGGCTCTTTCAGTACGACGCCTTTTCCCTTGATATATACAAGGATGCTGGCTGTACCCAGATCGATACCAATATCATTGGACATCAACATAGTTGTTTTCCTCCTGCTCTGAATATGCACTCTTGAGTACATAAATCTATGAGTTTCATTGTATTTTATCTTCTTTATTTCAGCTTTTTTCGCTGCATCCAGCCCGCGCATTGTTTTAGAGCGGACTATACCACTTACTATTATATACAACTTTCGATTCTTTTGAAAGAGGTTTTTATTTTTTTATGGACTTTATATTTTTTTTATGAAAGGGACATATTTTAGTCACAAGTTTCTCCTATAATACAAGTATGTTATCCGAAAGGGTAACAGGCCTTTGTTTCAAGTGTTACTTGAAATAAAAAAGCTTTTTCATACTCATACCGGACGATACAAATCGTCCGGCCCCCCTAAGCCAATTTCTTTTTTATATATACCTACCATTCCCAATTTAAGAAAAACAGGAACGCCGTCGGACTCTCAGCCGATGGCGTTCCTGTTTTTTGTCAGTGCCAGACACCTTAGAAAAAGGGCTCTATACTGAATGTTGGGGTACGCTCAAAAACATTTTTTTCTTATATTTTCAGACTCCACTCACTGCAGTCCCAGACCTTCGTTGCGAATCCCTCATAGAAATCCGGTTCATGGCAGATCAGAAGGATATTTCCTTTGTACGCCGCCAGCGCACGCTTTAACTCCTCCTTCGCCTCAACGTCCAGGTGGTTCGTCGGCTCGTCGAGAAGCAGAAGGTTCGTCTCGCGGTTGATCAGCTTACACAGGCGCACTTTTGCCTGCTCGCCACCGCTGAGCACGCGCACCTGGCTCTCAATATGCTGGGTCGTCAGACCGCATTTTGCCAGTGCGGAACGCACCTGGTACTGGGTGTAGGACGGAAATTCTTTCCAGATCTCATCGATGCAGGTCGTCGTATTGCCCGGCGCCATCTCCTGTTCGAAATAGCCGATGGAGAGATAATCGCCCAGCGTCACCTTGCCGGACACTGCTGGAATCAAACCTAAAATACTCTTTAAAAGCGTCGTCTTTCCAATTCCGTTGGCACCGACCATCGCAATCTTCTCGCCGCGCTCCATATAGAGGTTCAGCGGACGGGACAGTGGCTCGTCGTAACCGATCACCAGATCTTCCGTCTCAAAAATACATTTTCCGGAGGCTCTCGCCTCCAGGAAGTTAAACTCTGGCTTCGGTTTTTCCTTCGCCAGTTCGATCACATCCATTTTATCCAGCTTTTTCTGGCGGGACATCGCCATATTTCGCGTGGAAACACGCGCTTTATTACGTGCCACAAAATCCTGCAGCTGCGCGATCTCCTGCTGTTGACGCTTATACGCTGCCTCGAGCTGCGCTTTCTTCGCCTCATGCACCTCGAGAAACTTGTCGTAATCGCCCACATAGCGGTCAAGCCGCTGATTTTCCATATGATAAATGATATTTACTACGCTATTTAAGAACGGAACATCGTGTGAAATCAGGATGAACGCATTTTCATATTCCTGCAAATACCGTTTCAGCCACTCGATGTGCTGCACATCCAGATAGTTCGTCGGCTCGTCCAGCAACAGGATATCTGGCTTTTCCAGAAGCAATTTCCCGAGCAGTACCTTCGTTCTCTGTCCGCCGCTCAAATCCGTTACATCGCGGTCCAGCCCGATGTCAGTCAGCCCCAGCGCACGTCCGACTTCCTCCACCTTCGCATCGATGGAATAAAAATCGTGGTTCATCAGAAGATCCTGGATCGTTCCCAGCTCTTCCATCATCACGTTCATCTCATCCTCCGATGCCTCGCCCAGATGGTCGCATATTTCATTCATCTGCACTTCCAGCTCAAACAGGAAGGAAAATGCGCTCTTCAAAACCTCGCGGATCGTCATGCCTTTTTCCAGCACCGTGTGCTGATCCAGATAGCCGACGCGCACCCGCTTTGACCACTCTACTTTTCCCTCGTCCGGCTGCATATGCCCGGTAATAATATTCATAAACGTCGATTTACCCTCGCCGTTCGCACCGATCAGACCGATGTGCTCACCCTTTAACAGGCGGAACGAAACATCCTGAAAAATCGCCCGGTCACCAAAACCGTGGCTTAAATGTTCTACATTCAGTATACTCACGTGTGTACCTCTCCTATTTTTCTTTTTATTGTAAATTGTTTGTATTTGTTGAATTGTTCTTTGTTTTTCTGCAAATTTTATTCTGGAAAACAAATCCACTTCATATAAGATTTGCTTTCTGTACGTCTGCCTACTGTCTGTGGCAAAGCCGACTTCGATTTATTGTACACGAAGCGTGCTTTTGTGGCAAGCGGAGATTTTGGAATTATCTTTTTTCACCCAGATGCCTTGAACTTTTCTAGATTTATATAGTAAGATAAGAAACAACTTCATTTTAGATACGTTTTTCAACCAATGAGAAAATGACTTGATTTTCTAAAGGAGGTTTTATGTATACCTATACCTGGTACCAATGGCTAGCTTTTTTCTATGTATACTGCTTTTTAGGGTGGATTTTCGAATCGACTTATGTTTCCCTGAAACAGAAACGGCTCGTCAACCGCGGATTTCTGCGACTTCCGATGCTGCCGCTCTACGGTTCCGGCGCGGTGATGATGCTCTGGGTGTCCCTGCCGGTGCGGGACAGCCTGCCGCTCGTCTATATTTCCGGTTTTATCGCCGCCACGGCACTTGAATATGTCACCGGCGCCGTCATGGAACGCCTATTCAAGGTCCGCTACTGGGATTACAGCAGCCAGCCGTTCCAGCTGCACGGCTATATCTGCCTGAGTTCCTCGATCGCATGGGGATTTCTGACGATCCTTATGACCGATGTCATCCATGATCCGATCGCCCGCACTGTGCTTGCGGTTCCTCCGGTTATCCTGCTCATCTGCGATTTCGTCATCAGCGTTCTTTTCACCGCCGATGCTTACGAATCCATCAAGGCAGCCCTGGCTCTGGGTCATACGCTGGAAGCTATGACGAAGCTCAAAGCCGATATCGAAGAGCTACAGTCCAAGATCGAGCTGCTGCGTGAGGAAGCCATTGAGCGCGGCGCTCTGACCCGTGAAGAAACAGCCGAAAAACTGGCAGCCGCCCAGGCAGAAGCCGCCCGCAGACTTGCCGCCGTCCGCAGTGACGCCGAAGAACGCCTGGCAACCGCACGCGCCGAGACTGCCAGACAGCTGCAGGCGGCTGCCACCGAACACAAAGAGCGCCTGGCTGAGACCAAGGCACTCGCCGAAAAACGCCTGTCCGATGTTCGAGAAGAAACCACCTCCCGCATCGAAGCTGCCAAAGCAGGAAACGCAGAACGCATCGAAGCTGCCAAACAGCGCGTCAACGAGCGCATTGCCGAAGTCCGCACCGAAGTCGATGCCCGCATCGCCTTCGACAACCGCCTCACCCGCCTGAGCACCCGGTTAGAAGAACTCAAACACCGCCGCCAGTCCCTGCGCCCGGCTAAAAAGCTCCATGCCTTCTACCGCCGCGGGCTGCTAAGAGGAAATCCTACTGCGGTTTCGTCGAAATTTGCAGCGGCGTTGAAAGAATTAAAAGAACAAAATAGCACAAAAATAGGACCTTTCGCATGAACGAATGGTCCTATTTCTTTTAGGAACTTATTTCATATCTTCTTTTTATTTTTCTACAGCAGTCCATTGACAATCGTCATCACAGACTCGCCTACCTTCTCTGATTTCGCTGCCGCGTCTTCCAGGGAGGTACCTTTCACGCCGTAGTAGAACTTGATCTTCGGCTCGGTTCCAGACGGGCGGACGCAGAGCCATGCGTTGTCTTCCAGTTCGTAGTAGAGAACATTGGAGGATGGAAGTCCGGTCGGTTTTACCTCGCCGGTTGCCAGATCCTTGACGGTATCTGCCTTGTAATCGCGGACAGCCAGCACTTTATGTCCAGCAAAATCGGACGGTGTGTGGGCGCGGAAATATTCCATGATCTCCTGAATCTTTGCCAGTCCCTCAATGCCCTTTAAGCCGATGGACTTCACTTCATCTTTATAATAGCCGTATTTCTCGTACATCTCGACCATCGCATCCCACAGCGTCATGCCTTTTTCCTTGTAATAGGCAGCCGCCTCGCAGAGTGCTGCAGTCGCGGAAATGGCATCTTTATCGCGTGCGTATGTACCGATCAGGCAGCCATAGCTCTCTTCCATGCCAAACAGATAGGTTCCTTTGCCTTCCTGCTCATTTTTGAGAACCTGTTTGCCGATCCACTTAAATCCGGTCAGAACCTCGATGAGCTCTGCGCCGTAATTCTTCGCAACTGCATCTACCAGATTCGTCGTAACGATGGATTTAACAACCTGTCCATCTGCCGGAATCTTGCCGTTTGCCTGTTTCTGGCTGAGCACATACTCGCAGAGCAGGGAGCCAGACATATTGCCGGTCAGCGGAATGTATTCGCCGGACTTGGTATCTTTGACATACACGCCCAGACGATCGGCATCCGGATCGGTTGCCAGAACGAGGTCTGCATTTTTCTCTTTTGCCAGAGCCAGTCCCAATTCAAATGCTTCCTTTGCCTCCGGGTTCGGATAGCTGACGGTCGGGAAATCGCCGTCTGGAAGCTCCTGTTGCGGAACCACATATACATGGGTAAATCCAAGCTCTTTCATCACACGGCGTGCCGGGATATTGCCCGTGCCGTGAAGCGGTGTATACACGATCGTGATCTGATCCTGCATGCGGTCAATCGCGCCCTGATTGACTACCTGTGCCTTGACCTGTGCAATATATTTGTCGTCGATCGCTGCACCGATGATCTCGTAGAGTCCTTTTGCCTTTGCCTCTTGTGCTCCCATCGTCTTAACGGTGGAAAGATCGGTGATCGCCATAACTTCCTCAGTCACGCCCTTGTCATGCGGCGGTGTAAACTGTGCGCCGTCCTCCCAGTAAACCTTGTAGCCGTTGTACTCCGGCGGGTTGTGGCTGGCGGTGATGTTGATGCCGGCGATGCAGCCAAGCTCGCGGACTGCAAAGGAAAGCTCCGGCGTCGGGCGCAGCGTCTCGAACCGGTACGCCTTGATGCCATTTGCCGCCAGTGTCAGCGCTGCTTCCTCGGCAAATTCCGGGGACATATGACGGGAGTCAAATGCGATCGCCACGCCTTTTGCCGCGCCGCCCTGCTTGATGATGTAATTTGCCAGTCCCTGGGTCGCACGGCGGACGGTGTAGATATTCATCCGGTTAATACCTGCACCGATGATGCCGCGCAGTCCTGCCGTACCAAACTCCAAATCCATATAGAAACGCTCTTTAATCTCATTTTCATCGCCCTCAATGGCGCGTAATTCCTCTTTCGTTGCCTCGTCAAAGTATGGATTTTCCAGCCATTCTTTGTAAATCGTCATGTAATCCTTCATGATTCACTTACCCCCTGCTTTCTTCTAGGATGACTTTCTTTTTCTCCATTATAGTATAATTATTCTGAAAAATAAAGAGAATTTCGGTTACTATTCTTTGTCTTTATTTTTTCTCTTTTCAAAGTTTCTCCATGATGTATCGAATACGCTTAACCAAAGAATTTATATGCATATGTAAATCAACATTTCTTATCGGATTGCCTCAAGAAAGAGGTTCCGCGCCGTCTGCTGTTCTTCCAGCTTCTGCAGTTTTTCAATGCTGCGGACTGGAATCCACGCCTTGCCTGCATTATAATAAAAATTTAACTGTTTCCAGTATTTTTCCGGATATAAAAACAGGTAATAGAGGTATGTCCGCTCCTGTGCATTCAACGGCAGAATACGATCATACGTCTCCAGCAACCGCATCCCCAGACGCAAATCCCAGCCATGCTTTTCCAATATTTTGCGCGTAAAATGATACAGGTCTTCGACCTGGACGCCCCGGTGCATCCGGTTAAATTCAATCACCGCCATCTCATTTTCTTCTGCCAATAAAATATGGTGCTGGTTCAGATCCCCGTGACACAGGTAGTTTTCCGGCTCGCCGTTCCGCTCGATCTGCGCTTTCAGCCCGCCTGCTGCTTCCTGCGCCTGCTCATAAAAGATGGCAAAGCTTCCGCTGACTGCCCTCTCAAAATCCGATTTACGCCGTTTTTTCCGGATATAATTCCGCGTACGGACAAGTTCCCGGTTGTGGCGCTCCATCTCCGCCACCGCCGGACGCGTGAGAATTGACCCCAGATTCCACGACTCATCGATCGCAATGCCGCGCAATGTCCGGTGCAGCTTCGCGATCTGCCCGACCGCCCGGACTACCTCCGCCTCGCTCTGCACACTGCACTCGCGCCCGGAAAACCATTCCTTCACAACACACCGCGTTCCATCCTCCGCCACCGACAAAAGCTCGCCCTCCCGGTTCCGCATATACTGATCGGTCCGGCATGTTTTCTGATTTTGCAGAACATTCATGATTTGTTCTTCAAATTCAAGACGTTTGACGGTCCCCTTATATTCCCGGAGGAGTTTTAACCCCTGACTCGTCTCGCAGATCCACGCGCCTCTTCCACGGCGCTTCGACTGCACTTCCAGTTCATACTGTTCCAGCACCTCGGTTGTTCTCTCGTTCACAACTTCCCCCTCCTGCCTCTATCCGGCTGCCCGCCTTTCCATTTCCCAAAAGAATGTGGACAGCACATTTTCACGCCGGGCCACAGCTGCTGACAGCTATGTTAATTGCAACATTCACACGATTATGCAAATATGCACCTCAGACACCCAGCCTGCTACTCCTAACCTATGAGAGGGGGCTTACAAATATGCTTATGCATAAATATCGCAGATTTGAAACACAGTGCACAAACTATAACACACAATCGCCAATGTGGAGTGATTACGAAATTCTGTTCATTGCCATCATTTTGACGGTATGTTACAATGATTCACGTTGGGATAAAAAAGCGGTCTGGCTATTTGTCCCAACAATCAGGCAAAAAATCAAATAATATATTTTACTGTAAATGAAAAGGAGGTCTCTCTTTGTCCATACAATCCGCTCATCGTTCCAACGATGAAAATACGCGCCCGCATTCAGGCGCAGCATCATCCCGTGAAGCTGATCTCGGCAGTGCGCCAATCGGGTCACTTCTTTTTAAACTGGCGCTCCCGGCGATTGCCGCACAGATCATCAACGTTCTCTATAACATGGTTGACCGCATGTACATCGGCCATATCCCGGACATCGGTCCCAGCGCCCTGACCGGCGTCGGCGTCACAATGCCGATTATCATGTGCATTTCCGCTTTTGCCGCGCTCGCCGCCATGGGCGGTGCCCCGCAGGCGTCGATCCTGATGGGAAAAGGCGACAAAGATTCTGCTGAAAAGGTACTCGGCAACTGTACCTTCATGCTGACCGTCATTTCGCTCGTCCTGACCGCCCTGTTTCTTGGCTTTGGGCGCCCGATCCTCCTGATGTTCGGCGCCAGTGAGAAGACAATTCTCTACGCCTGGAACTACATGAAAATCTACGTCTGCGGCACTTTCTTCGTCCAGATGGCGCTCGGACTCAATGCCTTTATCAACGCACAGGGTTATGCCAAAACCGGCATGATTACCGTTGCCATCGGCGCTCTCTGCAACATCATCCTCGATCCGCTCTTTATCTTCGGACTGCATCTGGATGTGCGAGGTGCGGCACTTGCAACCATCCTTTCACAGGGTATTTCCTGTATCTGGATTCTGCGTTTTCTGACTGGAACGCATAGTACCCTGCGGATACGGCTCCGCAACCTGCGCCCGCAGAAAAAATTTATCCTGCCATGCCTGGCGCTCGGACTGGCGCCGTTTATCATGCAGTTTACAGAAAGTGCACTGTCCATCAGCTTTAACACCAGCCTGTTGAAATATGGCGGCGATACCGCGGTCGGCGCGATGACGATTCTTTCCAGCGTCATGCAGTTTTCCATGCTGCCGCTGCAGGGGCTCACACAGGGCGCGCAGCCGATCATCAGCTTTAACTATGGAGCAAAAAATATCGACCGTGTGAAAAAAGCGTTTCACCTGCTTCTGCGCTCGGCAGCCTGCTATTCCACCTTGCTCTGGCTCTTATGTATGCTGGTTCCGCAGATTTTTATTTCCATCTTTACCAGCGACGCAGACCTTGCCAGCTATACCATCTGGGCGCTCCGGATCTATATGGCAGCTTCCCTGCTCTTTGCCGTCCAGCTCGCCTGCCAGCAGACTTTTATTGCCCTTGGAAATGCGAAAACATCCGTCTTTCTGGCATTGCTCCGGAAAGTACTGCTTTTGATTCCGCTGATCTTTATCCTGCCGCATTTCGTTTCAAATCCGGTATTCGGCGTATTCGTGGCAGAACCGGTGGCAGATACGATTGCGGTGGCGACGACGGCGGCGCTGTTTTTCAGGGAGTATAAGAAATTGGGATAACCCTTTTAATCATCCTCTGATTGAAACTATTGTTGTTAAAAAAGCAAAAGGAAAAGAGACAAAATCGTTTGTCCGGCTTGTCCTGCCGGTTCCAAACGATTTTGCCTCTTTTCTCTTTTTATTTATTAATCTTCTTATGCTTTACTGGTTCCCGCATTCTGCGATTGTTTCAACACTTCCACCTCAGCCAGAAGCCGCTCTTTCTCGTTCCAAGCCGGATTCTCCAGCACCTTTTCAAAGAGAAGATGCAGCGTTTTTCCAAGCGCCGGTCCCGGCTGGATGCCTGCCTGAATCAGGTCTTTTCCGGTTACCGCCAGAGTTTTAAGACGGATACAGTCACCGCGCTCCCGGATCTGCCTTGCAAGTGAGCGAACCATTTCCACCGCATCCATGCGCTCCGGCATCAGAACTTCCTGAAGGAGAAGCAGCCAGTCAAAGACCGTATCTTCCATCGCACTCATCGCGTGGCGGACAGCGCTTTCCTCCGGTTCCATCTGCGTGAATGCAAAACGGCTCAGAATCTTCGCCTTATCGATCGTGTCGTTGTCCATCTTGAGTTCTCTCAGAACCCGGACACAAGTTTCCTCGCCCGCCGGGGCAAGAAAATACGACCAGCGCAAGGCTTTTTCTGCTGGCAGATGTGCCGCAGCAGCAGAAATTTCCCCCGCCATGTCTGTCTCACATTCATGTTTCACGAACATGTGCCCCTGCTGCGCTACCGTTTCCGTTTTGATCGCATCCTTGTCAGCAGCTGGCACATTCTTCGAATATACCTTCTCTTCCAACCTCTGCTTTGCACAGCTTTTCTGCTTTTTCCACGCCGCAAATACCTCCGGAAATGTCTTTGAAATGTACGGTGCCAGTCCTGCCGCCTCCGTTTTCCAGATAAATTCCAGGCGGTCGGACAGGAGTGTTTTTGTCAACTCCACCTGCACCCGTTCCTTGCTCACATGGACAAGGGAGGGCGCCAGCTCACAGAGCGCCTGCCAGGTCTTTTTCTCTATCGAAAATCCCAGCTGGGCCGAAAAGCGGACGGCACGCAGGATCCGGAGCGCATCTTCCGTAAACCGTTCTCCCGCATCCCCGACGCAGCGGATCCGGCGCGCTGCCAGATCCTCCGCCCCGCCGAAAATATCGACAATTCCCGTTTCGTGGCTGTATGCCATCGCATTGATCGTGAAATCACGCCGTCTCAAGTCCTCACGCAGTTCGGCAGTAAATACGACTTCCTTCGGGTGGCGTCCATCCTCATATTCACCGTCAATCCGGTAGGTGGTTATTTCATATCCGATATGATCACGCATGACCGTGACCGTACCGTGCTGAAGCCCGGTGTCGATCGTGTGACCGAACACCTGCTTCACCTCCTCCGGGTGCGCCGAGGTCGTGATATCCCAGTCACCGGGAATCCGCCCCAGGATCGCATCGCGGACACAGCCGCCGACTGCAAATGCCTCGTAACCATGTTCTCGCAGATTTCCCAGGATTTCCTCGACCTGGACCGGCATTTCTATCCGTTTTGGAATCATATTAATATGCCTTACCCCAGTAAACCATCTTCGTTGCCGGCTTGCCGCAGCATACGCAGGTGTCAGCCAGATGTTCCTGATTGAACGGGATGCAGCGGGAGGTTACGCCGACTACTTCTTTCAGTTTATCTTCGCACTCCTGATTGCCGCACCACATTGCCTTGATGAAGCCTGGCTTATTTTCTGCGATCTCCTTCATCTCATCCAGTGTTGTCGCTACATAAGTATGGGAATCTCTGTGCGCTTTTGCACGCTCAAACATATCGTGGTGAATCGTCTCCAGAAGCTCGCCAACCTTTGCTGCGATCTCATCCAGAGATACCGTAATCTTCTCATGCGTATCACGGCGAACCAGAACTGCCTGATTTTCAGCAATATCTCTCGGTCCGATCTCGACACGTACCGGAATACCGCGCATCTCGGACTCGCTGAACTTCCATCCCGGAGATTTGTCGGAATCATCCACTTTGACACGGAAGTTGGACAGAACCTCTTTTACCTCAAATGCCTTGTCCAGAACCCCCTCTTTTGCCTGCTGAATCGGAACGATCATAACCTGGGTCGGAGCTACCTTCGGCGGCAGAACCAGACCATTATTGTCACCATGAACCATGATGATCGCGCCTACCATACGGGTTGTCATACCCCAGGAAGTCTGATGAACGTATTTTAATTTATTATCCTTATCCAGATACTGGATGTTAAATGCCTTTGCAAATCCATCGCCGAAGTTGTGGCTGGTGCCGGACTGCAGTGCCTTGCCATCGTGCATCAGGGACTCGATCGTGTAGGTTGCCTCTGCACCGGCAAATTTCTCCTTATCGGTCTTGCGTCCGCGGATAACCGGAATTGCCAGGAAGTCCTCGCACAGATCCGCGTATACATTTAACATCATCTCGGTACGCTCCTGTGCTTCCTCAGCGGTTGCATGAGCGGTATGACCTTCCTGCCATAAGAACTCTCTGGAACGCAGGAACGGACGGGTGGTCTTTTCCCAACGTACAACCGAAGCCCACTGGTTGTAGTTTCTCGGCAGATCGCGGTAAGAATGTACGTCATGTGCATAAAAATCGCAGAACAGAGTCTCGGAAGTCGGACGTACACACATTCTCTCCTGTAACGGCTCTAAACCGCCCTGTGTCACCCACGCTACTTCCGGTGCGAAACCTTCTACGTGATCTTTCTCTTTTTCCAGAAGACTTTCCGGAATAAACATAGGCAGATATACGTTCTCTACGCCGGTTGCCTTAAAGCGCTTGTCCAGTTCATTGCGGATATTCTCCCAGATCGCATATCCGGCCGGTTTGATAATCATGCAGCCCTTTACACTGGAGTAATCAGAAAGCTCTGCTTTCTTTACGATGTCCGTATACCACTGGGCGAAATCTTCATCCATCGATGTGATGGCTTCTACCATTTTCTTTTCCTTTGCCATGTCATTTCTCCTTGCTAAAAATATTGAAATCCGGCTTGCCGGATTTTGGCGCCAAGGCGCGGCTGCCATCGCAGCCATATTCCCCTGCGCCGAGTGTGCATTGTTGTTTTTTATTTCGTAGAAATAAAAAAGCCATCCGATCCCTGCTGATCGCTGCGATCAAAGGGACCGAATGGCTTAACTTCGGCGGTACCACCCTGCTTAACCAGAATTTCGTTCCGATTCTGGCTCACTTAACTTCCGTTAACGCCGGAAATACGTTGCATTTTCATGCACAGCTCCAGGGTCGGTTCAACTTTCAGGGACACAAAAGCCTCGCACCATACGGCTTTCTCTCTGGACGTGTGTCAAAGTTTACTGATTCCTCTCTTCGCCTGTTTTGTTTTTTGACAGTATTATGATTTTACGCCAATCGGTCGGGTTTGTCAAGGCTGGAACTTTCTATATATACGACCAATGTACAAATGATTATCTGCCATCCAATAAATGATCATCTTGTCTTAACACTAAATGAAGTTGTATACTCCTTTACCAATGCCTCTTTATAAAGCAAATGCTCTTTAATCAAACGATTTATTTTTTCAATATTCTTGAAATTTTTATTTTTGCACATTGCAATAACAAACGCTCTTATATTCTTTTTAAATTTGCTTAACAATTCCGGCGTCATTATTCTAATTGTTTCATTAGGAGAACATTCATAATTAAACACATTACTATTATGAATCATAATTGGAGTACATCTAACTTGCTCATCTTTATATAAATTATTAAACCATGTATATGACCCATTTAACTGATTACAATCATGTTTAGAAATGGTATCTGTAGTAGTCTCATTTTTACACTCAATGACAAAATAATCTCCTGCACCCAGTATAACAAAATCATCTGGTCCTTTCCCCACTTCCCTTTCTGGTTGTCTAGCTCCGTAGCCAATCAAAACAAAAATATCCTTTATTGCGTTTTCGAATCTTTTTGAAGAATTCTCAACAAATCTCAAATCATCCATCACACTATCCAAATATAAAATCAAATCATTTTCATCATATTCTAAAGAATTAATTCTATCAATTATATTTCTTGACTGTTCAGGCAAACTGTTTTTTTCTTTAATAAATTGAATTCCTTCAATAGGATTTAAAATATCAATATTCTCCCTTTTTGCCGATTTTAATATTTGTTGTGCTTTGTTCTTATCTGTAAAGTTCACATATTCTGCTAGTATCTGTTTATAATATCCCCTTACTCTAGAATTATCTTCTTCATTTACTAAATCATTAATTATCTTCTCTGATCGTTCATAATCTCCATAACTCCCATAATCAAATGCTTTTCTAAGCGCCATGGCCGATTTAGTAATACAAATTTCTTGAGCATAATCTATCTCTGAAGTAGCATTCTTGCACGTTTCTATCCACATGGGATCTCTATCTAATACATAGTCTCCAATCTCGATTATAGCATCTAATCCTTGTCCTTCAATCTGTTCACATATTTTCTCAGACAACTCAAACTGTGCCTTTGTAGCTCTACTAAAATATTTATATCCTTCATCAGCATATAAAACAGTTGTCAGCTGGTTTCCTAATAAATATACTAAACAATAATCATTATGGGAACGAACTCCTCTTCCCATACCTTGTTCTATTCTCTGTATTTGTTCACGCTGTATACGTTCACTTTTTCTTACAATTTCTTGTTCATATTTGTCATCCATATTACTTATATTTGGAAGCCCATCAATAACTAATATTCGGCATGCATCATCTGGCAAATCGATTCCATCATATCGATTCACTATAACATATAGCCCGTTATTTTTTGATTTTATATCTTCAATCCCACGTGAAATATTACCAGTTGATAGAACAACTCCTCCTTGTTCTTTCCAATATCTTGCCATCATAAATGATGGAACTAGTACAATAACATTATGACTTTGAGCCTTTTGAATCAACGCATTTTTTATCTCAACTTCTCTTAATTCCTTATTTATTATTTTAGGAACAATTATCAATCTCTCACCTATATCATTTGCCTTTTCCGGACTAATAACATGCATATCTTTTTTTAATTTAATTCCCATAACAGTCATAAATGGACTGTCATCAGAAAGAGTTGCACTCATATAGATTCTCCTCTTAGCATCATCAAAGCTCTTTATTTTATGCATAGGAGTGCAATTCGGAACGATACTTATTCCTTTAGCAGATATATAGCAATGCGATAGTTTCAAACTATCTTTAATTAAATTCCATTTAAACTGAAGACATTCTGTTTCACTATTCTTACTTAATATCTCATATACCTCTCTCGATTTATCTTGCCAACTCCAAAATGGTACAAGCATATTGTCAAAAACATTTCTTCCGTCGATAATATCAGCAAACCGTCCTTCGGCTTGCATGTTCATCACATCATAAAATAAGCCTGTTATTGAATTATACATTGCATTTTCTTTAGAAATTGCTACCGTAAATTGTTCTTGTATAGTTCCAACACAAGCATGTATATCATCAATAATAATGCTACCTATTGTATAATTATTTTCTTCTCTAAGTCCAAAAACACTTTTCCCATTAACCAACTTTTGAATATTAGTTATTAATATAGCTTTTTTACGCTGATAATCTAAGTCTGTTTCTGAATCAACCACCTTTATTCCTAACTCATCCGCTTGTTGCATCACTTGCTTGACCAAATATTTATCTGGGACAACATATATTGCTGGCCCAGCATCTTCATTTAAGCAACTTTGCAATATCATTAACGCCACTACAGTTTTTCCGCTACCAGTATTCATTTTTATAATTGTATCTTTATTATTTCTTTGTTCAAACCACTGTTTCCAAACCTCTCCTTGAACATCTCT
>ENA-UPXC01002660-UPXC01002660.1-human-gut-metagenome-genome-assembly--contig:-NODE-2660-length-20468-cov-5.242950_pt1 | contig 20468 bp, 20 predicted proteins | sample MGYA00250047_ERZ773371 | MGnify/ENA primary metagenome ERZ773371 (study PRJEB29103, sample SAMN06111975) | human gut metagenome | biome: human gut; feature: ankylosing spondylitis patient; material... | reverse complement strand
GCGGATGAAACACATCATCACTTTTCAATGCCACCCGTCCTGCCGCAGACAACGGTCTATCCAGCCAGGTGTTCAATATCGCTCCACCATAGACTTCCACATTCAGCTGCGCGTATCCTTCTCTCATGAGTTCCGCATGCTGTTTTACCCGCAGCCCCGGAAAATCTGTATGAGCTGCTGCGATCCTGAATCCTTCTGCCTGCACCTGGTCTCCAACTGTAAATGCAACAACAGCAGAACCATACTGCTCCACATAATATTTTCCGCCTGCTTCCAGCTGCCATGGGCGGTTCATGACCAGTGGTTCAAATCCTGCCACCTGCAGTTCCTTCACGATCGCCGCTGCCACATGAAACGGTGATGTTCCTGCTTTAATAAGTTCTCTGAGTTTTTCTGTACTGTCTGTTTTTTTCATATCCTTACTCCTCCAGCTCCTCGATCACACAGGTGTGCTTTTTCGTCTTTTTCTCATAGTTGACACCCACCAGAAGGATCTTTCCTTTATAGTCTGCAAGGCTGTCACAATACTGTTTTTCTTTGATCTGCGCAATCGCACCTCTTGCACTCTGATCCCATTTCAGTTCTACGACCAGTGCCGGTTTTTCTGGAAACTGTCTGCGAGGCAGAAATACCATATCTGCAAATCCTTTTCCTGTCGGCAGTTCCCGATATAAAGTATAAAAATTACACGCCGCATAAAGTGCCAACGAAATGGTATAACTCAGTGCATTTTCATCATTATACTGTAAATGAGAAGTTTCAAAATGCGCCTGTTCGATTCCTTTTACCGCCAGATCCGGATTTTTCTGCCAGATCGCCCGCAGGGTATCCGCTGAATTTTTCAGTGCCAGTGACACTTCTCCCCATTCTGATGCTGCTATGGCATTTACATATTCTCCACGGATCTCATTATTAGGTATAAATACGTCCTTATTGTAAAAATCATACCCTAAATATCCAAGATGGATCAGTAATGTCAGAACATCATCTTCCGTATGAAATGTGGTCATATCATTGGAAAAACTTCCTGTATTGACAGGTACCCGTTCTCCGGCAAGCATGCTCAGCACATCATCCTTCAGTCCTTCAAAATTCATATCAATATAAATACGCAGTGCTTCAAAGGTCTCGGTTTTGTTCCAGTAAGAATCACATACTCCCGTCAGAACTGCTGTCACAACAGAACGCGGACTGTACACGGATTCCGCATTTATAAAATGATATCCGTCGTACCACTCTTTCATTTCCTCCAGATTGCGCCCATAGGTTTCACAAAGCTTGCGTACTTCGGCTTCCGTAAAGCCTACATACTCTGCCAGTGGTCCTGGATTAGTCATGGAAAACTCGTCAAACATATTCAAGGCAGAATGTGTTCCATATTTTTTGATAGGAAGGATTCCTGTCATATATGCCAGATGGATATACACTTTATCCTTCAAAAAATCTCTTAGAAAATCCAGATATTTTGCCTGCGCTTCATAGTCTTCCTTATATTCACGGAAGATACAGTCCCATTCATCGATAATAATGATAAAGGGAATGTGTGTTTTCTGATAGATATCCTGCATCGTTCTTGCCAGATTATCCCGATTAAAATATGAGAAATCTGGATAGGTTTCCAGAAGATCCCACAAAATAGATTTTCTTAGAAAATCCAACATTTCGTCCATCGAACTGCTCTGGCTCAAAAATTCCTGCATATTGACAAATATCGTATCATACTGATTCATTTTCTTCTCATAAGAATCCGCTTCTGCAATCTTCAGCTTGTCAAAGATTTCATGAGAATCACATTCTCTGCTGTAGTAAGCAGTCAGCATATTGGCTGCCATGGACTTTCCAAAGCGCCTCGGCCTGCTCACGCAGATATATTTCTGCAAGGTCTGAACCGCTGAATTGGTATACTGGATCAAACCTGTTTTATCTACATAGATCGGTGAATTTAAAGCTTCCTTAAATTTTTCATTACCCGGATTTAGATAACTTCCCATATCATGCTCCTCTCCCGAAGATTTCCTCTTTTATCTTATCACAACTACAGCTGTTTTCCAACCAAAGGAAGCAGCAAAAAGAGGCTACCGCATTTTCGATAGCCTCTTTCATCATTGATCTTTATTCTTCTGTTTTCTTATCTTTGCTTTTCCATACGAACACTGCTCCGGCTCCTGCAAGGATCACTGCGATCACCAGCAGAACGATCCAGCTCACCAGATTTCTGATTATAGTAGAACAGATTTGCAAAAAGTCCTGCTTCTGCTCCCATGCTCACTTCTCATTTCTAAAATGTTCTTACGGGATAAATTCTGTAAGCAGCAGAGAACCGTCATACCCGCTCACTTCCACCGCAAAATACCTTGTATTCCCGCTGCCATCCACATAGGAAATACCATTATTGGGAATGGTTCCGATAAGCTCCATTCTTGTGAGCAAAGGTGTCTCCGGTGTCAGCGTCCCGTGGTTATAGGTTTCCTCTACTGCAAACTGAATATTGCCGTCATCATCTATGGATTCAAAGGTAAGGGAAAGCTCCTTAAAATCCGTTATGGTCTGTTCCGTCCAATTCAAATGTTGTCTCCCCCTCCAGAAATGGAAGGATTCTGCCGTCCCGAAGCCCTCTGTGCAGAATCATGCTCCGCCCTCCCTCATTCCAGAGCACCGGAAACTGATTGCTGATGACCTTCGGCTCTTCGCCCTCGTGGTACTGGGATCCACCCATACGGCATATATCCAGATACAGACATACCTGTTCATCCACTTCTTTCAGGCTCCACCAGCCCTCATAATATTCTTGATACTCCTCTTCATTCTCATACAGCCACGCGAAGCAGACTTTAGGCTTTTTCAATCAAATTTATATATGTTTTCTAACAGATTTTCAAGTATCATTGAAAATTATAGCCTAAAAAGGCTAAAATATTCAGTGAAAATATTTTTTCTTTTCCTCAATAACTCCAAAAGGTGCTGCATGTGTATCAAGTTAAGGTCAAAAAAATCGCAATGATACGCGTTCTTACACCCTACCATTGCGAATTTTTCGTTCGTATTTACATTGATACATATCCTGATCGGCTTTATTTTTTACAGCAGCAATGTCCCCACATGAGAACGATGCTGATCCATAAGAAACTGTTGGTAAAAATGTAATCTTTCTTCGCTTTTCTTCCAGCTGATGCAGAAATTCCTGTTTGCACCAATCTTCTTTCTCAGCACTTTTCAGAAGTACGCAAAACTCATCACCGCCTATCCGATAACAATATCCAAAATTTGCGTAAGCTTTTTTTATACATTCTGCAATCTCAGCCAGGCAAAGATCTCCTTGCACATGACCATAGCTGTCATTGATCTGTTTGAAATCATCCACATCAAACACTACGAGCACGCTTCCTTTACACCCCAGCTCCCCCGTCTTCCTAAGATAGCTGTTCTGGTTCAATAGCCCTGTGAGTGCATCCAGCTGATTCCACATTTCATTACAGTAAATAAAATACAATACGGAAAGCAGCGTAACGCATAACCAGGTAACATGGAGCTGCGGAAGGACAACTTGAATAAGCGTTTCTGCCATTATAAAAAGAATAAGCGGATAGATTAACAATTTGCTGCGATTCTGAAATTCCCTGGCATTGATGATCGTAGATACCGAAAGATACAAAATTGCCCCAAAATACATGATGATATATATACAAAAATGTGGACCACACGAATAAATATTGTCTGCGCTCACGGAAAATACAATTCCGTATGGAATCGTAACAAATAAGAAAATCAAATATCCGATTTCAAAAAATATCGCAGCCCTGATCTTACGACGAAAGACTGTTTCCCTGTCCAGTACATACACAAGACAGATGCACACAGCTGGAGACATACCAAAGCCCATATAGTTGGATGCAATATTCAACCAGCGGTAAGCTGGCGGCAATCCGTCCACTACAAGAGTAATAACTTCCAGTATCGAAATCCCAGCAATCAGAACAAAGGCCGATAAAAAACCACGCTTTTGTTTTCTGCTAAGTGATTCACTCAAATATGTGAGAATACACATAAAGCACAAAATAAAAAAATCAATTGTAGTTAATACACAAAAATATCCATTCATTGCAAACCTATTCTTTCTTTTCACTTCTGAACTTCGACTTATATTTTATCAAACTTTGTGTGAAATTAATAGATAAATTGTTCCAGGCAGGCATCAAAAATATTCCGGTTAATCAATACGGTTCCGTCTATTCTGTAAATCACACCTGCATCACTGGCAAGTTCAAAAAATTTGTTTTACAGAATTTGACTGCCGGGATATAATCGTGAATAAAGATTTGTATTATCTGGAAGTACATCTGCTTTGTTACTTCTTTTTTATAGTTACTTTGCGAATATGTATAATCTAATACTTCTTTTCTCAGATCACCTCGCAGGTATGAATAAATCATCACCATTGTTCCCATTTCAAAATATGAAAATACCGCCCAAACAGGTAACACATTATTTTAACGAGTTCCACCTTTCCGGTATTCTTTCAGTTCAGGATGTTTCACTACATCCCTTCTCAGTTTTTCTTCATCATTTATCAATCCTGCGAAAAATTTTGTATGGAAAAATGCAACATTTCTATTTCTGGTTTTTTTATCTTTCTCACTTTTTGTTGCTGTATAATATGCTTATCCAGATAAAAACCGGCATCTCCAGTCTTTAATGAAACGGCATTAGCTATAGCACTCTTAAAACGAACCTCTGCCTTTTTACAGTATTTGAATAGCAGCAATCTTAATTGTACATCAAAGTCATAAAGGGCAAAGAAAATTTTTGAGTCAGCCTTACTTCCAAACACATTGACTTGTGTTAAAAGATATTTTCCATAACGACTTGCTCTGAAATATCCTGCATATCCACGAAAATCCCTCATCTTTTTTCTTTGGCGGAAACTTACATATTTTTTCATTAACACAACCTGTGTTTCCAAATCAATTGGTAATTCTGTATTCGGCATCCATTACACCCTCTTTCATAGTAAAAAAAGAATGGATATACCATTCTTAATCCCGCCAATGGAATATTGGGATTCGGGCATTACCCCTGCCTTCCTACGGTCTATAACAATACTATCACATACCAGTAAAATATCAATAATTCATTTTAAAGCTTCATTGCCGTATGAATAATGTCCTCTATAGCCTTTGTCCTGCTGTCACTCTGGAAAATACACATCAAATTCGTTTCTTCTACCGTAAATGGATTATTCATATTCCTATATCTCCTCCCTGTTCTTTTTTAGACTTATCCTGTTCTGCTTTGGTCTGCCCGACATCATAAGACGCTCCATTGCTGTTAAAAGCACGTTGTTTTCAAATACAGGATCAACATACGGTTCAATATGCTTGGCAGTTCCCCACCTTGCCGAACCGCACTCCACTTCCTGCTGGAATTTCTTTGCATTTTTCGCTTTATAATAAACTACCATACGAAATCCTATCCCGCATCCCACTCCTACCAGTAAATCACTCGGCAGAAAACTCAGTAGCGGATTATGGAACGCACATTTTTGCATATAAAAAAGGACTAAGTCCTTTTTAAGCCATAGCTTTAAGGATTTAATCCTAATCGAGAGATATAAGAAAGGGAAGCATTACGCTTCCCTTTCGAGTTATATACAGATTTTGCAAACATCGTGAAGTAAAAATATTTACGCTCTTCTACTTTCCTGCATTGGCCAGTGCTGCCTGTGCTGCGGCCAGTCTTGCAATCGGCACACGGAACGGTGAGCAGGATACATAATCCAGACCGATCTCATTACAGAACTCTACGGAAGACGGATCTCCACCGTGCTCTCCACAGATACCACAGTGTAGGGTCGGACGGGTCTTTTTACCTTTCTCGATTGCCATCTTCATCAGGGCTCCTACACCACTCTGATCCAGTCTTGCGAACGGATCGTTCTCGATGATCTTAGCATTAAAGTATGCATCCATGAACTTGCTGGAGTCATCACGGGAGAATCCATAAGTCATCTGGGTCAGGTCGTTGGTACCGAAGCAGAAGAACTCAGCCTCCTCAGCAATCTTGTCTGCAGTCAGAGCAGCTCTCGGAACCTCGATCATAGTACCAACTTCATATTTCATCTCAATTCCTGCAGCCTTGATCTCTGCATCAGCAGTCTCAACAACTATATTTTTCACATATTTCAGCTCTTTGATATCGCCTACCAGCGGGATCATGATCTCCGGAACGATCTTCCAATCCGGATGTTTCTTGCTTACATTAATTGCTGCGCGGATCACTGCTGCGGTCTGCATCTTGGCAATCTCCGGATAGGTAACTGCCAGACGGCATCCTCTGTGTCCCAGCATCGGGTTAAACTCATGCAGAGAATCAATGATTGCTTTGATATCTGCAACCGTCTTTCCTTTTGCTTCAGCCAGTTTCTTAATGTCCTCTTCCTCAGTCGGAACGAACTCATGCAGAGGCGGATCCAGGAAGCGAATGGTAACCGGTTCTCCCTCCATAGCCTCGTACAACTGTTCAAAGTCTCCCTGCTGCAGCGGAAGAATCTTGGACAGTGCTTCTTCTCTCTCTTCTACGGTGTCAGAACAGATCATCTCGCGGAATGCGTCAATTCTGTCTCCCTCAAAGAACATATGCTCAGTACGGCAAAGGCCAATACCCTCAGCTCCCAGCTCACGTGCTTTCTTTGCATCTGCCGGAGTATCTGCATTGGTTCTTACCTTCATGGTTCTGTACTCATCAGCCCATCCCATGATACGATCGAAGTCACCTGCGATCTTAGCATCAACGGTCGGAATCGCACCATCATAGATGCATCCGGTGGAACCGTCAAAGGAGATCACATCTCCCTCATGATATTCTTTTCCAGCCAGAGTGAATTTCTTATTTGCTTCATCCATGATGATATCACCGCATCCAGATACACAACATGCGCCCATACCACGTGCAACAACTGCTGCATGGCTGGTCATGCCGCCACGGACGGTCAGGATACCCTGAGATACTTTCATACCAGTAATATCCTCCGGAGAGGTCTCCAGACGAACCAGAACAACTTTCTCGCCTCTTGCTGCCCAGCTTTCTGCATCTTCTGCTGTAAATACAATCTTACCACAAGCTGCTCCAGGAGCTGCTCCCAGTGCTTTTGCGATCGGAGTTGCTGCCTTCAGTGCTGCTGCATCGAAGGTCGGGTGAAGAAGTGCATCCAGGTTACGCGGCTCGATCATAGCTACTGCCTCTTCCGGTGTTCTCATACCTTCATCTACCAGATCGCAGGCAATCTTCAGGGCTGCTTTTGCAGTTCTCTTACCATTACGGGTCTGCAGCATGAACAGTTTTCCATGCTCAACAGTAAACTCCATATCCTGCATATCTCTGTAATGTTTCTCCAGAGTCTCACAAACCTCTTTGAACTGTTTGAATGCCTCCGGGAACTTCTCTTCCATCTCACTGATGTGCATCGGAGTACGAACACCAGCAACTACATCCTCACCCTGTGCATTGGTCAGGAACTCACCGAACAGACCTTTTGCTCCGGTAGCCGGGTCACGGGTAAACGCAACACCAGTACCGCAATCATCTCCCATGTTTCCGAATGCCATGGACTGTACATTGACTGCAGTACCCCAGGAATACGGAATATCATTGTCACGACGATATACATTTGCTCGAGGGTTGTCCCAGGAACGGAAGACTGCTTTGATCGCACCCATCAGCTGCTCCTTCGGATCATCCGGGAAGTCAGCACCAATCTTCTCTTTATATTCAGCTTTGAACTGATTAGCCAGTTCTTTCAGATCATCAGCATCAAGCTCAACATCAAGCTTCACACCTTTTTTCTCTTTCATCTCGTCAATGAGCTTTTCAAAATACTTTTTGCCCACTTCCATAACGACATCAGAATACATCTGGATAAATCTACGATAGCAGTCCCATGCCCAACGAGCATTTCCGGATTTCTGTGCCAGAACATCTACAACAGTCTCATTAAGACCAAGATTTAAGATAGTGTCCATCATACCCGGCATGGATGCTCTCGCACCAGAACGTACAGACACCAGAAGAGGATTTTCAGTATCCCCGAATTTCTTGCCGGTAATCTCCTCCATTTTTACAATATATTCATTAATCTGTCCCTGGATCTCTTCGTTGATCTCACGACCATCCTCATAATACTGTGTACACGCCTCTGTTGTGATCGTGAATCCTTGCGGAACCGGAAGTCCGATATTCGTCATCTCCGCCAGATTGGCGCCTTTGCCTCCCAGCAGATTACGCATACCAGCGTCTCCCTCTGTGAAAAGATAAACCCACTTTGCCATTACATGCCCTCCTAATAATATAAAAAATGTAAATCAAAAATGCGCATCGTGTAGCTGCCAGGCCTACTATGCGCACATATTTATTGTAACACATATAAATGTTTTGTCAACCGACATTTGTGCAGTTTACACAATATTTATCACTTTACCATACTGAACTTTTGACATTTTATTAACATATGTTCCATTTATAAGGTGGTACTATGTCAAAAAAAATCCTGCCGTCTTTCGACGACAGGATTTTTTTTGTTTTTACTATTATACTTATTTACCCTGCTCAAGAGCCAGAGTTCTGGTTGTGATATCGCATACCTCGGTCGGTCCGTAGTACTGGATTGCTCCCGGGAATACATAAGAGGTCTCAACAGCCCACTCGTCTCTGTGTGCTTCAAAATATTTGAATGGCTTACCATCAAGCTCAACAAGTGCTTTCTTGATAACCGGCTTGTCCTCGCCATGTCTTCTCTCAATGTTCATCATCTTGGTGATCGGCATACCGCCTGCAACCCACTCTTCTGCCGGTCTGGACAGATTGGAAACCTTGGAAAGGTATCCATTGTATCCGTACTGGATCAGCATGAATGCATTATATCCAAGAGAGTAGCAGTAGTCAGCATCAAAGTTAGACGGGAACGCACATCTTCCTTCATATCCGAAGAAATGAGTCTGGGTTGCGTATTTTCCAGTGTAGGTTCCTGCTGCTTTTCTTGCTTTCAGTTTGTCACCTACCAGTGCTGCAAACAGTTTCTCGGACTCGATCAGAGATACCTGTACGTTTCCGTGCGGATCTCTCTCAAGGAACAGCTGCTGCTGAATAGCCTGCGGAAGGATTGCAAATACTTCCATAGCCTCTTTGGAAAGACCTTTCTCGATGAATGCATATTTCTCAGCCCAGCTTTCCAGAGCATTAAAAGCATCTGCTTTGCTTCCTGCAAGAAGCTCATTGATCTCGCTGATCAGTGCAGAGAACTCCGGAACAAACTCAACAACACCCTCCGGGATTACAACAACACCAAAGTTGTTGCCGTTTGCTGCTCTCTTTTCTACAGCATCTGCGATATAATCTGCAATCTCGGACAGAGACTGTTTCTTAGCCTTAACTTCCTCAGAAATCAGGCAGATGTTCGGCTGGCACTCCAGTGCACACTCAAGTGCTACATGAGAAGCACTACGTCCCATAACTTTGATGAAATGCCAGTACTTCTTAGCGGAGTTACAGTCTCTCTCGATGTTTCCGATAAGCTCGCTGTAAGTCTTGGTTGCAGTATCAAAACCAAAGGAAATCTCGATATCCTCATTCTTAAGGTCTCCGTCGATGGTCTTCGGGCATCCGATTACCTGTACACCGGTCTTATGTGCTGCCATGTACTCAGCAAGTACACATGCATTGGTATTGGAATCATCACCACCGATGATAACGATTGCGGTGATACCATGTTTTTTGCAAACCTCAGTAGCAATCTTGAACTGCTCTTCAGTCTCCAGTTTGGTTCTTCCAGAACCGATGATATCGAATCCACCGGTATTTCTGTACTCATTGATATATGCATCATCAAATACGATGAAATTGTCTTCGATCAGTCCGCTTGGACCACCCTTGAAACCAATCAGAACATTCTCTTTATTGGTTGCCTTCAGTGCATCATACAGACCACTTACAACATTATGTCCGCCTGGTGCCTGTCCACCGGAAAGGATAACACCTACTACCTGTTTCTTAGCTGCAGAAGTGTTCTGTCCTTTTTCAAAGGTAACCTCCGGCTCGCCATAAGTATTCGGGAACAGCTCAGCGATCTTCTCCTGATCTGCTGCACTTGTGGTCTTCTCGCCTTCTTTAACAGCGATCTCTGCAATACCGTTTCTGAGCATTCCCGGAAGCTTCGGGCTGTACTCATATCTTGCTTTCTGAAGTGGTGAAAGATTCATAATTATACTCCTTTGTTATATATTTTATAACTATCCAGAGCCATATAAACTATGGCTCTGAACCATTACTCCAATTTATAAATTATCATTATAACGTATTTTCGTCAACCTCTGAGCACTGATTAGAATGCAAATTTCTCATCAAAATATTTGTCAAGATCAGCAATTGCTACACGCTCCTGCTCCATGGTGTCACGGTCACGGACAGTTACGCATCCATCCGTCTCAGAGTCAAAGTCGTAGGTTACACAGAACGGAGTTCCGATCTCATCCTGACGACGATATCTCTTACCGATATTTCCTCTGTCATCGAACTCGCAGTTGTATTTCTTGGACAGCTCGGTGAATACTTTCTCAGCACCCTCGTTGAGCTTCTTGGACAGTGGAAGAACGCCGACTTTAACCGGAGCCAGTGCCGGATGGAAATGAAGAACTGTTCTCATATCCGGTTTTTCTTCGGTTCCGATGTTCTCCTCATCATAAGCTGCACACAGGAATGCCAGAACCACACGGTCTGCTCCCAGAGACGGCTCGATAACATACGGAATGTATTTCTCTTTGCTCTCATCATCGAAGTAGCTCATATCCTGACCGGATACGGTCTGATGCTGTGTCAGATCATAATCGGTACGGTCTGCAATTCCCCACAGCTCGCCCCATCCGAACGGGAACAGGAACTCGATATCTGTAGTACCTTTACTATAGAAGCAGAGCTCCTCCGGAGAGTGGTCACGAAGACGCATCTCATCCTCTTTGATACCAAGAGCCAGAAGCCAGTCACGGCAGAATGCTCTCCAGTACTGGAACCACTCCAGGTCAGTGCCCGGTTTGCAGAAGAACTCAAGCTCCATCTGCTCAAACTCACGGGTACGGAAAGTGAAGTTACCTGGTGTGATCTCGTTACGGAAGGATTTTCCGATCTGACCGATACCAAACGGGATCTTCTTTCTGGAAGTTCTCTGTACATTCTTAAAGTTTACGAAAATACCCTGTGCAGTCTCCGGACGAAGATAAACAGTATTTTTTGCATCCTCAGTAACACCCTGGAAAGTCTTGAACATCAGGTTGAACTGACGGATATCTGTGAAATCCTTCTTGCCGCATTTTGGACAGCAGATATCATGCTCGTCGATGTAGGATTTCATCTCTTCCTGAGACCAGCCATCAACTCCGCCTTCATGCTCGATATGATTCTCATCCATATAATCTTCGATCAGTTTGTCTGCACGGAAACGCTCTTTACAGCTCTTACAGTCCATCAGCGGATCAGAGAAGCCTCCCAGATGTCCGGAAGCAACCCATGTCTGCGGATTCATCAGGATCGCACAGTCAACACCTACGTTGTACGGATTCTCCTGAACGAATTTTTTCCACCATGCTTTCTTTACATTATTCTTAAGCTCTACTCCAAGATTACCGTAATCCCAGGTGTTTGCAAGCCCACCATAGATCTCACTTCCCGGATATACAAATCCACGGTTCTTTGCAAGAGCTACGATTTTTTCCATTGTCTTTTCCATAACTGTTCTCCTTCATCTTTAATAAATAATATAGGCGTACTCATCTTCCGCTTCAATGGGCATCACTTCCACGGTATGTGCATCCAGTATTTCCACATTACTGCTGACGTATTTCACCGGCTTCTCCAGCTGGATCACGCCTTCTTCCTTTGCAACTGCCACAGTTTCACTCTTATTCTCTGTCACATCCGCTGCTGTATATTCACCTTCATAGTCTGCATCACGGAAGATCATGTTAAATGACAGCCCTTCTGACAGAGCGTCCTCCACAGATCCCACAAACAGATATTCTTCATTATAAAGTCTATACGTATCCGCATCCGCATAATGCAGCTTCAGATACATCACGCTGTCTTTGACTTCTGTACTTTCGACCGTGATCTTTGTCTCTCCCAGCTTCTGGTTGTAGACATCTACTTCCTTCTGTACCATGGCTGAAAACTCATCAAGACTATAGTACTCCTGAGCAAAGCTTTCCACGATCGCCTGTGTGATCTCTCCGTTCTTTTCTATGTAAAGTGAAGATACCGACGGGTTGAAGGAATTATCCTTGCCACATCCAGTCATGAAGAGAACAGCCATCAAGACACAGACAGCCGACATCCATTTCTTCATTAAACTTCCTCCTTACCTGCCACAAGGGCTTAACTATTCCACATTATAACCGCTTTACAGGCAAGTTTCAAGTATTTCCAACGATTTGAAGCGGTGCTCCACATAATGCTTTCGAAGCCATGTGACCACCCTTACAAATTCTGTGAAGACTTCCTCCGTCAGAAGAAAGGTATAGAGCTTCTCCACAGAAGCTGCCACTACGTACTGAAGAGCATATTCCGTAGATGGATTCAGGTTCCAGTCCGAAAACTGTTCAAAGGTCTGGGGACACTCACCGCTGTACGTCATGGCCTTCAGTTCATATATGTAACGGACCAGTTTTCTCGGAAGCGACGGCACCAGCAGTGCCCGCAGGGACTGATAGGCAAGCTTCAGGAAATCCGATCCATCTGCATTTTCTCTTGTATAATAGTCGGCAAATTCCAGAAAATACTGTCCGTAGCAGGCTCCCTCAAAATCCGTCATCAATTCGCCAAAATAATTCTGGATCGATGCCTGACTCATAGTATAGGAAGTCCTTCCCTCGTAAATCTGAAATTCACCGAACGCAAATGCATTTGCCGCAGCCATCAAGGCGCTTCCTGGCCTTCTGGCTCCTCTGGCAAATGCTCTGATCTTTCCGCGCTCTCTGGTCAGTAAGACCACCAGTTTGTCATAATCACCGACCGGTGCGGCAGACAATACCATGCCGGTCACGGTGTAGGTCTGACTGCTCATCTTTCTCTCCTGCTTTCTCGGACTTGCAGTTCTTTACTCTGTAATCCAGATAATCCCGTATATCTCCGGTGTGTGCAAATCGATCCCAACTGTCCATCCTTCTGCCTCCGCTTCTTCGGTTCTGTATGTTCATAGAATCCCCGAAGCAGATCAAAGCTATACTTCTTTTTTGTCGTAACCAAAATTTTTAATAAGGAAGTCAGAATCACGCCAGTCCTTCTTCACTTTGACCCAAAGTTTCAAATTAATCTTTGCATCCAGCAACCGCTCGATCTCATAGCGGGCTGCAGACCCGATCTTCTTCAGCATAGCTCCGCCTTTTCCAATGATAATCCCCTTATGGGAATCCCTCTCACACACGATGGTCGCTTCAATATCCCAGATCGGCTGGTTTGGCCGTTCCTTCATAATATCAATGGAAACAGCGATTCCGTGGGGAATCTCCTCATCAAGAAGCTTCAACGCTTTTTCACGGATCAACTCCGATACGATCTGTCGCATAGGCTGGTCCGTAACCGTATCTTCATCATAAAACATAGGCCCATACGGCAGATATTTGAAGATCACATTGATCAGTTCTGCCTCATTGGAGCCTTTCAGGGCAGATACCGGAACAATATCTGCAAAATCCATCAGTTTCCGGTAAGCCTCAATAAATCCAAATACCTGATCTTTTTTCACCATATCGATCTTATTGATGACAAGAACAACTGGCGTATTGATATTTTTCAGCTGATTGGCAATGTGCTGATCTCCTGCTCCTACACGGTCAGATGGCTCCACCAGCCACAGTACCACATCTACTTCCTTCAGCGTCTTCTCTGCCACATTGACCATATACTCGCCCAGCTTGTTTTTTGCCTTGTGGATACCTGGCGTATCTACAAACACGATCTGTCCACGATCACAGGTATAGACCGTCTGGATCTTGTTGCGGGTGGTCTGTGGACGATGGGATGTAATAGCGATTTTCTGTCCGATCAGCCGGTTCATCAGGGTAGACTTTCCCACATTGGGTCTTCCCACCAGTGTTACAAATCCTGATTTCTTCTGTTCACTCATAGTTTCTCCTCTTTATGCACCAAACAAACGGAATGTGGTGTCAAACAATTCCTTTTCTTTTTCAATCTTACTCTCATTTCCAATAGCACAGAATGCACCTTCCTCAAGCAGCTCACGGATACCGCCTGAAAGTGCCCGGATATCCTCCGGCTGTGCGTCCAGTACTTCATCCCTGTATTTCTGAATATCTTCAAGGGTTGTCTGAGTCAGCCAGGATGCAAGACCACGGCTGCCTTCCATGGCCGGTGTCCGCGGAGTATCCATATCACTGATGGTTCCGATAATATATTTGGTCATATCACGCTCAGATGCATCAAACTGTTCCACATATTCCGGTGTCTGTTCGAATACCTCATTGGTCTGTCCCAGATTCGGGTCACGGTAGGATACCAGATAACTGTCTCCATAAGTACCAAATCCGCTCATACAGCCATAAGCGCCGCCCTTCACACGCACCTGGATCCACAGATAATCGTAGCTTAAGATCACTTTCAGGATTCGATATGTGCCATAGTACTTCTTAATGTGTCCGGCTCTCGCCACATACTGAACAGCTGACGGAGTCTTGATACCTTCCCGTTTTGCCGGACGCTTCAGATGTTCTTCGGTTCTGGTTCTCTCTGGAACCGGTAAGGTATTCAGACATGCCTTCAGTGCCGGGAGTTCCTTCTTCACGGCTTCCAGTCCATCTGTTTCAGATGTGCAGCTTACGATCAGATTTTCCGGACGAAGCACATACTGCATCACCAGCTTCAGATTTTCCACGATCTGATCTTTTTTCTCTTCAAAATGCTTTTCCAGTTGTTCGATCAATCCGTAAAATGCAATACCACTGATCTGATCGGTCACCCAGGAAGAATCTGAAAATTCTGCCATCGCCCGCACTGCCGCTGCGGAGTGTCCGGAACCAGTCAGATACATCTGTAATCTTGATTTCACCTGTGCCACGATCTCATAGAGACGTTTGGTGTCGGTAAGCTTGGTTCGGCTTAAAATCTCACGCATCATGGCAAATCCAAAGTCTGTATCTGAAACCAGTGCCTTGCAGCGCAGCTCCACCATGATCCGGTATTTTTCCGGCTCCCTCATATTTCCGTACAGATTTACGGTAGAAGTGATGCCTCCGGTATGGCAGTTGATCTCGTTGAACAACTCACCATAGTTATAATTATCCGTATCCATATATCCCAGCACATGTTTTAACAGACCAAGATACGGAATCAGATCCGCCGGTACCTCTTTGGCATCAAACAACAGTCTGATATAATTGATACCGGAGGTAAACAGATTCTGATGAAGAACGGTAGTTCCTTCCACATTCAGCTCTTCATTGATAAACGGAGCTGCCTCCCGCTTAATATCCTCTCTTGCCAGCATAGGGATCTTTTCCAGATCTGCCTGTGGTGATGGCTCATCCTGATATTCCTTCAGTTCTTTTGTCCGTGCTGCCAATGCTATCAGTTCTTCTTCTGACAGACTGTCTTTGTAGGCTTTCAGCTTCTCTGCCAGTGCTTCCTGCTGCTTTGCTTCCAGACCAGGCACCGGTTTTAATACCAGAAGAGCTCCATGTGGATTATCAAGGATCCAGGTCCTGATCAGAGCTTCAAAATAGCCTTCATCCAGCTTTTCTCTCATCTTTGCAAAACGATCTAATGCAATCAGATGAAGGAACGGCTGATTCTCATCATAGAGCCAGCTGTCAAACATCTGCAATCCGTACATGAGTCCTCTTGGAAAATTCCCAAAATCTGCCTCTCTGTAACGGAATTCATAGTAGTTGATACCAGCCAGCAGAGCTTTCCGGTCAAATCCGTTCTTCACAATTCCTTCCAGTGTCTCTCTGACCACTTTCATGAATTCGTCCTTCTGGTCTTCTCTTGCATGCTTTGCGATCACAGAAAAATACGGCTGCGCAATACCATTTTCATAAGAGCTTAAAATGTCTTTTCCAATTCCTGCATCCAGCAGAGCTTTTTTAAGCGGTGCTCCCGGTGCAGACAGCAGGGCATATTCCAGCACCTGAAATGCCAGATAAAGATCTGCGTCCAGCGAGGTTCCAACCACTGTGCTGTAAGATAAATATGCCTGTGCATCGTCGGTCTCTTCCTCAGACACCGGATATTCCACGGTCTTCTCCACCGGCTTTGCAAATGGCTTCTGCAGGGCAATGCTGGAATCCATCTCCAGATACTCATAATGGCTTAAATATTTCTCATCGATCCATGCCAGCTTCTCTGCCATGTCCATATCGCCGTACAGATAGATGTAGCAGTTGGACGGATGATAGTATTTTCTGTGGAAATCAAGAAATGCCTCGTATGTCAGCTCCGGAATCACTTTCGGGTCTCCGCCGGACTCATGGAAATATGGCGTATCCGGGTACAGTACCCGCATGATCTCACTGTCCAGCATATCTTCCGGAGAAGACAGTGCACCCTTCATTTCATTATAGACCACTCCATTGTAGATCAGCGGACTGTCCGTATTTTCCAGCTCATAGTGCCAGCCTTCCTGCCGGAAGATCTTCTCTTCCTTATAAATGTTCGGATGAAATACTGCATCCAGATACACATGCATCAGGTTCTGAAAATCCCGTTCATTGCAGCTTGCTACCGGATACACTGTCTTGTCCGGGTAAGTCATGGCATTCAGGAACGTATTCAGGGAACCCTTCACCAGTTCCACAAACGGATCCTTCACCGGGAAATCTGTGGAACCGCAGAGTACGGAATGTTCCATAATATGCGGTACACCCGTACTGTCTGCTGGCGGTGTACGAAATCCTATATTAAATACTTTGTTTTCATCATCATTAGATAAAAGTGCCACCCTCGCACCTGTCTTTTTATGACGCAGCAGATATCCTACAGAATTCATCTCCGGGATCTGCTGTTTTTCTATCAGTTCATAAGCTGCTAACTGCTCTACTGTCATAAATCTTGTATGACCTCCATGTTCTTTTCTTCTGTGTAGTATATACATTCTTTATGAGTATAACACAGGATGGGTGGATTTTCCATGGAGGAAATCGCGATATTTTTCTTCACAAACACATGCAAAAAAAGTGAATTTTCACTTTTTTCAGTGAAAATTCACTTTTTATCACTTCTACGCTTCCAACGCATGTTTCACATAGATCTGTCGAACCGCTGGGTATTCCCCCAATCCTTTCAAGATGCATTCTACTTCATATCCGGCTTTTTCAAATGTGCTTTTCCAGGAATCCTCCTCATCGCCTGACATATCATTTATAGCATGGTCTCCTGCCACCACCATAAACGGTGCAAGAATGACTCTTTTCACATGCAACGTCTGAATCTTCTCAAGCAAAGTGTCCAAAGATGGTTCTGCTTCCACTGTTCCCATAAATACCTGTGGATATCCCAGTTCCTTCAGCCGCTGATCCAGTTCTGTATAAACACTGTTACTATCATGAGGGGTTCCATGTCCCATAAATACAACTGCTTCCTCTTTTTCGATAGTTCCAATCTCTGCCATCACTGCCTGAAGTACCTCGTCTGTATCTTCCGAAGTAGTCAGCAGCGGAGTACCAATCCGAACCTGTTCAAACTGACTGCGTCTTTCCAGAACAGCTTCTTTCAACTGATCATATTCAATTCCTCGAATCACATGGGTTGGCTGCACGATCACATCCGTAATTCCATCTAAAAGCATCTGCTTCATGGCTTCTTCCACGGTGTTGATATGTACGTCATCTCGCTTTTCTATTTTCCGGATGATCATACCGCTGGTCCAGGCACGATAGAATGCTCTGTCTGGCATTGCCTTCTGAATATCTGCCTCTATCCGATCAATGGTTTTCTCTCTGGTTGCATTTACACTGGTTCCAAAACTCACTACTAAAATTGCTTTTTTCGCCATACGATAGATACTCCTTGATTTGATTTCTACTATTACTTAGTGTAGCCTGATTCGGCAAAAAAGTCTATAACCCGAATTGGAATAGCTTTAGAGACGCAGTCAGCTTATGCAGAGAGACTGCGAACGTCCCCTGCACAAGCAGACCTGCGACAAACGCAAAGCCCATGTTGCGTATTTACAGCATTGACTCTGGCTTAAACAGGGATCTCACCTGTTCGATTTCTTCTTTGCTTGCTGGCGCCGCGGGCACATAATAGGATTTCTCTCTGGCGATCTGATAGATCTGCTCCTGAGCAGCCTCTGCCTTATTTCTCATCTGCTTCAGTGTCTGTTTAAGCTTCGGATCCTCGCTCTGAGAAATATACTCCGCATACATTTTCAGTTCTCCGTTGATGCCGGTCAGTGTATCACTGACCATGGTCTTTTCATCCATCATGATCTGTTCCTCCTATTTCAAGAATCCCATAAGCTGCTGCTTGTTTTCTTTGGCAGACTGAGCCGCCTGCTCAAAATACTGTCGGACCTGGTTGTCAGTTGCTTCCTGCGCATATGCAGAAAATTTTGCATGGCAGGTCTCGCTGCCGCCGATCAGATGACGAAGATTCTGTACATCCAGTTCTGATAACTGTGCCATAATAAAATACCTCCTTGTGAACCATACTGATTACGGCAGTAGTATGTGTTCACAGGGAGGTTTTCATAACATTTAAAATTTTCCAGAATTCCTGTACCGGACTCTGTATCATCTACATTTCATCATATAATTTTTCATATTCTTTTGCAGAATGGCTCCAGGAGAAATCTGCTTTCATGGCACGCTCTGCGATCTTATTCCAGGAACGCTTTCTGTCATAGTAGATCTCCTCCGCATAGCGGATCGCACCCAGCATCTCATGAGCATTGTAATTGGTGAAGGAGAATCCGGTTCCGGTCTCCTCATACTCATTGTACGGCTCCACGGTATCTTTCAGTCCACCGGTCTCACGAACGATCGGCAGTGTTCCATAACGCAGACTCATGAGCTGACTCAATCCACACGGTTCGAACAGAGACGGCATCAGGAATGCATCGCTGGCTGCATAGATCTTATGCGACATCTCGTTGGAATAATAGATGCAGGCTGCCACTTTGTCGCCATATTTCCATGCGAAATGACGGAACATATTCTCATAACGCTCCTCGCCGGTTCCCAGCACCACAATCTGTACCGCATCCTGACAAAGCTCATCCATAATACAGTCAATCAGGTCAAATCCCTTCTGATCCGTCAGTCGGGATACAATACCGATCATCATGGCTTTCTTATCCTGCGCAAGTCCAAGCTCCTTCTGAAGCTCCAGCTTGTTCTTTACCTTTTCCTTACGGAAATTGTCCACGGAATAATTCTTATAAATATGTTCGTCCGTCTGTGGATTCCATTCGTCATAGTCAAGACCATTAACAATTCCGGTCAGTTGTCCGGCTCTGGCACGCATGAGCCCATCCAGATGTTCTCCGAAGAACGGAGTCTTGATCTCCTCTGCATAGGTACGGCTCACCGTCGTGATCCGGTCTGCATAGACGATGCCTCCCTTTAAGTAATTGGCATCTCCAAATGCTTCCAGCTTGTCTGCTGTAAAATAAGACATATCAAGTCCGGTCGCATCCTGCACGGTCGGGATATTCCAGACACCCTGGAATTTCAGATTATGGATGGTCATCACTGATTTCATATTGGAATAAAATCCACCTTCGTGGAAACTGTCTTTTAAGTATACTGGCACCAGACCCGTCTGCCAGTCATGACAGTGGATGATGTCCGGCTGATATCCTACTACTGGCAGGATAGACAGAGCCGCTCTGGAAAAGAATGCGAACTTTTCCACATCTTCATGAATGTAGCCATATGGTTTATCCCCATTAAAATAATATTCATTGTCGATGAAATAATAATGAATCCCCGCGTATTCCATCTCCATGATTCCCACATACTGGCTTCTCCATGCCATATCCATATAAAAACTTGTTACAAACTGCATGCGTTCTTTCCATTTTGCAGGAATAAACCGATAGTTCGGAAGTATCACACGAACCTCGTATTTTTCTTTATCAAAATATTTCGGAAGTGCACCCACAACGTCTGCAAGACCCCCTGTCTTTACAAATGGAACGCATTCTGATGCAACAAAAAGTATTTTCTTCATCGCTTCCCCTCCAGTTTTTATACTCTCGTATTATTATACCGCAAAGAGAAGTTCTTTGAAAGAAGTTTTCATCCGGTTATGCTCTCTTTTTATAATCCAGTCGGATCTTGTCGGCAATCAATGCGATAAATTCTGAGTTGGTAGGCTTTCCTTTCCCAACACTGACCGTATATCCAAATAATTCATCAATGGTATCCATCTTTCCACGACTCCATGCTACTTCAATAGCATGACGAATGGCC
>ENA-UPXC01002651-UPXC01002651.1-human-gut-metagenome-genome-assembly--contig:-NODE-2651-length-20513-cov-88.457722_pt1 | contig 20513 bp, 27 predicted proteins | sample MGYA00250047_ERZ773371 | MGnify/ENA primary metagenome ERZ773371 (study PRJEB29103, sample SAMN06111975) | human gut metagenome | biome: human gut; feature: ankylosing spondylitis patient; material... | reverse complement strand
TGCAGAGGACGGAGTATGTGATAACTGCGGATATATTCTTCCAGAAGGAACAGAACTGGAGGAAGTGGAGTAAGAAGTATTTAAGGAGATAACAGATGAAAATTGCTGTAACTGGAAAAGGCGGAGTAGGGAAAACTACGATATCTGCAGTATTAGCACGGTTGTATGCAGAAGAAGGGAAAAAAGTATTTGCTGTAGATGTGGATCCAGATGCAAATCTTGGACTTGCACTGGGTTTTTCAGAGGAAGAACTGGAGAGTATTACGCCTATCAGTAAAATGAGAAGGTTGATTGAGGAGAGAACAGGTGCAGATAAAAGTAATACTTTTTATAAAGTCAATCCAAAAGTGGATGATATTCCTGAAACTTACGGAAAAGAAAATAATGGTGTTCGACTTCTGGTTTTGGGAACTGTGGAAACTGCGGGAGGCAGATGTGTATGCCCTGAAAATGTAATGTTGAAACGAATTATTAATAATTTGGTTTTACATAGAGATGATATAGTAATCCTGGACATGGAAGCAGGACTTGAGCATTTAGGACGGGGAACAACGGAAGGAATGGATCAATTTATCGTCGTGATAGAGCCGGGGGCCAGAAGTGTTCAGACTTATAAAAATGTAAAACGTTTGGCAGAAGAATTGGGTGTAAAGGAAGTAAAGGTCAAGTCGAGTCGCTGTATCTCTTAGTGCGGATCCCAGTATTATGGGAGAGGGACTGATGGGGAAAGAACTATCAGAAAAACCAGATGCTATTGAAAGCTTAACAGAATTTCTACTTTCTATTTAACAGAATAAGGAGATTTAGAATGTTACAGGATTGCTATGAAAAACATAATCTGGAAATGAAACCATATCAATACTACCTTGCGGAGTTTCAGAATGTAAATCCAAAGGAGGTTACAAGTCGGCTGGATATACCATTTGATGATAATAGCAAGTCATTTACAATAAAGTTTATGCAGAACACATACACCATCAGTTATCCAGAGTTCGAAATTCATTGCATAGATAAATCAGATAAAGATGCGGTTTTGTGTAATGATATTCATGCAAAAATCTTGATGTTACGATATTTTTCAGAGGGAGATTATATGAAAGCTGCGGGGGATCTTTCGTCCTATCGTGATCTTCCTTGGGGAGAGGTTTATTATAGACAGTTTTATGGGCGTTGTATTATGAGGCTCGCGAAAACATATGGAAATAGACAAGATGTTTTTAAAAGATTAATGGAAAAATTGGCAGGGAGACGTCAAAAGTATGGAGAAGTATCCTACGAATTTGAAGTTTTTCGTGAATTAAAATTATGTTTTATTTTATGGTCAGGTGATGAGGAATTTCCACCTTCTGCACAAATCCTTTTTTCTGATAATTTTCCAATGGCATTTGCAGCTGAGGATGTAGCGTATCTTGGAGATGTTATATTAGATTATATGAAACAAGAAGAATTTGATATATAATAAATCCTAAAATTAATTTTTGTTATAAATCGAAATAGAGATACAGGTTTTTATATTTCAAAGAAAAAAAGGAGGCGATTTGATGAAAAAAATGATTAGTATTTTGACAGTGTTGGTACTTAGTATTGTGACAATGTTGCCTGTAAAAGTAATGGCTGCAGAATATCCACATAAAAACAGTGAAGTAAAGCATGTAAATTTGCCATCTGATAAAACTGAGTATGGAATACAGCTACAAACGGATGGATACTATTATTGGAAAGTCGATAGTAAGACGAATCAGGGAACAACTTATGGTTCATGGAGATTGGGACCTCAGGGTGCCGGCCCAGGTACAGTTTCTGTAAATAAAACAGATACAGTGACTAACACAATTAGTGGATCATATACCAGTGTAGGAGATATATCCGCTTCTTTAGGAGCTACGATTGGGAAGAGCCAGTCCTATTCTGCACAGTACAGTTTGCCTGTCCCTAGCGGAAAAACTTATTCTACTAAGCACGGTAATTGCTCTGCTTGGCGCGGCTGTGATTATTACCTATTCCCCGCAGAATGGTGTGATTTTGTTGGTTATAGCTTTTTTGATTAGCCCGATGGGATTGCCGCCTGCGGCGATCTGGCTGTTGGGTAAGGTGCAGGATTTGAAATTTGCGATCCAGGATTGGATGTATGGGTAAATGATGTGAATAAATCTGGAATGAAAAGAAGCAGGACAATGGGAGATGAGACCCAGTGCCCTGCTTCTTGGTTATTTGGAATGAACGGTAGTGTATTTCTGGTTTTTGCTTTTGGGTTTGTCTGGAAACATCATTTCAAGTTTACCAGAAGATAATAAAGGCTTGAGGTAATATTTGCTGAAGTGAGAACGGCTGGAAACATCAATATATGCTTGCATTTCATCTCGACTTTTAGGGTCTGCACAAAATTCCAATAGCAAGTTTTGCTTGCTGATCACAGATGTATCATGTGCGGCATCATGTGCTGTATCATGTGCGGAAGCACCGCACATGATGTAGTTTACATTTTTCAAGCTGTACCCGACTGCAACAGAAAAAGAGCTTGCCTACTATGTATCGGGAAATGTGCTTGAACCTATCGGCAGGGACTACCTTTATTCTGAATTGATAAACCCAATATTCGCAAAGGACGGGGACAATGTGAAAGTCAAGGTTGCTGTGAAATTCATTGATAATCAGACAAAAGCAACGCAAGTATCACAGTATGAGCTTATGTTACATAAGGATAGTAACTGGAAGATTATAAAATAGTATATAGGGTGCTTTTTAATGCACCCTATATTAGGCAATATATTGACTTTTTTTTGAACCGGTGTTACTCTTTAAGAAGAATAAACAAAAGGAGCTGAATGTAATCGTGGCATATGAAAAAGAGTTGCATGACCTTTTTTTAATGCAACAAGTATATGGAACATTGTTTTCTTTGATAAATAAGTTGCAAATTACAGGAGACAAATACTTAAATACACTTACTTCTCGCCAATTTATGACTATTGTTGCGATTTTACATCTACATGGTGAAGAAGCAACTATGAATAATATTGCTCGAAAACTTGGAACAAGCAGGCAAAATGCTAATCGTATGATTTCTGGATTAGAAAAAGCTGGATATGTAAATATTGTCCCCAGCACAACAGACAAAAGAGCCAGCAATGTTTCTCTTACTAAAAAGGGAGAAGAAGTTACAATAAATGCGTCAACAAAAGCTGTAGAATTTATGGCAGATATTTTCAAAGAATTTCAAACATCAGAATTAGAAAACCTTTGGTCGTTGTTAAAGAAGCTATATACATTTGATGGAGTACAACATGACGGTTTTGAAGAAGAAGGACTTTCTCTTTCATCAAATGAACAACTTGAAAAAGATATAATCAAGTTATTTGTGGAGAAAAAGAAACGAAAGTAAATAAGAGCATTTTAGGACAGTTGGTTTTACCAGCTGTCTTTTCTTTTGATAATATAGGCAACATATTGACATTTATGAATAGCAGTGCTATTATTCGCTTAGGCAACATAGTGCCTAAGTGAAAGGAGAATAATAAATGGAAGAACTTATTAAAGTGACAGGACTTACAAAATCCTATGAAAATAGTCCAGCAGTTTCTGATTTGAGTTTTTCAGTAAAAAAAGGGGAAATTGTAGGGCTATTAGGACCAAACGGTGCAGGAAAAAGTACAACAATCAATATCTTAGCAACCGTATTGAAACCAGACAGTGGAAACATTTCTATTTGTGGATATAATCTGCAAAATGAAAAAAATAAAATAAAGCAAAGTATAGGAATTGTTCCGCAGGATTTAGCTATATACGAGGAAATAAGTGCTGAAAAGAATGTATCTTTTTTTGCAAGTTTATATGGATTGCGAGGGCAAAAATTAAAAGAAAGAACAGCTTTTGCACTAGACTTGGTAGGTCTAACTGACAAAAGAAAAAACAAGCCCAAAACCTTTTCTGGGGGAATGAAAAGAAGATTGAATATCGCTTGTGCTATTGCACATGATCCACAGATTATTATTATGGACGAACCAACAGTAGGAATTGACCCACAATCCAGAAACCATATATTGGAGTCTATCTTGAAGCTAAAGGAACATGGAGTTTCTATATTATATTCCACTCATTATATGGAAGAAGTCGAGCATATTGCCGACCGTATTTTAGTTATAGATAAAGGAAAACAAATTGCTGGGGGAACATTGAAAGAATTACTACAAAGTTATGAAAATAGGGTCATTTACTTTTTGGAGTTAGACGGTTTACATAAAAATGGGCTAAATGAATTTGATTTCTTAAATAATATCAATGGTATTCAAAAGGTACAAATATATAAAGAAATGTTAAAAGTTACAGCACAAAAAAACATTTCTTTAAGCGAATTATTTTCTGCCCTTAGCACTCACGGATATACAATAAAAAATATGAGTAGTGAAACAGGAAGTTTAGAAACCGTCTTTTTGGAACTAACAGGAAGAAATTTGCGTGATTGAGGTGAGTATAGTGCGTTTTATAAAAATTCTTCGGCAAGACCTTTCAAATATTTTTCATAACCCTACTTTAATATTCTCAAATACTATACTACCATTGGTTTTAATTGGTGTTTTGGGATTTATTACAAAATCTGGATTTGGCGACACACCTGTTAATTCATTTGATTATTATGGAATAAATATGATGATTTTTTCAGTAGGTATGATTGCTATTACAGCGACAAATGCGTTTATGGAAGAGCGAATAAAAAAAGGGAATTTTAGAATTGCCTATGCTCCAATAAGAAAAAGCGAGTTGTACTTGTCAAAAATTTTATCTTCATACCTTATATGTGCAATATGCTATGACATTTTAGTACCGCTATGCCAGTATATACTTCATTTAAACATGGGTGGAGAAAACATTTTCTATTTTATACTTTTATTGAATATACTTGGCTTTTGCGGAAGCTGTTTCGGAATAATGTTCTGCTGTATCTTTAAACAGGAAGAACAAGCAAATGCGATTATGCAAATACCACTATTTATAGCGTTGCTGTTGGGTGGCGTTCTATTTCAAGTTCATAGGCTTGGAGATTTTGTCAATAATATTGCAAAGTTCTCTCCAATTAAATGGATTGCTGACTGTAGTTATCAAATTATTTTTGATAATAATTTCCAACTATTTATACCGACTTGCTTAAAGGTATTGGGGCTGTCCGTGATATTTATTTTTATTTGTCAGTTATTATTTAAACCGGAGGAATACTTATGATAAATGTTTTGAAAAATAACTTTGAAAGAATTAAATCTAAAAAGTCTGTATTAGTCATTGCGTGTATTCTTATGCCATTATTGATTGGTATTGCGATATTTTTTTCAGTACGCCCAGCAACAAAAGAACTTATTGCAGTATCGCCGAATGTAGACTGTCTTTCTATCAGTAATGAACAATATAATTTTGTTAATGTGGATAAATCTCCAGCATTATCAGAGTTAGTGCAGGGAAGATATGTGGCTTATGTTGAAAAAAACTCAGACGGCACTTATAGCGTCGAAACACTAAAAAATGAACAAGATAAAACAGCAATTTCTACATTATTTGAAACAGGAAAATTACCTACAGACTATAAGAGTGATGATGTTAAAAGACAAGAACGTGGCGTAGCAACAAATATTTTAGGATTTGTTACCATGCTTATGTTAATGCAAGGAGTAGCCTTAACAACACTCTATCCAGAAGATAGATTGAAAAAAACATTCTATCGTATTATGTGTTCTTCTGTATCGGGAGCTAGATACTTATTGGCTCAATTTATTTTCACTTTCATAGCTTTATTTGTACCAACATTCATTGCAATTTGTGCGTTTTATGTTTTACTTCATATAAATTTAGGAATTAGCCTCTGGATAATGGGGTTACTGCTGATGTTATTGGATTTGTTTGCAACAGGATTTTCCTTGTTTATCTGTTCTATCCTTGATAGAAATACAAACTTAGTTGCAACAGGGATTAGTGTTGTAACGTGTATTTTAGCAGGGTGTTTCATACCTTTTTCGGTCAATAATTCTATTGTAAGTGGATTATTAAATCTAATACCACAAACAAAATATATGAACATAGTACATAATATTGAATTTGGCACTGCGATTGACTTCTCTAATGTTGCATATATTTTGTTATTCACTTTTTTGTTATTAGTGTTCGGTTTTATGATTTTACAAAAACGGGTTCAGAAAGGAGATTACTAAAGCGTGGAAATAATAAATCTTCAAAATGTGAGGAAAGTTTTTGACAATAACGAAGTAATTAAAAATTGCAATATGAGCGTAAAAAAAGGTAGCATATATGGATTTTTAGGCAGAAATGGAGCTGGGAAAACTAATTGCTGGTCTTTTACAGCCTACGTCTGGAACAATTAAAGTCTTTGGAATGAGTATGCTTACGGATAGAAATAAAATTTTAAAAAAATGGGGTGTCTTATTGAAAGTCCAGTTTTTTTCGAACAAATGTCTGCTGAAGAAAACTTAAAAATTCATTTAGCTTACATGGGTGTTTCTGGTTTAAATATTTCCTCTGTCTTAGCTCAAGTAGGACTGGATAATATTGGTAATTTGCCAGTTTCAAAATTCTCACTAGGCATGAAGCAAAGGTTAGCAATCGCCCGTTCAATTATACATGAGCCAGAATTGCTTTTACTTGACGAACCGATAAATGGATTAGACCCAGTTGGAATAAAAGAAATGAGGGATTTATTTTGTCATCTTTCAAAAGAATATGGTATGACCATAGTTATTTCCAGCCATATCTTAAGCGAAATTGAGCAAATTGCAGACACGATTGGAATTATTGAAAAGGGGAAAATTATAAAAGAAACAGAACGATTACATTCACAAGAGGGAACTGAAAATTTAGAACAGTATTTTTTAGAAACATTACAAGGAGGACAAAATATTGATACTTAAGTTGATACATTTGGAAATAAAAAAATATCAGTTGAAAACATATTTTTTAGCCATTGGAATTATCTCTTTAGTGATTTTGGGATTTTTATACACATTTGCCTTAATTGCTTATGCAGGCGGTGAAGTGGACGCTATCGAATTTTCAACATATGAAAATATTTGGACTTTAATAAATGCTTTGCAAACCGTAGCTTACGCTGTTTTAATTTCTGTTATGTTTTCAACATTTATCATCAAAGAGTATGCTGGAAAACTTAATTTACTTTTGTTTACTTATCCTGTTGATAAATCTACCCTTTTGAAAGCGAAAGTATTATTAGTAGCTTTTATTGGAATTGGTGGTATGCTTCTCGGAAGTGCTTTGATTTTTTTAATTTTCTTTATTACTGAACGCATATTCCCTCTAGTTCCCGATACTTTTTCTTTTGGAAATATCATTAAAATATGGAGTGAGTTATTATTATGTTCTGTGTACGCTTTATGCGTTGGCATAGTAGCTACAAAAATAGGATTTATAAAAATGTCTGTGCAGACAACGATTGTCAGTGCAATTATTATAGCTAGTTGTTCAGCAAATGTTATTTCTACTATGAGTTATACTAATTTTCCTTTTCTCTTTTTGTGGGGGATTATGGCTATAATTTCCATAATAAGTTATTGTAATATTGTACACAAAACAATTCGTATGGATATTTAATAAAAACAAAGTTTATTATGTCTTGAATAATGATTTTAGTAGCGTATTTGAATTTCAGTTTTAATACTGATGAATTTATAAATTTGCAATTATGATAAGAAAGGTTAAATATGATAAGTCTAAGAAAACGAGATATAAAAAAGGCATTAAAAGCTGGTGCAAAGGCTGGCGGTGTATCATTGGCTGATGTTCGGGCTGATATTGAAGCAACGATTGATGAAGCTATGAATAGTGCCGACCCAGAGGTGCAGACAAATTTCAAAAAGTATTTTGGAAATAAACGCCCTACACCAGAAGAATATATTTACAAGACAATGAGCGACGAAGTGTATCAAGCCTTTCAAAACATACTGAAACACCGCAGGAAACAGAAGAACCTTGTGATTGACGGATATAGTGATTTTTTATTCATCAACCGCAATGGCAATCCACAAGTGGCAGTAAATTATGAAGCTGTATTCCGAAAACTTGTAGACAAGTACAACAGCAAGCATGAAGAACCGTTACCGAAGATTACACCTCATGTCATGCGTCATACATTCTGCACAAGGTTAGCCAACGCAGGAATGAACCCAAAAGCACTGCAATATGTCATGGGACATTCCAATATCACAATCACATTGAACCGCTACACTCACGCTTCACTTGAAACGGTAAAATCAGAATTACAGCGATTTGTAGCTTAGTAGTAAAAGGCTGGATTACTACCGATTTACTACTTTTGAAAGCAGAATGAAGCGGAAATATGCGGAGTTAAGTATGGTATCGACCTATTGAAAAGTGAAAAAAAGTCCGTAAATACGGGATATTCCAGCATTTGCGGACTTATGGATAGATAAAGAAAAAAGATTTAGATAAATAGAATCTAAAATTAATAATGTAGAGGCAATAAAGGTGAAAAAGATAGAAATTATTGAGAGAATCACAGATGCTAATGGAAGCATAAGTGAAAACATATTGACTAGCTGGGAACATAAAAACCAATTCATACCGGAAATTATAAGGTTTGGAGAATTAAAAATATATCTACAGGAACGAATTGTTAAAAAGAATGATAGTGATGTTCATCTTTCAAAATATGAATATGATATTTTACTTCTTTTAGCGAAAAGTCCAGGTAGAATATTTGGAAAAGAAATGGTTTATGATCTGGTATGGAATGAACCTTATTCCGGTGATTATAATGTGGTTATGCGACATATCTGCAATATCAGAGAAAAAATAGAAGATGATCCTGGACAACCATTATATATACAAACAGTACGAGGTGTAGGATATCGGTTTAACGGGAATTTAGGCAGCAAGTGAAATCGCTGCCTATTATTATGGTTTTATAGGTAATTGCGAAACTCGCGGTGCTCGTTCGTAACCTTGAACCAAAACAAGGAAGAATTCGCGAAGAGCACGACTTGTGGAATGAAAAATGGATAATCGCACATGTTAGGCGCACTTTAATAAGCTATGGACTTTATGAAAGTGGTAAGTCCTAAGCTATGAGTGGTTTTATGCTTCGAATATATTCGTGGTGATTGATCTTATCTGCGAGAACAACAGTAATAAGTTGTGTGATCCCGGCAAGAATCAGATCAGCATGCAGAGTCCTCTCATTTTGGGTTCGGCGTCCTGCAAGACAGAGATTGTCTTTGATGTGGTTGATATCTCTTTCGACAACAGTCCTGATTTTATAGGTATCATCCCATTTTTCGGTGCCGCGGATCGTTCCGGGATAAGCACGAAGATCCTTTTCCGGGTAGATGTAGACCATCCGCCCACATTTAGAAGAAGTACAAGGGTTGTCACAGAAACAATGACGATGGGATTTTTGAGTTGATTTATCATAAATCCATTTCATTCTTGGACAGACAAATTTATATCTTGTTACTCCACTGTGAAGTTTGGAAGTGCCTTCGTACTTCATTTGTAAAGAAGGATCATGGGGACAACACGGAATACCATCTTCATTGATGGAATAATCCAGATTTTCAAGTCCGGATCTTGCATTCAGCGGAATATAAGCTTTCGAGAAATGTTTGTCATTACCAAAAGTGTCACCGGTAAGAAGGCTCTTATAGAGTTGTGCGGTATCGAAAGCAGCATCACCCAGGAAGGTTTTTGGATTAATCAAAGGATGCTTGGAAAAGAAGTCCTTAAGTGTGGGGATTAAAAGCTTTGAATCATGAACACATTTATCTTCGTCAGGGGAATCGGATTTCTTTTCGACAACGATATCAGGATGTGAAGCCATAAAGTTTTTGTTATAAAAAGATATGTGGCGGATGATGCCCAATCCGTTAGTGACAATGCCGAACTTGAAGACATAGCAAAAATGCCCATTGATATAGAGCTGCTTAATCTCAGGATTAGCAGAAGCATGAGAAGGCATGGAACCATAGGCAGCTTTATAAGGATCATAGGATTTATCAAAGCCCTGAGCTTTCGCGTATGCCTTAAGCTGTTTGATGATCCTGTTAGCATACTTGGGATTATTTTCGGTAACAAATGCTTCTATGCCGGAAGAATCAAAGATGGTCATATCCGCTTTTGCAGAGTCAATCGCCTGACAGATAGGCTCGGTAACATCAACAAGGTTATCGAAAACAAGCTGGAGGTCATCTAAAAAATCCTGTTTGAATCGGGTGATTTTGGAAGCGTCTGGGACTTTAGTAAAACCACAGAATTCCCGAAGTGATTTTGAGTAAGCGAGAAAAGTCAGGAGAAGCTGATCCGTAGGGATAGAGAAAATACGTTGAATAATCAAAGCCCACAGAAAAGCTTGCAAAGGGTATTTACGGGTTCTGCCCGTCGATGCATAGAAATGATTTCTAAAAGAAATCGGAATTAACTCATCAATATCGATATGGGTTTCTAATAGAGAAAGAAAAGCAGGTTTGTCATTTTCAAATTTTTCATGGCAATCTGAAAAAATATCTGCCAAAGAAAGCTGTTTATATGGTATCATAAGTATCAGAATAACTCCTTTCTTGGATGTAGGTTTATAGTTTTTAGTCAACTCTATTATACCATATCCGGTGAGGAGTTATTTGTTTATAGGTAACAAAAAATGCCGTATTTATGCGGCTTGTGGCGTTTCGCAAACGCCTATTTATTCTAATATATGAAGGAGCTTTTCTTACTCCGTTGTATTAATCACTATTTTATTTCTTCCATAAGCTGTCGGATTTTTCTCAATGTACACCGTGTAACTGCCAGGTCATCTTCTTGTATATTCGATATGATTTTTTCATAAGCTTCTATCATTTTTTCTTTCTGACAATTACTTAATTCAATTGCCTTGTTCGTCAAAACAAGGTACGTTCTTTCTTTTTTTTCATCTAATTTCCAGATAATATATCCTTTATTTTCAAGACTTTTTACCATCTTAGATGTTTCTGGAATCGATAATTTCATGTATTCTGCCACTTCTGAAAGATATACTCCTTCATGACAGTCTGATTTTTCAACACATTCCTTTATACTATAAAGGAACAAATAATCTGTTCTTTCGACAAATTCAAATATACTTTCAACATTGATGCTCTTTAAAAAAAACTCCTCTGCACTGGTTCCTGCTCCCATATTATCGTTCCTCTCTTTCTATATATTCTTTTTTGCTGACTAGACTCTTATATGCCGGGCGAATGATCTTATCTGTAGTTATCAATTCTTCCAGGCGATGTGCACTCCAACCAGCAATTCTTGCTATCGCAAATAATGGCGTGTACAATTCTCTTGGAATATTCAACATGTCATACACAAAACCACTATAGAAATCTATATTAGGACTTACTCCTTTGAATATCTGACGCTGCTTTGCAATCAACTTAGGTGCAATCTTCTCAATATTGTTATAAAGGGTCATATCTTTCTCACGTCCTTTATCCCTTGCGAGTTGTTCTACAAAGCCTTTGAACACCCTTTCTCTCGGATCGGAAATAGAATATACAGCATGTCCCATTCCATAAATAAGTCCTTTCTGATCAAACGCCTCTTTCTTCAAAATCTTACTCAGATATGATGCAATTTCCTCTTCGTCTTCATAATCTTTCACATGACTTTTAATATCATCCATCATATTCATTACCATCAGATTTGCACCGCCATGTTTTTTTCCTTTTAAGGATGACATTGCTGCTGAAATAACAGAATAAGTATCTGAACCTGAAGATGTTACTACCCGTGTAGTGAATGTAGAATTGTTACCACCACCATGTTCCATATGTAACAATAATGCTATATCCAGTACTCTTGCTTCCAGTTCTGTGAATTTTGTATCTGGTCTTAATAGGCGCAGGAAATTTTCAGCAATAGATAAATCTTTTTCAGGTCTATGAATATACATACTTTCGTTTTTTTCATAATGACAATAAGCATGGTATGCATATACTGCTAACATAGGAAATACTGCGATCAACTGCATACTCTGCCTTAGCACATTCGGAATTTCAAGACTTTCTTTCTCCTTATCGTAAGAGCCCAATGTAAGAATACTTCGAGTCATAGAACCCATAATATCTGATGTAGGTGCTTTCATAATGACATCTCTGGTAAAGTTAGTCGGTAGTTCCATACAATCAGATAGTCTTCCCTGAAATTCCATTAACTGTGTATCAGTTGGCAATTCTCCGAATAAAAGAAGATATGCTCCTTCTTCAAAGACAAACCTTTTTCCTTTACTTCCTGTTACTAAATCTTTTATATTATAACCACGATAAGATAACTCGCCATCACATGGACTCTTTACTCCATCACGATATTCAAAAGCTTTTATATCAGAAATATTTGTAAGCCCCGTCAACACACCTTGGCCTTTTTCATCTCGTAAGCCTCTTTTTACACCATACTCTGAATACAGATTCTTACTAATGCTATCATTTTGTTCACAAAAAATTGCTTGCTGTTTCATATAATTTTCCAAATTGCTCATTTGAATCGCTCCTTTCATTCTGTTACGAACTTACATACTATACTCAGATATTCTTGTTTCCAGAGCATTCAGCATTGTCTGTTCTTTTTCTTATTCTTATTCATTAGCAATACAATACAATGGAAAACTCAATTTAACCTCAACAAGGTTTGTTTTTTCATCCATGCAAAATCTTCTTTGTACAACAGACTGTTAGATATAGCAAAAACGGCCTTTCAAAAACAGTTAACTTCTAAATCAACTGTTTTTTGAAAGGTCGTTTCATCAGATTCTTATAGCAATCCAGCAAATAATCTCATAAATAATTGTCCCAGTCGCAAATATGCACTTCGTCCGGTTTGATATTGGTCTGTCACATCACGACATTCTCCCATCGTTCTTATCAGATCATTTTTTATTTCCACAACTGCCTGACAATCTGCCATAAAACAGCCGTTTTCAAAATGGTGATATAAACTTCGATAATCCAGATTAATTGTTCCACAAGTTGCCATACAGTCATCTGCCACACTCATTTTTGCATGACAGAAACCAGGAGTCCACTCATAAACACGAACACCATGTTTAACTAATCCATGATAAAAAGAACGAGTTATATTATAAATGAATTTTTTATCAGGGATACCAGGTGTGATAATTCTTACGTCTACCCCTCGCTTAGCAGCCAGACATAACGCATGCGTCATTTCATCTGTTATGATTAGATATGGAGTCATAAACCAACAATATTTTTCAGCTTTATTTATCATACTGATATAAACTTCTTCTCCTACTTGCTCATTATCCATAGGGCTGTCTGCATAAGGTTGAACAAACCCAGTTTGCTGTGCCGCATAATCATAGTGGAAAAGGTATTTACTAAAATCAGAATCATTAGCATCCTTATCACTTACTGCATTCCACATTTCCAAAAATGTCACCGTAAGCGACTGAACAGCATCTCCTTCTAAACGAATACCTGTATCTTTCCACTGTCCATACGGGTGTGTGTAATTAAAATATTCGTTTGCTAGATTATATCCACCTGTAAATCCGACTTTTCCATCAATAACTGTTATTTTTCTATGATCACGATTGTTCAAAAACAGATTTAAACCTGGCATAAACGGATTGAATACACGGCAATGAATTCCTATTGCCTCCATTTTTTTCACAAAATCTGTGTTAATAAAGCCTATAGAACCCATATCATCGTAGAATACTCTAACTTCCACACCTGCTTTTACTCGCTCTTCCAGAACATCTTGAATCTTATGCCATGCTTCAGCGTCTTCTATCGCATGATATTCCATAAAGATAAACTTCTGTGCTTTCTCCAAATCCTTAAGCTGTGCCTCTAATCCTTTCACTGCTTCATCAAAATACACAATATCCGTATTCTGATAGATTGGATACTGCGAATTTCTTTGTATGTAACTTGCTATATTTCCTGCTTTCGGAATTGTTTCTTTTATTCTGCTCAAACACTCCTGACTGTCCGGAAGCATTGGTAACAATTTGCTATCAATTTCTGCATATCGCTCACGCATTTTATGTGTGCCACCATTCAAACCAATCAACAAATACAGGCCTACACCCATAATTGGGAAAATTAGAATTAAGATGACCCAAGGCATTTTCATAGAGGATGTCTTATTTGATGCGTACAATCCCAAAACCAAGATCCCACTCAAAATCCTTGTAAATAAATTTATGATTTCTGCATATTCATTCAAGCGTGTTACGATAGTAATAATAAAAATCACTTCCAGAAGAATGCAGATTATGGAAAAACACAGCCGTTTTACCCCATTTTTTGTTTTTGCTTTGCCCTCTAAAGTATCTTGTTTCATATATATTCCACCTTCCTACTTGCTCAGTTTTCTCCCTAAATTTCGTGGAACATACCAATTTTGTCTTTTATTCTCTGCATTTCATTACACCGGACTGGATAAGTTTGGTGCGGATGTCCTCATACAGTGAAATAATTTGATACTTACAAGTATATTCCAAATAGTCAGAATTGCAATAGGTACGCAGATCACCTCGAAAGTCCGGTCACATCTGCGAAATAGTATAAAAGTCAGTATGCTTCATCCGGTTCGGTAGGTGCTGCGGTAATATCGCGGTAGAAAGTGGCCCATGCGGCTTCCTCATAGGGGCGTACAAAAAAGAAGCCAATGCTCAATGGAATTGTCAGCAGAAGAAAAAGAGAAATCGCCATAGCCTCTGAACCGGTGAAATATTTGAGAACCAGAAAACCCCCGGCATACAGTGGCAACGAACAGAGCAGCTCCCAGCCAATGAAGCTGAAATCCAGACAGAACAGCCGCCATTTGTTGCCATTCATGATCCGCCGGGATTCTGTGATCGCTTCATTTGCGGTCAGCGAAGGATGCTCGGACATGATGTAAGGTGTCATCGCATAGCTGTATGTTTTCACGATTCCCGGAATCACCAACAGCAGCGACCAGAGGGCGATGTACAGACCCTGCAGGAATTTCATGCAGAAGCCATCCCACAGACGGTCTTTCTGAGAGAACAAGTCCGAGATGGCAGCATCCTTTCCATCTACAAGGTTCAGATTAAAATGAGCATATCCCAGTTGAACTGCACCGCCCACGATCAATTGGAGGATTGCCCACAGACCAATGCCGACAAGCAAAACAGCAAGCAGCCGACCGCCGTCTGGCTGGGCGAACAGGTTAAAATGAATGTCCTTTGCCTGATTGGAATTGGAAACGACACTGTTGGAACTGCTCACAATGGTAGCACCGAGCGCACTGGCGGCAATACCTGTCAGAACAGCAGTTTTCCATTTTCCGCGCAGAGCATCGCGAGCGAGCATACGATAGTCAGCAGATATTTTCATAAAAGCAACCTCCTGTCTGAAAATGGCAAGTATGTGTGAAAAGGAATATGATATGCCACTTTAATTTAGATACGTTTGAAACGCTGAAAAAATTGTAGCATGAATGAAAAAGAGGCTGTTACACCGGTTTTATCCTTGTGCAACAGCCCCTTTCCTTTACTTCAGCAGCTTGTCCAGTTCATCATAAACGGATTTGACGTTCGTGTCGACAATGACCTGACAGGCGTTCTTCCCCGGACGGATGATGCCTGTTGCGCCTGCCGCTTTTACAGCCTGCTCATTGACCTGACGGTAGTCCTTGACCTCAAAGCGCAGGCGGGTAGTGCAGTAGCTGGCGCTTACTATATCACGCCGCCAGCTTGTGCTGCATTTGCAGTGGAACAGACCAATGAACTGCTGCTTCATTTTACGTCCGCAGTTCGGACAGATCCGCTTGCTGGCTCCCATAAAAGTTTACTGGAGCTTGGCGATAATTTCATCAGCGGACATACCGCTGGCAAGTAGCTTTTTCAATACGGATTCCGCTTCGGCCTTTTTGGATTCTTCTGCGGCCTTTTTTTCGGCTGCAACCTTTTTTGCCTCTGCTTTAGAAAGTTCCTTTACTGCAACCTTCAGCGCAGATTTTTTGCTTTTCAACTGCTCTTTCAGTACGCTGATGTTGTCAGACAGCGCAGCGATCTCAGTTTCAATTTGTTCCTTGGCAGTAGTCTTTTCAGCAACAATAGCCGCATAGTCAACATTTGTTTTCTTGGTACGCACTGCATTCTTGCTTCCTTTTGGTCTAACCATAATAGTCCCTCCACCTAGTATTGGAATTTACTAATATAAGTATATTCTTTCTGCCTCGAAATGGCAATACTTTCTTAGACAACAAGAGCAGAGCTTTTGCGAGGCCCCGCTCTTATTGCTGCTGTGATGCAGTGACAAAATGAAGGAATATTTATCTTTCAAAACCACCGATGGGCTATCGCTGTGAGAGTTCAGCAGCAATCCCATCAGACAGGCTTTGGAAGAAGCAAATGGGGATGGGAGAAATGCACCGTCATAGGTTGATAGCTACCCCAAGGATCACGAATAGGATCGCCAGACAGATGCAGCTTAACATTTATCTGGAGATGGCCCAAGGATAAAATAGAAGCAGTATTAAAGCCGCTCACCGTGCAGGTTTCCAGCATGGTGAGCGGCTTTTTACTACAAATATGAGGAGTCGAAAAAGTCCTTTAGTGTGATTCCCAAACCCAAACAGATTCTTTCAATCGTCTCTACGCTTAACTGACCTCCCCGACGGGCAGTTGTTTGAATCGTGGAATACGATATTCCGCATTTCTTTGCCAACACACACAGATTCATATCACGCGCTTGCATCAAATCCTGAACACGCTTGATCGTATCCACGAAAATTCCTCCCATCTTTTTAGTTCAAAACTTTTCCAACAACCTCGAATCTTTGCTCTGGAGATATAAGGATCGGTGAATATTTGGTGTTAAGAGAAACCAAAACCGGTTGGTTATGCACCACGCCATAGCTGTCGGTAAAGAACTCTGCTTGAGACTTATCTGGGGTATGTTCATCGTATTTTTTCAGATATCCACAGTCATCATATACGAATATACCGATATCCCCGCATTCAAGTTCTTCGCAGCGCTTCACCCATACGATTTGTCCGTCATGATAACGCGGCTCCATACTATCGCCACTAACGTATATCCCAAACTCAGTCCCTGCCGGAACGCTACTGGCAGGCACCTGTATCTGTTGAAACATTTCACCTTCAAGAAAAGCTCCTAGACCTGCCGATACTGGCAACTCTGATACTGGCATCGTTATGCAGTCGATTTTCGCAGGCTCTTCTGTGCCTGGCTGGTAGCGCCGAGATGCAATCAAGTCCATTTCGTACTCGGCGACTTTTTTTTGCCCGATGGCATTTAGAAGGGCGGGTTTCTGAAAGGTCTTTGTAAAGTAGGAAGGTCCTTCCTTGATGTTCAATGCGTGGCAGATCGCAACCAGTTGGTAGATGCTGGGAGTGGTGTATCCTTTTTCCCATTTACTGATTCCCTTGTCACTGACATCGACGCCATAGTGGCGGAGAAGTTCGGAGAAAGTTACAAGTGAATAGCCATTCCTTTTTCGTACAGCTGCGAGAATCAGACCAACCTCATTACTATCCCTTGCGGCGACTGCATCATAGCACACCGTAGATGGGGCTATGTGCATTTTGGTGAGCGCAGTTTTCTTTTTCATAGCAAGAACACTCCTTTGTGATCCGGTAGCTCTATTATAGTATAGAAAAGATAAGAAATCAACAAGAAATCTCCAAAATGGCGACAAACGCGTAATTGACATCTCCATAAAGTGGGCGTATAATCGAATCAAATCCGCAAATAACAGCTTTTTGGTGTTGATTCTGGACCGAAATCGTGTATATTTGGCGTTTTTGAGAGGTGATAATATGAGAAAAGAAAATTTAAGATGCCCGATGTGCGGAACCATGAACTATGATGTAGATCTTGATGCAACCGACGGCTGGACAAAATGCCGTCTGTGCAAAGCAGTAACCTGCTCTATGGATGAGTGGAAAAAGCGTACAGTGTCCGTTCCTCTGTTAAACGAAAAGCAGCTCGTGGCACGCAGTATGATTCGCAAGTAATACACGCTGCATTCTGATAAATCTGCAAAAAGGAGGAATTCTGATGTGTGGTGATTACAACCTTCGCCGTGAGAAAAGATACGTCGAAGTGGATGTTCGTTTTACTCCTGACGGCAAGATCCGTCCTCTTGCCATAAACTATGACAAGACTCGTACTTATGGAATTGATCGTGTCTTGGCAGTCAAGCACGGTACATCACGTTTTGGCGTGAAAGGGCATTGCTTCACCTGCCTGATTTGCGGGCAGAAGCGGAATCTTTGGCTTGAAAAGGGCAAGTGGTTTGTGGAAGCCTACTGTGCCACATCAGAAGGTAGGGCTTCATAATGGCAAGATACTTATCGCGTGCAGAACTTTCGTGCATAGCAGGCAAATATATTGAAATGTATTATGCACTCTTCGGAATAAGCAAAAATGACCCCGCTCCTATTAACCCAGAGCAGTTTGCAAATTCTGTTCTTGGACTGAACCTGAAGATGTTGCCGCTGTGTAGCGATGGTCACATCCTTGGATTAACGGTTTTCCAGAGATGTAGCTTCACAGCAACCCTTGAGGATGGAACAAAGCTTGTTGAAGTATTTATGCCGAGGGATATCGTAATCGATTCTGCTCTTGCGGCAGACAGATGCACTGGATGCCGGAATTTCACAATAGCGCATGAAGCAGCACATCAGATTTTGGCTGATCTGTTTCCGAACGACTACGGAAAAGCAGTCAAGTGCCGTGGGCACATTGTCTATCGGGAGAGAAACGGAAAGGCCTCGTGGGAAGAATGGCAGGCGGATACCCTTGCAGCAGAGCTGCTGATGCCAACATTTCTGATCAATGCCGAAATAGAACGTGTGGCGTTGACTCTGCCAAATGGGATTCTGTACAAATCAGTGTCTGACCCTAACTATGAAAAAATTCTGGAGATGGCTCGACGGATTGGGGTTTCTTGGTCTGCAATCAGGATCAGACTGCAGCAGATGCAGGTTATAAAAGGCAAACCCATCCACTGCCATCCATTGGACATCATGCGATTTGGAGAATGAATATGATTCAGTTAAAGAACCGTCCCTTTGCCGGTAAAGCACCGACTACTACACAGCAGGCAGAATTTAGCATAGGCTGGAGATTTTGCCCTGTTTGTGGAAATAAGTTATACCAAAAAATCGAGGGGTGTTCAGGTATACTACAAGTGAAGTGCAATAGATGCAAAGAAACCCTGAGACTTGATCTGGCATTTAGATGCCGGTGATTTTCCAGTCATTTTAACAAATACGGGTGCATTGCACCCTGAATATGGACTGTTCGCTCCGAGCAACGGGCCATTGCCGCAAGGCAATGTATGAAACGTGCTCCAAATAGCCGGGCAACAGCTGATTGAGAGATTTTCATTGAAGATCCCTCAGTTGGTTGTTGTCCGGCTATTTTTTTAGCCTTCAGGAAGCCTGCTCCCGTAAAAAGGAGCAGTCTTTATGTTTGTCCGTTTTTCGTGGATGCCCCAAGCGGCTAGATATCCGTAGCAACTCCGAGTTTTCGACTTCTCACGCTTTATCGAAAATTTGGAGGTCACACATGAGCTTTGATCCGAATGCTATTGGTAACCGTATTTTTACTTTGCGTACAAATGCGAAGTTATCGCAGGAAAAACTTGCTGAAAAACTTGGTGTTTCCCATCGACACCTCGGCGATCTTGAAAGGGGAAGCTCCAATGGCTCTGTAAAAATCCTGATCGATATTGCAGAATACTTCCATGTCAGTATGGATTATCTTCTTTTGGGTCGAGATCCTTCTAGGGATCAGTTTCAAAATGAACTGCAAGCCGCTATAGATCATCTTGAAAAAATCAAAGGTCTTTTATAATCACTTCAACAAGAAACGCTCCTGCCAGTTTTACACCGGCAAGAGCGTTTCTTGTGTTATTCAAAAATATCGGCAAGGGTAAGCAGCTGTACTTCTCCGCGTTCCTGTGCCTGAAGTAGTCCGTCCGTAAATCCGCCTTTCGAGAAAATGTAGTAGTGGTAGTTTGTTCCTTTCCCAAAGACTGCTGCATACTCCCGAATCAGTTCCAGTTCGTCCAAACCGATTTTTTCATTACGGTATTCTCATATCGTTTATTTAACTTCCGAAGTTCCTCATCGCGGCAGTAAAATCGGCTCATTTTGTTCCCTCCCCAAAGTGTATTTATCGAATTTATATACTCGTAAGTTAGTTTCTTACGAGTATAATACTTCATTTCTTACATAAAGTCAGGAAATATATTTTTGACGGCTCATCGAGAAACAGGAACGATACTTCCTATTTTCCTCAAAAATTGTGAACTCTGAGTTCCTGTTCATTTCGTTCCGCATCGGTTACAATACAGCCATAGCTTCGGCAAGCGTTCAAAGCAGCCCTCAAGCTATCCCGCCCCTTGAAAATTGAACACGCATTCTTCAGTCACGTTCCTGTGATGATGAGCCACGTCCGTAACAAATGCGATGATCTCCCACTGAGGGAATG
>ENA-UPXC01002616-UPXC01002616.1-human-gut-metagenome-genome-assembly--contig:-NODE-2616-length-20702-cov-4.275539_pt1 | contig 20702 bp, 16 predicted proteins | sample MGYA00250047_ERZ773371 | MGnify/ENA primary metagenome ERZ773371 (study PRJEB29103, sample SAMN06111975) | human gut metagenome | biome: human gut; feature: ankylosing spondylitis patient; material... | reverse complement strand
GCCCTTAGTGGCCTTGACACAGTTGGTCAGCACCAGCAGCACCGCCGCAAGGACAAGGCCCATATAGTTCAGAGAACCGGCCCACTGGAAGCTGTTCCATAGACCGGTGGCAGAGCTGTTGACCCGGAGCAATACCTGAAGCACCACACCGGCGCAGGCGGCGGCAATGAGGCCGGAGGAGGCGGGGCGCAGACCGTAAAAGGCGTTGGCTACATATTTGCTGTCCCGGAATTTTGTCAGCATGGCCGCCACAATGAGAATCACGATGATGGAGGGCGTTATCTCACCGATGGTGGCGATGACCGCGCCGGGGATACCGGCCACGGCAAAGCCTACATAGGTTGCCATATTGACGCCGATGGGGCCGGGAGTAGACTCCGAGACTGCCACCATATTCATCAGTTCCGTCTGGGTGTACCAGCCGGTGACGGCACCGATGTTTTTCAGAAAGGGCAGTGTGGCCATGCCGCCGCCGATGGCGAACAGGCCGGTTTTGAAAAATTCCCAGAATAAACGAATGTAAATGCTCATTTCGCGGCCCTCTCTTCCAGATTCTTCAGCACAAGTCCTGCAATGGCCGCCAGCAGCACGAACCACACCGGGGAAATGGTCAAAAACAGACTGCCTGCCGCTACCAGCAGAAAAATCACGGTGGTGCGCTTGTCAATGACGGATTTTTTCAGCAGCTTTAAAACGGCATTGAAAATCAGCACGCACACGCACACCTGAATTGCGGCAAAGGCGTTCTGCACCCAGGCAAGGTGAGAGAAATTGGTGATGAGGCCCGCTAAAATGGAGATGATGATCAGCGAGGGGAGCACAACGCCCAGCGTGGCAACAATGCCGCCCAGAACCCCTTTGTACTTCTGGCCGATAAATGTGCCGATGTTCACGGCGATGACGCCCGGCGTACATTGGCTGATGGCGTAATAGTCCATCAGTTCCTCCTCTGTGGCCCAATGCTTATTTTCCACAACCTCCCGCTGAAGAATCGGCAGCATGGCGTAGCCGCCGCCAAAGGTCATGACACCGATTTTGGCGAAGGTCAAAAACAGCTCTAAAAATTCGTTCACAGGCATAAAGCTCCTTTACTGGGAAATGTAACTTTTTTCATTATACTTATTTTCCGGCAAAAAGCAAGCCCGGTCTTTCCGGGCGGCCCGCAGGGGGACCCGCCGCGCAAGGACCGGGCTTGGGATGGCCGTATATCAGGGGAGCTGGATATGCGCCCGCTTTAACGCGTGCCGCAGAGCGAGGCACAGCGGGGGCGATAGAAGAATGGCCACCGCGCCATTAAAAAGAGAGGCGGGAATTTTCAGAGGCAGGGCCGCAGCCGCCGTGGCGGCGGTGAGGCCGCCCATCAGCAGCCCGTCATAGGCAAAGGACTTGAAGAAATAGAGAATGTAATAAGCCACGCAGCCCAGTGCGGCGGCCACGGTGCAGCGGCCATACTTGGGTTCTTCACGCTCCGCCATGGCAAGACCGGCCACCAGTCCCATCACGCCCTTGGTAATGAGGGTGATCCAACATTCCGGCGCGTAGGCGGGGTTCGTCAGATCATACAGGGCGGATCCCACGCCGGAGGCCGCGCCGCCCACAGGTCCCAGCAGCAGGCCGGACAGGCAGCACATGATATTTGCCAGCGTGAAGGAGGTCCGCCCACCGATGGCGATAGGCATGGTCACACGGAGATAGTTGCTGACAAAGACCAGTGCGGTCATCATGCCCAGCATGGTCAGCTTGTTGATATTTCGCTTGTTCTGTTCCATAAAAAACACTTCCAATTTTGAGATACCCTCATGGTAGCAGATGGCTGAACCTATTTCAAATGCCAGATATGAATTTTTTAATAGGTTCAGTGCTTGTGAAAAAAGCCCCGCAGTCAGAGGACTGCGGGGCCTGATTATCGATATTATGCCTTGGGGTCTTCCGTTTCAAATACGGTCTTGGCACCGGCAGCCAAGCCCGCCAGACCCTGAAGCTCACTGGGGATGATGATCTTCGTGGCCTTGCCGTCCGCCACCTTCGTCATGGTCTCCAGCGCTTTCAGCTTCACCACCTGATCGTTGGGGGCCGCCTCGTTCAGCAGCTTCAGGGCGTCCGCCGTGGCCTGCTGAACCTTCATAATGGCCTCGCTCTCTGCCTCGGCCGCCAGAATCTTTGCGGTCTTTTCCGCCTCGGCCTCCATGATCTTGGCCTGCTTGGCGGCGTCAGCCCGCAGGATGGCGGACTGCTTCTCGCCCTCCGCCACCAGAATCTGGCTCTGCTTCTGGCCCTCGGCCTGCAAAATGGATTCCCGGCGCTCCCGCTCCGCCTTCATCTGCTTTTCCATGGCGTTCTGAATTTCCTTGGGCGGGATGATGTTCTTCAGCTCCACGCGGTTGACCTTGATGCCCCACGGATCCGTGGCCTCGTCCAGAATGGAGCGCATCCGGGAGTTGATGGTGTCGCGGCTGGTGAGGGACTGGTCCAACTCCATATCGCCGATGATGTTGCGGAGGGTGGTGGCTGTCAGGTTTTCAATGGCGTTCATGGGGTGCTCCACGCCGTAGGTATACAGCTTGGGGTCGGTGATCTGGAAATAAATGACCGTGTCGATCTGCATGGTGACGTTATCCTTGGTGATGACGGGCTGGGGATCGAAGTCGGCGACCTGCTCCTTGAGGCTGACCTTCTTGACCACGCGCTCAATGAAGGGGATCTTCAGGTGCAGGCCGACGTTCCAGGTCGCGCTGTACGCGCCGAGACGCTCGACGACGTAGGCGCGGGACTGCTGCACGACGTGGATGTTGCTCACAACAAGAATGAGCACGAGTACGACGAGCACGATGACGCCGATGTAGTTGAAAATGGATGCGATAGGCATATTACGGTTCCTCCCTTTCTTTTCTGACGAAGAGCTTGACGCCCTCCATTCGGACGATGGTGACCATGGAGCCGCGGGCGATCACGTCGCCGTCCTCGCTGCGGGCGGTCCATGTTTTGCCGTCGATGTAGACGGCGCCGGTGGTGTTTTCGTTGTCGATGGTCTCGGTGACCTTGGCTGTGTGGTGCAGCACGCGGTCGGCGTTGGTGGGAACGATGGTGTTATCCAGCATTTTGTGCGCCAGCGGGCGCGTTGCGACCAGCGCCGCGATGGAGACCGCCAGAAAGACGACGATCTGCAGCCAGAGCACCGCGCCGAGCTCCAGCGAGAGCAGCGCGGCCACCGCGCCCGCCACGAACCAGATGGAGACCAGCCCCGCTGTCGCCGCCTCGGCAATGCCGAAAATGACGATGGCGGCGATCCATACGAATGTCATGTTGCCTCCCGAACCTCCTTTCATGCTGTGGGCAAGCGCCATCAGCGAGAGCAGAACGATAAAGATCAGCGTGCCGCCGATGAGCTTGTCATAGGGGGAAAGATTGCTGAGAAAGTCAACAAAGGAACGCTTGAGCGGCTTGCCGGCGATGGGCTGCTCGACCTCGGTCTCCTCCGCCTCGATAGGCGGAAGCTCGTCGGCGAAGAGCGCGTCGAGCGTCGTGTGGTAGCGGTGGCAGATGTAGAGGATCTTTTCGATCTCCGGGTAGCCGCGGCCGGACTCCCAACGCGACACCGCCTGCCGCGAGACGTGCAGCTGCTCGGCAAAGGTCTCCTGCGTCATGCCGCTTTGCTTTCGGACCTCCTGCAGCTTTTCGCCAAAGGCCATTTCCCTGTTCCTCCGTTTCTCTCTGTGTGGCTATCCTACCGCCCGCGCCGTGTTTTTTCAACCAACCTGCGCTTGCGTTTTGCGTTTTTGCCTGTCCGGCGCGCAACTTTAACGTTACATTGCCCGCCGGAGGGGCATTTGGGGCTTTTCCATAGTATACCATAGGGCGAGGGGAATTACCATGCTTTTTTTGCGCGCGGACGATTGCGTTTTTGCGCCGCGTCCGCTATACTGGAAAAAACGAAAGAGGAAAGCGATGGAAACGCCATGCTGCAATTTGCCATTCCCTGCCTGCTGGGGCTCGAGAGCCTGGTGGGCGATGAAGTGAAAAAGCTCGGTCTTGCCGACGTCCGCGTGGAAAACGGGCGTGTGCTGTGCCGCGGCGAGGAGCGCGACCTCGCGCGGCTGAACATCAATCTGCGCTGCGGCGCACGGGTGCTGATGGAGCTGGGCTCCTTCCCCGTTCGGGATTTTGAGGCGCTGTTTCAGGGTGTTTACGCGCTGCCGTGGGAGGATTATATCCCCCGGGACGGGGAATTTCCTGTAAAGGGCTATTCCTTGAACTCCCAGCTCCACTCTGTTCCCGCCTGTCAGGCCATTGTCAAAAAGGCCTCCGCTAAGCGGTTAGGTGAGAAATACGGTCTGGAGACCCTGCCGGAGTCCGGCAGCCGGTATCAAATTCAATTTGCCATTATCAAGGATGTGGCGACGCTGTATCTGGACACCTCCGGTGAGGGGCTTTACAAGCGTGGCTACCGGGCGCGGAACATGGGCGCCCCCCTGCGGGAGACGCTGGCGGCGGCGCTGGTGACGCTTTCCCGCTACCGGGGCCAAGACCCGTTCTGCGACCCCTTCTGCGGCAGCGGCACCATTCCCATTGAGGCGGCGCTCATCGCCAAGAACCGGGCGCCAGGACTGGACCGCAGCTTCGCCGCTCAGAAGTGGAAAAACATGGACTCCAAGCTGTGGCTGGAGGCCGGGGACGAGGCCATGGACAAGGAATTCCACGGCCATTATGACATCTGGGGCGGTGACATTGACCCCGCCGCCGTGGATTTGGCGCGGCACAACGCGGAGCTGGCCGGTGTGGATGACTGCATCCGCTTTGAGGTGGCGGACGCCGGAAAATTCCACCGGGACAGCGAGTACGGCCAGTTGGTCACCAACCCTCCCTACGGCGAGCGTCTGCTGGAAAAGAAAGAGGCCGAAGAGCTGTACCGGGTGTTCGGCGCGGCGCTCCGGGACCTGCCGCCCAAGTGGCGGGTGCTGGTGCTCAGCTCCCATACGGAGTTTGAACGGTGCTTTGGAAAGCAGGCGGGCAAAAAGCGCAAGCTCTACAACGGCATGATCAAATGTGACGTATTTATGTACGGAAAGTGATTCTGATTATGCCGATGCGGCACATTCATCGGAAATTTTTAAATACAAAAGATAATTTTATTGTCGAATATTACATTTTGTATCTGAATTTTCACAGAATTTGCCGAAATGGCGGTACATGAGCGGAACCATAGCGGCGAAAACTTCATAAGTTATTTACAAATTCCCCCTTTACAAACCGGGTCAAGTGTACTATGATAACAGCGTTAGCACTCGAGAGAGTTGAGTGCTAACGCTGAATTTGTTTTATCTTATGAAAATATATAAGGAGGAATCCCAAATGAAACTCACCCCGTTATCTGATCGCGTGATTTTGAAAATGGTAGAGACTGAGGAGACCACCAAGGGCGGCATCATCCTCACCGGCTCCGCCAAGGAGAAGCCCTCTGTGGCAGAGGTCATTTCCGTGGGCCCCGGCGGCATGGTGGACGGCAAGGAGGTCACCATGACCGTGAAGCCCGGCGATAAGGTCATCACCAGCCAGTATGCCGGTACGAAGGTCACGCTGGAGGACGTTGAGTACGTGGTCGTCCGTCAGGGCGATATTCTGGCAATCGTGGAGTAACTTAAAGAGGGGATTTCATCCCCCTTTAAATTCCCCCCACCAGTTTGAGAACTGGTGAACGCCGCCCCCGGCGGCTGAGTCAATGTATTTTCGCCACGCGTATGTCACGGCGAAAATGATGAAAATGCACACTACACTTTACTTCTAAATTTGGGAGGTTTTCAATTATGTCTAAGCTCATTATGCGCGGCGATGAAGCCCGCAAGGCTCTGCAGGCCGGCGTTGACGCTCTGGCCGATACTGTTAAGATCACCCTGGGCCCCAAGGGCCGCAACGTGGTTCTGGATAAGAAGTACGGCGCTCCCCTCATCACCAATGACGGTGTGAGCATCGCCAAGGAAGTGGAGCTGCCCGATCCCTTTGAGAACATGGGCGCACAGCTGGTGAAGGAGGTCTCCACCAAGACCAACGATGTTGCCGGTGACGGCACCACCACCGCTACGCTGCTGGCACAGGCCATGATTCACGAGGGTCTGAAGAATCTGGCTGCCGGTGCTAACCCCATCGTGGTAAAGAAGGGCATGGCCAAGGCTGTTGAGGCCGCTGTGGCCGAGGTGAAGAAGCAGGCCAAGAAGGTGGACGGTTCCAATGACATCGCCCGCGTCGGCGCCGTTTCCAGCGGTGACGAGGAGATCGGCAAGCTCATTGCTGACGCCATGGAGAAGGTTTCCGCCGACGGCGTCATCACCATTGAGGAGTCCAAGACCGCCGAGACCTATAGCGAGGTTGTGGAGGGCATGCAGTTCGACCGCGGCTATATCACCCCCTACATGGTCACCGATACCGAGAAGATGGAGGCTGTCATTGACGACGCCTACATTCTCATCACCGATAAGAAGATCTCCGTTATCTCCGACATCCTGCCCATTCTGGAGCAGCTGGTCCAGTCCGGCAAGAAGCTGGTCATCATCGCCGAGGATGTTGAGGGCGAGGCTCTGAACACTCTGATCGTCAACCGTCTGCGCGGCACACTGAATGTTGTGTGCGTCAAGGCCCCCGGCTTCGGCGACCGCCGCAAGGAGATGCTGCAGGATATCGCAATCCTCACCGGCGGCACTGTTGTCAGCGAGGAGGTTGGTCTGGAGCTGAAGAACACTACGCTGGATATGCTGGGCCGTGCCCGTCAGGTGAAGGTCACCAAAGAGAACACCACCATTGTGGACGGTGCCGGTGACGCTACCGCCATCAAGGACCGTGTGGGCCAGATTCGCAACCAGATCGCTGTCACCACCAGTGATTATGATAAGGAGAAGCTGCAGGAGCGTCTTGCCAAGCTGGCTGGCGGCGTGGCTGTTATCAAGGTCGGCGCTGCTACCGAGACCGAGATGAAGGAGAAAAAGCTCCGCATTGAGGACGCTCTGAACGCTACCCGCGCCGCTGTTGAAGAGGGTGTGGTCGCCGGCGGCGGCACCATCTTCGTGAATGTCATTCCCGCTGTGGAAGCTTTGCTGAACACCGTTGAGGGCGACGAGAAGACCGGCGTCCAGATCATCGCCAAGGCTCTGGAGGCTCCTATCCGTCAGATCGCGGCCAACGCCGGTCTGGATGGCTCCGTGATTCTGGAGAAGGTCCGTGCTTCCGGCAAGAACGGCTACGGCTTCGACGCTTACAAGGAGGAGTATTGCGACATGGTTTCCGCCGGTATCATCGACCCGGCCAAGGTGACCCGCTCCGCTCTGGAGAATGCCGCATCTGTCTCCGCTATGGTGCTGACCACCGAGTCTCTGGTGGCTGATAAGCCCGAGCCCCCTGCTCCCGCTCCCGCCGCTGACCCCAGCATGGGCGGCATGTACTAAGCCGTCCCCGCAAAGCCTTGAAAATAAAGGGCTTTTCCGTGGCAATCTGATAAACTTACCACAAATTTACGACAATTGCCAACGAAAAAGCGCCGAGATATGTATGAAGCTACCGTCTGCATTTTGCAGGCGGTAGCTTTTTTCTTGCAAAAACACTCCTATAATCCAAATTACTCAACTCGTTGCTGCGCGGAGCTGCTCACTCCCCATCTTGCAAAAGCAGAAAAAGCATGATACAATGTGGCCGAACGGGTTCCATTGGTCATGTTTGATTGGGACAAATTGGCGCGTTGTACCGAAAAGTGTCGAAAATACTGAGGCACGGAACCGTTAAGTGATTATTGGAATAAAAGTCCGCAGAAGTGCGGATTTTTCAAAGGCTTGTAGTTAGTTTACTCTAACCGCAAGGCTGTGTACACATCAGTTAGATTTTTCTAACTAATGTGGTGTCAGCTATGAAAGAACGAAATCTTCCGCATCGGAAGCCGCTGCGGAGAATCACGGCCGATTCCGTCGGGCCGCGTGAAATCTAAAAACTGGAGGTGTGCTGTGTCATTTTTTGAAAATACCCGCAAGCCCGCGGGGCTTGGCGGGCAGCTCATGGTCACCATGATGAATATTGGCCACGGTTCCATTGCAAGGTGGGGGCTTCAATTTCTGGCTCCTCCGCCGGACGCAAGAGTGCTGGACTGCGGTTGCGGAGGCGGGGCAACCATCCGAATGCTGCTGAAAAAGTGCGGAAAAGGGAGCGTAAAAGGCATCGATTATTCACCTGTCAGCGTGGAAAGAGCAAAAAAGCTCAATCAGGCCGCCATCGCGGAGGGACGCTGTACGGTCCTGCAAGGCAGCGTGACGGATATGGTCTTCGCGAGTGATTGGTTCGACGCTGTTACGGCTTTTGAAACGGTCTATTTCTGGCCGGACCTGCCGCAGTGCTTCCGCGAGGTTTGGCGTGTGCTGAAGCCCGGCGGCACCTTTCTCATCTGCAATGAAAGCGGCGGCGACACAAACAGCGGTGAGAAATGGACAGAGATCATCGATGGCATGACCGTCTATAAGGACATTGAGCTGAAAACGTATCTGGAGCAGGTCGGATTTCACGATGTACAAATTCACAAAAGAAAAAGCTGGCTGTGCGTCACAGCACGGAAGTGAGAGAAGAAATGTGAAGATTCACAAAGAAAGGGCGTCCGCTATGAAGCAAATCGCTATCGGGCAAATTCAAGCCGGTGCGGCTGCCGCATACCGCCTGTCAGGCTATGCAGGCAGGACTGCCGCGGCACATTTCTCCGCATTGATTTGAAGGGAGGCATTCCATTGAAAAAGCAATCCCATTTATCCCGGCTGCTGGAGTACGCCGGAGCATACCGGGGCCTGACCTACCTTTCATGGGTACTGTCTGCCGCCGGTGCACTGCTGGCGCTGGTGCCGTTCTGGTACATCTGGCGCATCCTCAAGGAGGTCATCGCGGTCGCACCGCAATATGAAAACGCGGTCCATGTAACGCACTACGGCTGGAGGGCGGTGATATTTGCTGTCGCCGCCGTGCTGGTGTACATCATGGGACTGATGTGCTCACACCTCGCGGCATTCCGCATCGCCACCTATCTGCGCCTTGCCATGACCCGGCATATCGCCACCCTGCCGCTGGGCGCCATCGAGCAGTTCGGCAGCGGCAAGCTTCGCCGCACCATTTCCGAAACCGCCGGAGCGGCGGAGACCTATCTCGCTCACCAGCTACCCGACAAGGCCAAGGCCATGGCGACCATTGTGGGACTTTTAGCACTGCTGCTGGCCTTTGACTGGCGGCTGGGACTTTTGAGCCTTGTGCCTGTGGTACTTGCTTTTCTTGCCATGACCAGCATGACCGGCAAAAAGCTGCAGGACAAGATGACCCAGTATTAAAACGCGCTTGCGGATATGTCCAGCGAAGCGGTGGAGTACGTGCGCGGCATCCCCGTGGTCAAAACCTTCGGTCAGACGGTGTTCTCCTTCAAAAAATTCAAGGGGACCATCGACAACTATGAGCGTTGGCTCATCGCCTACACCAAGCAGCTTCGCTGGCCCATGACCCTCTATACGCTGGCGGTCAACAGCGTGTTCGTGTTTTTGATCGCGGGCGGCTTCCTGTTTTCCCACGGCGGGGCAGACAACGGCATTTTGCTGAATCTGCTCTTTTACATCATCATCACGCCGGTCATCTCCCTGACCCTTACCAAGCTGATGTTTATGAGCGAGAACGGCATGATCGTGCAGGACGCCATCACCCGCATTGACAGTGTGCTGCAAAGCCCGCCGCTTTCTCAGCCCAACGCTCCGCAGCATCCCAAGGACAACTCCGTGACGCTGGACCATGTTACCTTCAGCTATGACGGTGCCAAAAATGCGCTGGAGGATGTCTCCCTCTCCATCGGCGCAGGGCAAACGGCGGCGTTTGTCGGCCCCTCCGGCGGCGGCAAATCCACGCTGGCGGCGCTGGTTGCGCGCTTCTTTGACCCGCAGAGCGGCAGTATCTCCATCGGCGGCGTAAATGTGAAGGACATCGACAAAAACAAGCTGATGGACACGGTATCCTTTGTGTTCCAAAACAGCCGCCTCATCAAAGGCAGCATTCTGGACAATGTCCGCATGAGTAAGCCTGACGCCACGGATGACGAGGAGTTCTCGGCGCTCCGGGCGGCGCAGTGCATGGACATCATTGAAAAATTCCCGGATGGCGCAAATACCGTCATCGGCTCACAGGGCATCTATCTCTCCGGCGGTGAAACGCAGCGGCTTGCCATTGCCCGCGCCATGCTGAAAAACGCGCCGGTGCTGATTTTGGACGAAGCCACCGCCTTTGCAGACCCCGATAACGAGACAAGGGTGCAGGCGGCCTTCAAGGAGCTGGCAAAGGGCCGCACCGTCATTATGATTGCCCACCGCCTGTCCACCGTTGTAAATGCCGACCGTATTTTTGTATTGAAGGACGGTCATCTGACAGAAGACGGGACTTTCGCGGAGCTTTCCAAGGGTGAGCAGAGTCTGTTCGGAACGATGTGGAGAGACTACCAGCAGTCTGTCCAATGGAAAGTGGCAAAGGAGGCTTAAACGATGATCAAATACCTACAAAGGCGTTATACAGTACCTCATCCACGCTTGCTTTGGACGCCTGCGTCATGCGGCAGCGGGTGTAGGTGGAAAGGGCGCATACAGCACACCCAACGCAAGGGAGGATTTGCCGGAACCAGACACCCCGGCAATACCCACGATTTTCCCCAGCGGAATATCGACGTCTATATTTTTTAGATTGTGGACTTTCGCTCCGCGAATCAGTATTTTATCAATCGCGGTTCATCCCTCTGCTTTCTGCCGTTTTGGAATCAAATTACATTTCAAGCTGCGCCTTTGTGCGCGGCAATTTTTCCGCACAGCAATCGGCGCAGTCTTTTTTCCTCTTGAAGCAGCTTTCCTGCTGCCATATTGTTTATAGTAGCACATGAACTTAACTTTAAGTCAAGCGCTTTCTGATGTTTTTAGAGAAGCGCGATGTATACGATCGAACAGGTACAGAGTTATTTGACTTACCCACGCTGTATCTTGGCTGTCATTATATTGGGTCACACAAAGCCCCGTGGAAACCAATGTCGGGGCCGATGAAAAAACGTGAAGCCTGACGATTTTACGGATTTTTTATATGTCAGCAGAATTTTTTCTTGCGCGGACACATAATGCATGCTATTATAAAAGTGTAATCGCAAGTAAATTATAAGGAGGCAGTGATTTGCCGAAAGGAAAACTGTTAAACGGCCTTATAACGCAGCAAAAGGTATTACGGGCGGCGGTGGCGTTGTTCCTGGAAAAGGGCTACACGAAAACCACCACCGGCGAGATCGCGAAGGCGGCGGGCATCGGACAGAGCTCATTCTTCCATGTTTTTCCCAGTAAGGAGGCGCTGCTGCTGGAGCTGGTAAAGCGGATGTTCAGCGGGCAATTCGCTCTGGCGGGACAGCACAGCGGGGAACAAGACCCTGTACTCCTGTACGCCGTGGAAACGGCCCTCCAGCTCCACATCGCCGAGCTGACCGAGCCGCTGCGGGAGCTGTATGTGACCGGCTACTCGCTGCCGACCACATCGGCGTACATTTACCATAGCACGGCCAAGCGGCTGCAAGTTATTTTCGGGCCTTATCTGCCGGAGGCACAGCCCAAGGACTTCTACGAGATGGAGATCGCGTCAGGCAGTATCATGCGGGGCTTTATGTCGGTCCCCTGTGACGTGTATTTCACGATGGAGGCCAAGGTTTCCCGCTTTCTGGACTGCTCGCTGAAGCTCTATGACGTGCCGAAGGAGAAGCGGGCGGCGATCACGGCGGCCGTCTTGCAGATGGACCTTCACACAATGGCTTTGGGCATCATCCAAAAGACCGTCCAACAGGCGGAAAAGGGCTTTGAGGCCCTGACGGAACAGTAAATTTAGGCAAGGGGATATCCCCTTGGTTCCTCCGCAGGAGGAACCAACCGAATTTTTTACGGAGGTGCTACGATGAAACGAAAGCTATGGACGCTCCTGCTCGCCCTCGGCGCGGCGTTGGCGCTGTGCGTCGGTGCGAGCGCGACGACGGTAGAAAATAACTTTTATGAGGCCCTTATTGTTACAAATGGCAGCATCAAGTTAGAAAATGATTTTCTCTTTGAAAACGTTATGGACGTTGGCTTCAACCTCACCATCGACCTGAACGGCCATTTGTTGACGATACCCAAAAGCATCTGCGTCAACTCAGGCGCTCACCTGACCATCATCAACAGCAACCCCTCCGCGGAGCATAAGTTTACGCCCAACGCCGACGGCCTGTGGGTGCTGAATGAGGAAAACGGCAGTGAAACTGTTTCCGGCGGCGTCATCACCGGCGGCACGGGCTATCCGTTTCCGCTCAGCAGCGGCCAAGTAAATTGTGGCGGCGGTGTGTATATCGCACCCGGCGGGCAGTTGACCATGACCGGCGGCAATATTATCGGCTGCTCCGCGGAGTACGGCGGCGGTGTATGTATTTATCCGAAGCGAGACGGCGAACAGGGTCAGTTCTCTATGTCCGGCGGCAGCATCATCGGCTGCTCCGCGGAGTACGGCGGCGGTGTTTATGCTTCCGGTAAGTTCCAAATGTCAGGTCAGGCGGTCATTCGCAGCTGCACCGCCGAAGGCACGTCATTTAATTGCGGCGGAGGCGTATATGTCGACGGTAGCTTTGAAATGTCTGGTGAGGCAATAATCGAAGGCTGTCAGGCAATCTCCGAATACGCCTACGGCGGAGGCGTATTTGTCAACAGCAGCAGAAGCTTTGTGATGTCTGAGAAGGCAAAAATCGAAGGCTGTCAGGCAATCTCCACCCCTTCCTCCCCTTCCAAGGGCGGGGGCGTCCATCTCGCAAACAATACGGAGTTCACCCTGTCGGGCAGCGCCGTGATCCAAAACTGCAAGGCGGTTAATTCCGATGGTTCCGGCAAAGCCTATGGCGGCGGCGTGAGCGCCGCTAATGTGAGGAAGATCACCTTGGCGGGCAGTGCGCGCATTGCCGACTGTATTGCAGCAAACGGAAGCGGACTATACATCACCGGCTCTCAGATGTATCCTGCTGACTATGGAAAACTTCTCGCCAACGGCGGCTCGGTTGACGGCGACGTCGTGCTGGGAGATAAAGATAAAAACGACGGTCCCTGTACCATTACAGGCTCCGGCGGGACTGTGTTCAATGGCAAAGTGACCGTTACCCCCGGCAGCACCATCGAAAGCGGCACATTCAACGGCGAGGTCATCAACAACGGTACCATCAGCGGCGGCACATTTAGCGGAACCGTTATCAACGGCGAGGACGGCACGATCGCCGAGGGCGTTTCGATTCCCAACTTGAAATTCATCGTGACCTTTGATAACGAGGGCACGAGAACGACGGCAATCATCGATAACGGCGTCAAACTCACCGCGCCCGCCGCCCCGACCAAGGAGGGCTATCGTTTCGGCGGCTGGTATTACAATAACAGCGGCGGCAAAGCCAAATGGGACTTCGACAAAGATACCGTCACGCGTGCCATGACGCTCACGGCTAAGTGGGTACGGACTTATACCGTCACCTTTGAAACCAGCGGCGGCAGCGCGGTAGCTCCTGTGACCGTCGATACTGGCAGCACCGTCACCAAGCCCGCCGACCCAACGAAGTCCGGCTATACCTTCGGCGGCTGGTACAAGGACAGCACGTTGCAGACCCCGTGGGATTTTGCCAATGGCACCGTAACGGCGGATACGACGCTCTACGCCAAGTGGACGGCGAACCCGCCCGCCCCGAGCTATGACGACAGCGACCCGACCTATGCCGTCAGCACGCCGGCCGCGGAGAACGGCAGCGTGATGGTCAGCCCGAAGAACGCCTCTGCGGGCAGCACCGTGACGATCACGGTGAAACCCGACAGCGGCTATGTGCTGGAAACCATTTCCGCCACCGACAGGAACGGCAATGATCTGAAGCTCACCGACAAGGGCAATGGTAAATACACATTCACCATGCCTACGAGCAAGGTGGAGATCAAGGTTACCTTCATGGAGGACAACAGCGTTCTGAACTTCTTCTATGACGTGCCCAACGGCGCGTACTATTATGACGCGGTGAAATGGGCCGTGAACAACGGCATCACCGGCGGCGTTGGTAACAGCCTCTTTGCACCGAACCAGCCCTGCACCCGAGGTCAGATCGTCACTTTCCTGTGGCGTGCGGCTGGATCTCCTGTGGTGAATTACGCTATGAACATGACAGATGTTGCCGAGGACGCGTACTACGGCGAAGCTGTCCGCTGGGCACTGAGCGAGGGCATCACCACCGGTATCGGCGATACCGCCTTCGGCCCGGATGCGGCTTGCACTCGCGCACAGGCAGTTGCATTCCTATTCCGCTATGCGGTAGCCAGCGGGATGGACGCTGTGACGCTGGCAGACCTGATCTCCGGCTTTGCGGACGCCGCCTCCGTACCCGGTTATGCGGTGTCCGCCATGAATTGGGCACTGAGCCAGGGCATCATGCAGGGCAGCGGCACACAGCTTCTGTCCGGCAATACCTGCACCCGCGCCCAGATCGTTACGTTCCTTTACCGGGCAAATCAGGGGAAATAACCTCCTTTTCAGGCGGCGGAGGCCGCAGTGAGGCATACGCGGACAGCGGTGAGCAAAATGTTCACCGCTGTCTGCGCTTCTTGGGGAACAATGCTTTGTGTGGATAGTTTAAAAAGCAAAAATTTGCTTTATATAATAAGAAACACGCCCCCGGGATTGTCCGGAGGCGTGCTTCTTTTTCAAAAGAGAAGGGGATATGGAGAAAAGTGTAGACAGTTGAACTTAGTCGCCCAGCGCCTGCTTCAGATCGGCGATGATATCGTCCGGGTCCTCCAGACCAACGGACATACGAATCATACCATCGGTAATACCGGCCGCCTCGCGGATCTCCTTGGGAATCATGGTGTGGGTCATGGCGGCAGCCTGCTCCACCAGCGTTTCCGTATCACCCAGAGACACGGCCAGCGTGCAGAGCTTCAGGCTGTTGATGAACTTCTTGCCTGCTTCCAGACCGCCTGCCACATCGAAGGAGATCATGCCGCCGCCGCCCTTCATCTGCTTCTTGGCAATGGTGTACTGGGGATTGGATTCCAGGAAGGGATAGCGGACGGTTTCGATCTTCGGATTGGCCTCCAGCCACTTGGCAATCTTCAGAGCGCTCTCGTTGTACTGCTTCATGCGGACGCCCAGCGTCTTGAGGCCGCGGCACACCAGAAATGCGGTGAAGGGCGCCATCACGGAGCCGAAATGCATCAACGTACCCAAGCGGCACTCGCGCAGGAACTGCTCATCGTTGGAAACAACCGCACCGCCCAGCAAATCGCCGTGGCCGCCGATGTACTTGGTGAGGCTGTGGATGACCACATCCACGCCCAGATCCAGCGGGGTGGTATTGTAGGGAGTGGCGAAGGTGTTGTCGATAAAGACCTTAATGCCGTGCTTATGGGCGATCTCCACCACGGCGGCAATGTCTACCAGCACCATGGTGGGGTTAGCGGGAGACTCCACATAGATCAGCTTGGTGTTGGGCTTAATGAGCTTTTCCAACTGGCTGAGATCGGCGGCGTCAAAGGTATCGTGGGCGATGCCGAAGCGAGGCAGCCAGTCACTGGTCACGTCCTCGGTGCCGGAATACTTGGCCTTGGTGAAGATGGCGTGGTCGCCGGCCTTGAGCAGAGCGAAAACCGCGCCGGAAACAGCGCCCATGCCGGAAGCGTAGGCCACAGCGCCCTTGCCATGCTCCAGCGCGGCCAGCTTCTGCTCCAGATAATCCACAGAGGGGTTGGTGATGCGGCTGTAGGCGAAGCTCTCGGCGTAATCGTCACAGGCCTTCACAGCATCGTCCGTGGAGTCAAAATAGAAGGTGGACGTCTGGTAGATGGGAGGAATTAAAGCGCCGTACATATCCCGGGGCTCACCGGCGTGGACTTCTACGGTGTTGAACTTCAGTTCCTCATGCTTCAGGTCAGGATGCTTCAAAACTAACTGGCTCATGCGTATACCTCCTAAAATTTGTGCGGTTTTTCTAAAACCTACCATTTTGGTTGAGAAAAGCATAGCACAAATCACAGGGGTTACGGAAATACCGTGATGTTATTGCCGGTCATAACCAATTATTTTTCCATTCAGGTCTCCGGCACATCGCAGCAGTGGCGCTGGAGCAGCTTGACAAGCTCCTCCGCCGGCCGGGACAGCGTATGGCCCTTCTGGCAAATCCAGCCGATGGTGATCACATCATCATAGCCCACGATGGGCCGCTTTACAACGCCCAGCTCTCGGTTTCCGGCAGAGACCGTGCCGGTCCCCAAATCATAGCCCTGACACTCTTTCATGACCATCATGCTTTGGTAAAGGCCGCTGATGATGTTCACCTTCCGGGGATAAAAGTCCGGCAGCAGCATTTCCTCCTGCAAAACGGAGGGAGAATCGGAGTCCAGCTCATACATGATGCAGGGATAGGGCTGCAGCTCCTCCAGCGTCAGCACGGACTTTTTTGCCAGCGGATGGGTTTCGTGGATGAACACATATGGCTTGCTGTTGACCAGCGGGTGAAATTCCAAATGGTTGTCCCCAAAAACACGGTTCATGTGCTTGCGGCTGCGGTCACTGATAAAGAGGACGCCCAGCTCTGTGGTCTTGTCCGACACCTGCTGGATGACCTCCGGCCCCTGTCCCACTAACAGCTTATAAGTATAGTCATCTTTTTTGCTGGCGCGCTGGTAATCCATCAGGGCATCAACCACAAAGCAATAATGCTGGCTGCTGACGCTGAGGGTCTCATGGGTCTTACCCATGTCCTGCGTAAAGTGCCGGGAGATATGCTCGGCGTCCTTCAGCAGCCGCTCCCCCATATTCAGCAGCTCCCGGCCTTCCGCCGTCAAGGTGATGCCGGCAGCGGAGCGGACAAAAATGGTAATTCCCAGTTCCTCCTCCAGCGCACAGACCATTTTGCTGATTCCGGGCTGTGATACGTACAGCGCTTGGGCTGCTTTACAGAAAGAGCCGTATTTAGCCACCGTGGAAATGTATTTCAACTGAAGAAGCGTCATGACAAATTGCCAACCTTTCCTCGTTTTTCGATGGATTTCTTGTATTATAGCACAAGAATTCCAAAATGTGCAACTATAATCATACCAAAATAGTCTGTTTTAAAAAAACAAACATTTTCGTGATACTAAACAACAGTTTTTAAAAAACAGGTGATTATAGGTCGATATATACAAAAGTAATTGCAGTTCATAACATCGGTTTATTGGACAAACGCGATTTCAGCCGCTATCATAAAAGTCAGCAAACGGTTCTCAGTTTTTCAGTGTGCAAAATAGGAAAATAGGGAGGAACTTATTTATGCAAGAGAAAAAAATCAAATTCACAGACGTCCTATTCGTAGGTCTGGCGTTCTTCGCCTCCTACTTCGGCGCGGGCAACCTGATCTTCCCGCCGATGCTGGGCCTGCAAAGCGGCAGCAGCTGGCTCAGCGGCATGATCGGTATGCTGGCCTCCGGCGTGGGTCTGCCCATTCTGGCTATCATTGTGCTGGGTATGTGCGGCTCTGTCCAGAAAATCTCCGACCATGTGAACAAGAAGTTCTACACCGTCATGATCGGCGCCATCATGATCCTCTGCTGCTGCGTGTCCATCCCCAGAACCGCAGCCGTCGGCATTGAGATGGGCCTTCAGGGCATCTGGCCCGGCGCACCGTATCTGGTGTTCGTCATCATCTACTTTGCCATCGCGTTCCTGTTCGCTAAGGACCGCGGTACCGCTTTGGACAATGTGGGCAAGATTTTGACTCCTGTTATGACCATCATCCTGTTCATTCTGGTGGTCAAGGGCGCTGTCAGCCCCATCGGTACTCCCGGCGCCGCCTCTGTGGACAACGCATTTGTCAACAGCTTCCTCGGCGGCTACAGCACCGGCGACGTTCTGGTGTCCTTTCTGGCTGCCGGCGTGTTCTTTGACAGCATCAAGCGCAAGGGCTACGAGGGTGAAGCCTTCCGCAAGGCCCATGTCCGGGCCTGCCTGATCGCCGCCGTCTGCCTGGCTGTCGTCTATGGCGGCCTGCTGTATATGGGCGCCTGCGTCAGCACCGAGTACACGCCCGACAGCATCAGCAACGCCAACCTCCTGCTGGCGATCATCCGCTCCAGCGGCGGCCAGATCGCGATTTACGGCCTGTGCCTGTCCGTGGTGCTGGCCTGCCTCACCACCGCCATCAGCCAGATCACCGCAGTGGCAGATTTCTATGAGACCGCCACCCACGGCAAGCTGTCCTATAAGGTTCTGGTCATGATCGTCCCTATCGTCACCACCATCGTCGCCAGCTTCGGTCTGGATACCATCGTGAGCCTGACCTCCCCCTGGTTCTCCTTCTTCTATCCCATCACGCTGGTAATGACCATTCTGGGCATCTTCGAGAAGAAGATTCCCAATGACGGCGCATTTAAGGGCGCTGTGTATTTCACCGTGGTGTACGCCATTCTGGACCTGCCCCACGAGTACGGCTTCGGCTTCCTCGATCCCGTTATGAACCACATCCCCCTCTATGCTCTGGGCTTCGGCTGGATCGTTCCCGCTGTGGTGGGCTTCATCGTCGGTCTCATCGCCGGAAAGGGCAAGGGCTGCACGGAGACCTGATTTCGCGTGAGTTTCTGAAAAAATCTGATACCGCATTTTAATTGGAACGCGCAAAGCGCGTAAGGAGGATTATATGTCTATTGAAAAGGGCGACGCAACCAAATACGTCCACACCGGCAACGGTGAGCTGTGCTACGAGCTGAACAAGGCGCTGACAGTGCCGGAGACCTTCCCCATCTATCTGTCCTCTGCCTACATTTTCGACTCCATTGATCCCATTGATAAGATTTGCGACGAGGGCGCTCCCGGCTATGCCTATTTCCGTCTTGGCAACCCCAACGCCGACGCCACCTCTCAAATTCTGGCGGCCGGTGAGGGCGGCGAGAAGGGTCTGGTGTTTTCCTCCGGCATGGCGGCCATCACCACCTCCATTCTGGCAACGGTGAAGCCCGGTGACCACATCGTGGCCTCCCCCATCATCTACGGCGAGGCGTTCTACTACCTCAAGCACGAGCTGAAGCGCTGGGGCGTGGAGACCACCTTCATCGACTTCAACACGCAGGATGTGGCGGACTATATGCGTCCCAACACCAAGCTGGTGTACGGCGAGACCATCGCCAATCCTCTGATGAGCGTACCCGATATTCAGCATCTGGCGGATGTCGCCCACGCCCACGGCGCAAAGCTGTTCATCGACAACACCTTTGCCACCTCCATCATCGCAAAGCCCATCAAGTTCGGTGCCGACCTTGTAATCTACAGCGCCACCAAGTATCTCGGCGGCCATGATGATCTGGTAGGCGGCGCGGTGGTCGGCTCCGAGGAGATCATCAAGTCCCTGAGCTTCTACCTCGGCCTCTACGGTGCCAATCTGGGCGCTACGGAGTCCTGGCTGCTGGCCCGGAGCCTGCGGACCCTGCCTCTGCGTGTTAAGAAGATGGCGGAAAACGGCATGGCGCTGGCCAAGTTCTTCGAGAGCCACCCCAAGGTGGAAAAGGTTTATTATCCCGGTCTGGAGTCCTCTCCCAGCAAGGCGCTGGCCGACAAGCAGTTCGAGGGCAACGGCTACGGCGGTATGCTCTGCGTGAACTTCAAGGGCGGTCAGAAAGAGATTGACAGGCTCATCAGCAATCTGCAGCTGGTCCGCTTTGTTCCCACGCTGGCCGGTGTCGGCACCACGCTGACCTATCCCCCCAGAGCCTCTCATCGCGATCTCAGCCCCGACGAGCTGGCGGCTATTGGCATCACCATGGGCCAGATTCGCCTCTCCTCCGGCCTTGAGGACACCGATGACCTGCTGAACGATTTCGATCAGGCGCTGGCAAAGCTGTAAAGCAGAGATACCTACCCCTATAAAAATAACAGCAGAGCATCCAGTTGGATGCTCTGCTGTTATTTTTGCGTTTTTAAACGAATTCTTGGCATTTCTGTATGCGGATTGCGGAACAAGGTCCGAACTCATTTCCAACATCCTACGAATCACTGCGACGGAGTCCCCCGCTGAAACCCAGCGCAGCGATTTCAGTGGGGAGAGGGCGAACAGCGGAATGAGCAAGGCGCTGCCGGAAGGCAGCGCCGCGGGCTATGGAGCTTGTGAGGATGATGCAGAACCCTACCAGATCTCCCTGATTCAAGTGCGCTCCGCACACGGGTAAAGGTAACGGATGCACAGAGTTGCACGCACCGCAAGGGAAGGAGATGTTTGCAAAAACCGAGGCTCGAACTCGCTTCCCGGTATCCCACGAATTGCCGTTGGCAATTCACAGGAACCCTGCCGGCCTCCATGATTTAAAACACACTTCGCGTGTTGAGGTGGAGACAGCGAGTTCGTACTTCTATCAGCGGCAATCCAAAAATACTATACTTTCTGTTGTCCGCAAGGACAGGGATGTTTGCAGGGGAAACCTTAGCCGGGTGAACACCGTCACGGCATTGCTGTTTGTGGCCTTTTGAAAACCACAAACAGCGCCGCTTCCTCGAAACAGGCTCGCTTCTTCCGCCACTGGCGGCGCATCGCCTGTTTCCCCTGCTTTTTAATCCCCCCCGCAGGATAAGTTTGCGAAGCAAACTTGCCCGCTCCAAAAAAGAAACACCACCCAATGGGTGGTGTTTCTTTT
>ENA-UPXC01002614-UPXC01002614.1-human-gut-metagenome-genome-assembly--contig:-NODE-2614-length-20716-cov-5.179902_pt1 | contig 20716 bp, 19 predicted proteins | sample MGYA00250047_ERZ773371 | MGnify/ENA primary metagenome ERZ773371 (study PRJEB29103, sample SAMN06111975) | human gut metagenome | biome: human gut; feature: ankylosing spondylitis patient; material... | reverse complement strand
CGGGACACCCTTCTTGGGTTTCCCGCGCACACCCTTCCTTACCGTCGCGGAAAATTTATCACTTTATCGACAGCCTCAGGACCGGCCCGCAGGCCGGTCCTTTACTTTATTAGTAGCTATTTTTAGAGAACATCATCCAGAGAAGTTGGAGAAATATCCTCCTCAGGTACTTCCACATCCGAAGTCTGGACTGGCTCCGCCATATCCTCATGCTCGGTCAGCGCCATGGAAATGACCCGGTCACCGTCCTCCTTGAACCGCATGACGATCACGCCCTGGGTTGCGCGGTTGGCCGTTTCCTTGATGTGCTCCACCGGTGTGCGAATCAGAATGCCGCTCTGGGTCACCAGCAGCAGGTCCTCGCTGCCATCCACTACCTTCACGCCCACGATCTTGCCGGTCTTGTCCGTGACCTGATAGTTCTTGATGCCAACGCCGCCGCGGTTCGTCACCCGGTATTCCTCCACCGGCGTCCGCTTGCCGTAGCCCCTTTCTGTAATGGTCAGCACGCTCTTGCCCTCTCTTGCCCGGGCGGCGCCCACCACATAGTCACCCTCCCGGAGCCGGATGCCCCGGACGCCCACGGCCGCACGGCCCATGGGGCGGACATCATTCTCATCAAACACGGCCGCCATACCGTCATGGGTGGCAATCAGAATTTTCTGATTGCCATCCGTCTCCCGGACGGACACCAGCTCGTCGCCCTCGTCCATGGTCAGCGCCCGGATGCCGTTGTTCCGCAGGTTTTTCAGCGTTTCAACCGGCAGACGTTTCACGGTGCCGTTCCGGGTCACCATCATCAAGTAGAGGTGCTCCTCGCCCATCTCCCGGAAGTGGAGCATGGTCTGGACCCGCTCGCCCTGCTCGATCTGCAAAATGTTAATGAGGTTCGTCCCCTTGGCGGTCTTGCCGGACTCGGGAATTTGATAGCCCTTCTTGCGGTACACCTTGCCGGTATCCGTAAAGAACAGGATATAGTCATGGGTAGAGGCAGTGAACACATCCACCACCGTGTCCTCCTCCCGGGTGGTAATGCCCTTTTTACCCATGCCGCCCTTGGACTGGGCGGTATACTCGCTCACCGGCGTCCGCTTGATGTAGCCGGCCTCCGTCAGGGTAAAGACGCACTGCTCCTCCTCGATGAGGTCCTCGATGTCGATCTCGTCCTCCACATCCTGAATCTCCGTCTTGCGGTTATCGCCGAACTTCTCGGCAATGGCGGTCAGCTCCTCCTTGAGAATCTGACGCACCAGACCATCGTCGGACAGCACGCGGTTGAAGTAGGCAATACGCTCCTCCAATTCTTTGTACTCGTTTTCCAGCTTTTCCCGGTCAAGGCCCTGCAATGCTTTCAGACGCATATCCAGAATGGCCTGTGCCTGCACATCGTCCAGCCCGAAGCGGCTCATCAGGTTTTCCTTGGCGTTATCGTAGCTGGTGCGGATGATCTTGATAACCTCGTCAATATTGTCCTGCGCCACCAGCAGACCCTCAAGAAGATGGGCCCGCTCCTGTGCCTTCCGCAGATCAAAGCGCGTCCGCCGGACGATGATCTCCTCCTGAAAGCTCAAATACTCATCAATGATGTGCCGCAGGGACAAAATCTTCGGCTGGTGCTGGTTATCCACCAGTGCCAGCATATTGATAGAAAAGGTGGTCTGAAGCTGGGACTGGCTGAACAGGCGGTTGAGCACCACCTGCGGGTTAGCGTCCCGCTTCAGCTCAATGACCATCCGCATACCGTTGCGGTCGGACTCATCCCGGATATCGGAAATGCCCTCCAGCCGCTTGTCCTCCACCTGATCGGCAAGGCTCTTGATCAGCATCCGCTTATTGACCTGATAGGGAAGCTCCGTAATAACGATGCGGGTGCGGTCATGGCCAAACTCCTCAAATTCATGCCGCGCCCGGACCACAATGCGGCCCCGGCCTGTTGCATAGGCCGCCCGGATACCGGACCGGCCCATGATAATGCCCTTTGTGGGAAAATCCGGTCCCTTGATGTGCTCCATCAAATCGGTGAGGGAGGCATTGGGGTCATCCAGCACGCAGATGCACGCGCCGATGACCTCCCGCAGATTGTGGGGCGGGATATTGGTGGCCATACCAACGGCGATGCCGCTGGAGCCGTTTACCAGCAGGTTGGGGAAGCGGGAGGGAAGGACACGGGGCTCCTTCCGGCTCTCGTCGAAGTTGGGGTCCCAGTCCACGGTGTCCTTTTCGATGTCCCGCAGCATTTCATCGGAAATTTTGCTCAGCCGGGCCTCCGTATAACGGTAGGCTGCCGGGGGATCGCCATCCACGGAGCCGAAGTTGCCGTGACCGTCCACCAGCATATAGCGCATGGAAAAGTCCTGCGCCAGACGCACCAGCGCGTCATACACAGAGGCGTCGCCATGGGGATGGTACCGGCCCAGCACGTCGCCCACGCAGGTAGCGGACTTTTTAAAGGGCTTGTCAGAGGTCAGATTGTCCTCGTACATGGCGTACAGAATACGCCGGTGCACCGGCTTCAGACCGTCCCGCACATCCGGCAGGGCGCGGCCCACAATGACACTCATGGCGTATTCGATATAGGAGTTCTCCATCTCCGGCACCAGAGGAGACTCCACAATTTTTTGATCCGGGTAACGAATCTCCTCCGGATCGTATTGGGGCTTTTTACTCATTTTTTCTCCTCCTTGGGGAATCAATAATCCAGATTGACAGCGTACTTGGCCTGCCGCTCAATGAACTCCTTCCGGGGCTCCACCTTCTCACCCATGAGGATATTGAAGGTCTCGTCCGCCCGCACGGCGTCATCCAGCGTGATGCGGCGCAATGTCCGCTTCTCCGGGTCCATGGTGGTCTCCCACAGCTCATGGGGGTTCATTTCGCCCAGGCCCTTGAACCGGGAAATGTCGATCTTCACATTGGGATTGCCGCCCCGCAGCTCGGCGGAAATGGCGTCCCGTTCCTCTTCGCTGAAGGCCAGCCGGGTGGTCTTGCCCCGGCTCAGCTTGAACAGGGGAGGCACGGCGGAGTACACATAGCCCCGCTCAATTAAGGGCCGCATAAAGCGGAAGAAGAATGTCAGCAGCAGGGTGCGGATATGGGCGCCGTCCACATCGGCATCGGCCATGATGATGATTTTATGGTACCGCAGCTTCGCCGCGTCAAACTCCTCGCCGATGCCGGCGCCCAGTGCCGTAATGACCGGCTGGAGCTTATCGTTGCCGTAAACCTTGTCCGCCCGGGCCTTTTCCACGTTCAGCATCTTGCCCCACAGGGGAAGGATTGCCTGAAAGCGTGAATCCCGTCCCTGGGTGGCGGAACCGCCTGCGGAGTCACCCTCCACGATGTAGATTTCTGTCAGCTCCGGGTTATTTTCGTTGCAGTCCCGCAGCTTGTCCGGCATGGCCGCGCCGCCCAGCGCCGTTTTCCGGCGGATGGACTCTCTGGCCTTTTTCGCGGCCTCCCGGGCGCGGTTGGCAGTGAGGGCCTTGTCCAGAATCATCCGGCCCACCTGCGGGTTTTCCTCCAGAAAATCGTTGAGCTTTTCCGTCACGATTGCGTTGACCAGCGTGCGAATCTCGCTGTTGCCCAGCTTTGCCTTCGTCTGGCCCTCAAACTGGGCGTCCGTCAGCTTCACGGAAATCACGCAGGTCAGGCCCTCCCGGCAGTCCTCGCCGGAGACCTTTTCATCGTCCTTAAGCATTTTGATTTTCCGGCCGTAGTTATTCAGAACGGTAGTCAGCGCCCGCTTGAAGCCCTCCTCGTGCATACCGCCCTCCGGCGTGTGCACGTTGTTGGCGAATGAAAGGGTTGTTTCATTGTATCCATCGTTATACTGCAAGGCGATCTCCGCCATGGAATCGCCCTTCTGGCCGCTGACGTAAATGACCTCGTCATGGAGCGGCGTTTTCGTGCGGTTGAGATATTCCACAAATTCCCGAATGCCGCCCTTATAGTGCATGGAGTGATAGCGCTCCTCCTCCGGCTTGTCGGCAGAGGCCGCACGCTCGTCCGCAATGGTGATTCGCAGACCCGCGTTCAAAAACGCCTCCTCCCGCATCCGGGTATGGAGCGTATCGTAATTGTAAACCGTGTCCTCAAACATCTCCGGGTCGGGCTTGAATGTCACGGTGGTGCCGGTATGGTCCGTGGTGCCCACCACGGTCATCGGCTCCGTCACATGGCCCCGGGCGAATTTCATCTCATAGATTTTCCCGTCCCGGTGCACCTGCACCGTCAGCCATTCGGACAGGGCGTTCACCACGCTGGCGCCCACGCCATGGAGGCCGCCGGACACCTTATAGCCGCCTCCGCCGAACTTGCCGCCGGCATGGAGCACGGTGTATACCACCTCCAGCGCGGGCTTACCGGTCTGGGCCTGAATATCCACCGGGATGCCCCGGCCGTTATCCACAACGGTGATGGTGTTGCCCTCGTTGATGGTCACGGAGATCTCCGTGCAGAAGCCGGCCAGCGCCTCGTCGATGGCGTTGTCCACGATCTCGTATACCAGATGATGCAATCCGGAGGTAGAGGTGGAGCCGATATACATACCCGGCCGCTTCCGCACGGCCTCCAGCCCCTCCAGCACCTGAATTTCCGATGCGTCATACTCGTTGGCGGCGTCCACCGCCGTGGATTGCAGAATTTCGTTCTCTGCCATACAGGTTCTCCTTTCGCGGCAGGGCATTAAGAGCCGGCCCGGAACCGTTTCCGGTCCGTTTCTTCATGCCCTGACTGAATGTGTTTCTGATTGAATGGAAACGGCGCTCTCCGCGCCGGGAAACTGCTTTTAAAGTACCGGCTTTTCACTCTCCGCCCGGTTTTTCAGGGTAGAGGTGTTGAGCTGGCTCAGATATACGATCTGGGCGTGGTAGGGGTGGTCGCACACCACAAAGGATTTCGGCAGCTCACCGGACACGTCCAGCACCACGCCCTCCCGCTCTGCCCGGGCCAGATAGTCCCGGGTCCTTTTTTCATAGCTGCACTTGTCCAAATCAAAAATACCGATGATGCGCCGCTCCGGCACGATCTCGTTTTGTCCTAAATGCAAATACATCGGCGTCCCTCAGAACAACAAAGAAAGCAGCCACCGCAGCAGGTGCACCGCGCACCGTCCTACCAGCAGCACTGCGCCGTACAGACACCCGAAAATCAGCATCAGCGTCAGAGGCACCGCGCCGAATACGGCTCCCAGCACACCTAAAACCACCATTCCCAGTACGCCGGGCAGCCATAAAAGCCACTTCACCGTCTGGAACACAAAGCCAAACAGCAGCTCCGCGATAAACGCCAGACCCAATAATCCAAATAATACCGTCAGCACCGTTCCGGCTACCGTCCCAAAAACGGCCACTGCCGGCAGCACCAATAAAGCATGAAACATAAGTTACCTCCCGCGGCGCGCCTTGTCTGCGCCGCATACGCCCATTATAAAACGCTTATTTCGATTCCTCGCCGCTGTTCCAGTAGACCACCAGCGCACCGAAAAGGCCCGCAATAATGCCAAGCCCGGTGATGCCGAGGACATCCAACTGCTCGCCCGCCAGCGTAAGCAGGATTCCCAGCAGAAGCAGGGCAATGCCGTTAAGTTGATTTTTCATCTGAAGCTCCTTTCAAAAGCGCGGCGCTCTGCCGCAAGAGGTGCCGCCATGCGCACAAAGACAACACGGACAACACGGTTTTACCGTGTGAAATACACCCCCCATTTTCTTTTTGAAACATCAAAAAGGAAATGGGCCGTGTACGGTGGAAAAGAAAAAATGTTATATCCAAACTTGCACCGCTGTGCAAGTTTGGGGAATACGGTTCTTAACTGTTCTGCTCAAATAATTGTTTTCCCTTACGTAGCACGGGCGCAGTGTATACAAACTCCAAACTTGTACCCCGTGCCGACAGAATATCAGATTCTGTGCTGCAAACAGAACACCATTTTCTTCTCTTTCCGCTGCCGCTGATATACATTTGCAGAAAACAATTTTGTTTTAGAACCATCCAGCGCTTAGCGAAGCGAAAAACTGTGCCGAAGCAAATCCGCTTCTCCACCATAATTTTCAACCGCATTTCAAAATGCGGTTATGCCTTCTTCACGAGATAGGCTTTACCAAATGCCCATCAACGGCAGCGGAAATAGAAGTTAAAAGTGTCCTCTTTGCATTCTGCTTTACCTCCGCACCACTAAATGCGGGTACGCCTCCTCGCGGAACATTTACCGGCGCAGCCGACAGGAGACTTCTGGATTTCCACGGCATTCCATACCGATCAGCCCCCCGTTTCGGATGAGTTGACACTCTTGTGTCAACTCATCCTCAAACGCTTTTTCTCTTGTACCGTGTCCGGCACACTTTCTTTTTGGCAAGACAAAAAGAAAATGTGGGGGACATTCCACGCGGCAAAGCCGCGTTTCTCGCAGCAACTGCTATATTTTACAAAATCAAAATATCCCGTCCCTTATTTGCCCCGCAATATCAATAATTTTTAAGATCATAAGAATCCACCATACCGCTTTTTCTCCCCATGTTTCCTTCTTGTCTGTAACCACAAGAATGCAAAAAAACACAAAGAGAAGATTGATAATAAAAGATATCCATTCCTGCCTTTTTACAATATGTAGGATAAACAGACCAATCATAGCCGCCCACAATATGATCTTTACGATTTCAATTATGGTCCTTTCTATCAAAGGCAACTATGCTTGAATGCTCCCGTTTCTCACATGAAATATCCTTCCGCCCAACAGCTGCGGCAGTCGGTCGTCCTCACAGCAGGTGATACGCCGCGTTGCGGCGCGGCAATTGAAAACGCACTGACGTGCGGCTCCTGTCGATCCGCTCAGTCGCGGTGTTTATCACCCGATATTCCCGTTTCTCACATGGAATATCCTTCCGCCCAACAGCTGCGGCAGTCGGTCATCCTCGCAGCAGGTGATACGCCGCGTTGCGGCGCGGCGATTAAAAACGCACTGACGTGCGGCTCCTATCGCTCCGCTCAGTCGCGGTGTTTATCACCCGATACTTCCGTTCCTTACATGGAATATCCTTCCACCCAGTAATTGCGGCAGTCGGTCATCCTCGCAGCAGGTGATAAACACCTGCCCACCCCGGATGCGGTTCAGTACAAACTCCTGCCGCCGGGGGTCCAGCTCCGAGAGCACATCGTCCAGCAGCAGCACCGGATACTCCCCTGTGTCCTGCTGAAAGATCTCCCGGGCAGCCAACTTCAGACTCAGCGCCGCCGTGCGGGTCTGTCCCTGTGAGGCAAAGCTCTTGGCGCTCCGTCCATCAATCTCCACGGATAAATCATCCTTGTGCGGCCCAGACAGGCATTGCCGGCTGGCGATCTCCGCCGCCCGATGAGCTTCCTGATGTTCTAAAAGCTGACGGTAAATAACCTGCGGCCCTGCCTCCGGGTCCGTGACCGTGGACACTGTTTCATATTTCAATGTAAGCTGCTCCCGGTTCCCGGAAAAATCTCCGTGTATAGCCGGGGCTGTCTGGCACAGCCGCTTGATGAAATGCGCCCGGTAATGAATCAGCAGCGCTCCTGCCTTGGCCATGCTCATGGAAAATTCATCCAGCGCATCCAGTAGGGAGGGCTTCTCCTCGCTGTCACGCAGAATGCGAATCTTGTGCTCGTGGAGCCGTTTATATTCCGCCAGCGCCAGCGCGTACCGGGGCCGGAGCTGTGAGATGCATTCATCCAGAAAGCTCCGCCTTGCGGCCGCGCCCTCCCGAATTAAATACAGATCCTCCGGGCAGAACAGCACACTTTGAAAAATACCGGCCAGCTCGCCGCCGTTTTTCAGCTTCACGCCGTTGGACCGCAGAACCCGTCGGGCGCCCCGGTGCAGCTCCGCTTCCAATATAAATTCCCGTTCCCGGGAAAAGACCGTCCCCTTTAAAAAGGCATGGTCCACGCCGAACCCGATGAGCTCCTTATCATACCTTGCCCGGTGACTGACGCCAGAGAGGTACGCCACCGCCTCCAACAAATTCGTTTTTCCCTGGGCGTTATCGCCGTAGATCACATTGATATTGGGGTCAAACACAGCGTCCAGATGGACATAATTTCGGAAAAAATCCAGACTTAACGCGTCAATCCGCATAAGCCGCCGCGTATTCCTCGCCCCGGAACGTCACTGTATCGCCGGGGCGCAGCTTCTTGCCCCGCATGGTGCACACCTCGCCGTTGACTTTTACCTCGCCGCCCTGGATGCACTCCTTGGCCTCGCCGCCGGTCTCCACGGCGTTTGCCAGCTTCAAAAGGTCCTGCAGCTTGATATATTCCGTTGTAATGGTCATTGTTTTCATGTTCGTTTACTCCGCGCTCTTCAGCCGTACAGGCAATACCATATAAAGGAAGTTTTCCTCGCCCTCCACGGGGACGATGATGGCAGGGGAGACCCCCGTATTCAGTTCGATCTTCACCTTGTCCGCCGGGGCGTACCGCAGCGCCTCCATCAGATAGCGGTTATTGAAGCCGATTTCCAGCTTGTCACCGTCACCGCTGACACGGCACACATCCTTGGCCTCGCCGTTGCCGGTCTTGGCGGACAGCATCACCTTATCGTGGTCGAACAGGCACCGCACCGGGCTTTTCAGCTTGTCGGAGATCACCACGGAAACGCGGTCGATGCTCTCAATAAGCGCCTTGGTCTCCGCCACGATCTGAATGGGATTCTTCCGGGGGATGGCGTTCTTGTAATCCAGGAACTCGCCCTCCAGACGGCGGCAGATCAGCTGGGTATCACCAATTTCAAATAGGATATGCCGCTTACCCAGCGTCACCGTCACCAGATCCTCCGTATCGCCGCAGATGCTCTTGACCTCGTTGAGTGCGGAGCCGGGGCAGACGAAGGAGAACGCGCCGCCCTCCAGCTTTTCCAGCTTCTCCCGCCGGAAAGCCAGACGGAAGCCGTCCACCGCCACCATATTCAGGCACATATTTTCAATTTCAAACAGCGCGCCGGTGTGCACCGGGCGGCTCTCGTTGGTGGAAACCGCAAAGGCCACCTCCTCGATCATCCGCCGCAGCACACTTTGCTTCATGGACACCGCGTATTCGTCCTCCACCTCCGGCAGCTCCGGGTAATCCGCGGCGGAAAGTCCGAGAATATCAAAATCCGCGTCGCCGCAGGAAACGTGGACCATCATTTTCTCGTCGGCGGTAAATGTGATCATATCATCCGGCATCCGGCGGATAATATCACCGAACAGACGGGCATTGAGCACAATGTCGCCGCCCTCTACCACGTTGGCGAACACGTTGGTGCGGATGCCGGTCTGCATATTGTAGCCGGAGATGGTCAACTGCTGGTCGGCGTGAATCAGCAGTCCCTCCAGCGCGGGAATGGAGCTTTTCTGGGCCACGGCGCGGCTGGTAACGGCGATGGCATTTTGCAGGAATACCTTTTCACAGGAAAATTTGATCATAGAGACCGCTTCCTTTCTGTTTGCAATTTCGGATGCCCGCCCCTATCGGACGGAGTTCCGGGGAATCCACCGACGCAGAATCGGGACCGCGAGAACCGCCGCTGCGGCCCGCCCTGAATTCGGCAGAAAATTTGAAAAATGTCTTTTAAAATAAAAAGAACAAATTTTTTTAGTACAAGTATACGTAGGGCATCAAAACTGTGGATATCTCTCTTTCCGTCAGGTTTTTCAATGGTTTCCTCTCCCGCCCCTTTTGTGGAAAACAAAGAAAAAACAGGCAGCTCTTTCCACGGCTCTGACTTTTCAACACAGTACTTTTCCTTTTCCACATAAAAACCGTGGAAAACACATCAACTGCGGTTATTAATATTTGCCTTGATTTCCTTCACAGTCTCGGCAAAGGCGGGGTCCGTTTTCATCTGCTTTTCCACCTGCTTTAAAGAGTAAAGCACCGTGGAATGGTCGCGGTTGTCAAACACCTTGCCGATATCCACCACCGACAGCTTTGTGATGCTGCGGATGAGGTACATGGCGATCTGGCGGGCAGCCACTGCGTCCTTTACCCGCTGCTGGCCACAGATGACCTCTTTATCCACGCCGTAGTATTTGCTGATGTAGTCAAGAATGTTGTCCGGCGTGGGGATATACTCCCGGCTGCTCTTGATAATATCCTGCATGGCCCGGGTCACGGTTTCCTCGTCGGCCTCGCTGCCAAGCAGGTCCTTGTAGGCCAGAATTTTATTGACCGTACCCTCCAGCTGCCGGACGTTGGAGGTGACATTTTCGGCAATGTAGCTTGCAATTTTATCCGGCAGGTCCATGCCGAGAGCCGCCGCCTTGTTTTTCACGATGGCCAGCCGTGTTTCCAGATCGGGGGGCGTCACATCTGCCAAAAGGCCCCATTCAAACCTTGTCCGCAACCGGTCGTCCAGCAGCGTCATTTCAGAGGGCGGACGGTCCGAGGTCAGTACGATCTGCTTGCCGGACTCATAGAGGTTATTGAACGTATGGAAGAATTCGTTCTGTACCTGCTCCTTGCCGGCTACGAACTGCACATCGTCCACCAGCAGCAAGTCCGCTTCCCGATATTTGGCACGGAACTCGCTGCCCCGGCCGGCACGGATCAGCTCGATGAATTCGTTGATGAAATCGTCGCCCTTGATGTAGACGATCTTGGCGTTCTGATCGTTCCGGCGGATAACGTTGGCAATGGCATAGAGCAGATGGGTCTTACCAAGGCCGGAATCTCCGTAGATCAGCAGGGGGTTATAGTTCTGAGCCGGGTGCTCCGCCACAGCTTGCGAGGCGGCGTAGGCCAGCTTGTTGCTGGGGCCTACCACGAAGGTATCAAAGGTAAACTCTGCGGAGGTAAACCGCTCGCTCTGGTGCTTGGGGGCATTGCCCTGAAATTCGGCAAGGCCCTTTTCGTCTAAGATCTCCACCTCAAATTCTATGGAGAAAATATCCTGCAGGGCGGCCTTGATGTTTTTCAGGAACAGGGATTCGATATATCGTTTCTTGAAGTCGTTGGGGCAGTAGAGCAGGAAGGTATTCTCACGGATGTCCACTGCCGACAGCTCATCAAACCATGTGGCAATGGTGGTCTCCGAGAGGTCCTTCTTTAGCTGCTGCAGGACATTTGCCCATACGTCAGCGACGGAATTCAAATCAGAACACCTCTCTTTTTATTTCGGACAAAAATATACCTCATACATTATACCAGAAAACGCCGTTTCAGGCAACACCTCTTCTAAATTAAAAATCCAAAAAGCAAACAGATATGAAGAAACAAAATGTGGGTATCTCCGGCAAAAATGCCACAACATCTTCCAAAAAGAGACGAAAAGCGGGCGAAATAAAGAAAAATTTCAGCAAATTACAACTTATTCTTGACAGAAAGTAAAAAAGTCTGTATACTATTCGGTGCGTCGTAAGCTGGCGCACTGAACTGCTTACTGCGCCGCCGTATCCCGGCGGTGTCGAGTAAATGCCGCCGCAAGGCGGACGGAAATCTGACAGGAGGTGTCTCAACATGGCAACGAAACGTACCTATCAGCCCAAGAAGCTCCATGGCCAGAAGGTCCACGGCTTCCGCAAGAGAATGGCGACCGCTAACGGCCGCAAGGTCCTCTCCCGCCGCCGCGCCAAGGGCCGTGCCCGCCTGAGCTACTAAGAGGCTCAATGCGCGGGAGACACCTGAACAATGTCCTTTAGGGACGGTGGGACTGTGAGCGTCCTCCGTCCCTTAGGTTGTATCTATTATATCTGGACTGCGTTCAGGCGGAAAGGACAGGGAAAAGCATGAGAGCAGCAGTCACTCTGAAGGAAAATTATGAGTTTCGGCGGCTTTACCAGAAGGGCGCTTCGGCTGTGAGTCCCGTCATGGTGCTCTATTGCCGGAAAAACCGTCTGGGACATAACCGTTTGGGACTGGTCTCGTCCACAAAGCTGGGCCACGCCGTGGTGCGCAACCGCTGCCGGCGGCGCTTAAGAGAGGTTTACCGTCTGGAGACCCCCCGGCTCCGGCAGGGCTATGACATCATTTTGGTGGCCCGTACCCGGACAGCCACGGCCCCGTGGCCAGAGCTGCAAAGGCAGTTCCGAAGACTCTGCCGCAAGCTGGATTTGCTGGAGGAGGAGCCATGAAGCATGTGCTTTTAGCGCTGGTGCGCTTTTACCGTGCTGCAATCTCTCCCTACCGGCCACCCTGCTGCCGCTTCACGCCCACCTGTTCTCAATACGCGCTGGAGGCCATTGAAAAGTATGGTGCCCTGAAGGGCGGCTGGCTGGCCTTTCGCCGTATCCTGCGCTGCAACCCCTTTCACAAAGGCGGCTACGATCCCGTTCCCTGATTCAAAAGAATATCGGAGGAAAAACAAGAATGTCCACCATTGGCTACTACATTTGCGTACCCTTTGCCTGGCTGGTCCGTCTTTTTTATAATCTGACGGGCTCCTATGGTGTGGCTCTGATTCTGTTCACGCTGGTCATCAAGCTCATTATGCTGCCCTTCCAGATGAAATCCAAGAAGAGCATGATGCGTATGAGCCGTGTTTCCGGCCAGATGCAGGATATCCAGAAGCGCTACGCCAATAATCAGGTCAAGCTGCAGGAGGAAATGCAGAAGATCTATGAAGAAGAGGGCGTCAATCCCATGAGCGGATGCCTCTGGGGCTTTCTCCCCTTGCCGATTCTCATGGCGCTGTACTCCATCATTCGTCAGCCCATCACCCACTTCATGATGCTCTCCAAGGATGTGCTGCAATCCGTGGTGCAGACTGTCGCAGACGCCGGCGTTGACCTGACGAACATCGTCATGATGGATAAGGCAACCGGTGCCCCGGCCCTGAAGGACGGTCTCTATCAGATGGCGTCCTACGGTCAGATCAATCTGGTCAAGACCGTGCAGGAGCTGGGCCTTCCCACCCCGGAGGGCTGGTTCAACGTGAACTATAAGTTCATCGGTATGGACCTTGCCGAGACCCCTTGGACGCTGGTAAAGAACTTCACGTTCACCTGGGCGGTCATCGGCGTGATTCTCATCCCCATTCTGGCGGGCCTGAGCCAGTTTGTGCTCAGCAAGATCACCATGAATAGCCAGCCGCAGGCCAATGCCGGCGGTAACTCCATGAAGTCCATGATGTATACTATGCCCCTGTTCAGCGTGTACATCGCCTTTATCATGCCCGCCGCTCTCGGCGTTTACTGGATTGCCCAGAGCGTGTTCTCTCTCATTCAGGAGCTTGCGCTCAACAAAACGCTGAGCGCGAAGATGGCCGAGGAGGAAGAAGCCGCGTTCCAGGCCCGGCAGGCAGATCGCCGCCGCCGTATGGAGGAGGCCCGGGTACAGGAGCAGCAGAGAAAGCAGGAGGAACAGAAGAAAAAGACCCTGCGTGAAAAGCAGCAGGCCGCACAGGAGGCCAAGGCCGCCAAGGCTGCCCGCGCTGCTGTCAGCACCACGGAGGCAGGCCGGGTGGGAGACCGTCCCTATGCCCGGGGCCGTTCCTACAAGGCTGACCGTTATGATGACAACAAATAAGGAGTCGTTATGAGACAGTTTATTGATGTAACGGGCAAGACGGAGGATGAGGCCATCAGCCGTGCTCTGGAGCAGCTGGGGCTGGATCGGGACGATGTATCCGTAGAGATTCTGGAGCGTGCCAAGGCCGGATTTTTGGGTCTCGGCAGCTGTCCCGCCAAGGTCCGTGTCAGCTACGGACCCGAGGAGGAGCCTGCCTCTCAGCAGCCCAGGGCGGAAAAGGTCCGGGAGGAGCGGGTGGAAAAGCCCAGAGCGCCCCGGCCTGAGAAAAAAACCGTCGAGAAGCCTGCGGAAAAGCCTCAGCACCGCGAGGAGCCTAAGCAGGAGCCTGTTCAGAGCGTAAAAACGGAGGAACTGGGCGAAGAGGTCAATGATGACCGCGCACAGGAAATCAAAAAGTTCCTCTCCGGCCTCCTTCAGCAGTTGGAGGTGCAGGCGGAAATCAAGGTATACCTTCCCGAAAAGGGCCGTTATAAGGTCTTTTTGGAGGGGCAGGGCCTCGGTGCCATCATCGGCCGCCGGGGCGAGACGCTGGATGCCATCCAGCAGCTCACCAGTTATTCCGTCAACCGTACCGGCAGCCGGGTCCGTATCCAGCTGGACGCGGAAAATTACCGTGCCAAGCGGGAGCAGAGCCTGGAGCGCCTTGCAAACAAGGTGGCTGGAAAGGTAGTCAAGTACCGCCGCAGCGTCACGCTGGAGCCTATGAACGCCTATGAACGCCATGTGATTCACACCGCGCTGCAGGAGGTTCCCGGCGTCACCACCTACTCTACCGGTGTTGACCCCAACCGCCGCGTCATTGTTGCCTTTGACCGGGAGAAAAAGTAATGAAAAGCAGCCCTGTCCGCCGGATAGGGCTGCTTTTTCCAATTTTTCACCAAACGCTTCTACATTGTTGAAAAACGGCGCACTTTTTTCATTGCATTGTCTGTTTTTGGCCTTTATTCGGCGGTTCTCCTTGACAATGGGGAAAAACCGTGCTAAAGTGGCCGTTAGAAAAGCTGTGAAAGGGAAGTCCCCTGTTGATTTGCTTCAGAGAGAGCGCGGTCGGTGAAAGCGCTCCAAGTCACGCCGGGATGGCGCCCTTGAGCTGCGGAACGGAAATGTTCCGTCGGCCCCCGCCGTTACCGGGAATGAAGTGCCCCGCCTCCAACGGGGAATTCAGGTGGAACCACGGACAAGAATTTGTTCGCCCTGAGCCGATATTCGGCTCAGGGCGTTTTTTACTCCTTGAGCCAGAAAATCAGAAAAGGAGACTGTATCATGAACAACACCGAAAAGACTATGGACAAAATCGTTGCCCTGTGCAAGAACCGGGGCTTCGTGTTCCCCGGCAGCGAAATTTACGGCGGCCTTGCCAACACCTGGGACTATGGCCCCCTCGGCGCGGAGCTGAAGAAAAACATCAAGAACGCCTGGTGGAAGAAGTTCGTGCAGGAGAACCCCTATAACGTGGGTCTGGATGCCGCTATCCTCATGAACCCTCAGACTTGGGTGGCCAGCGGACACCTCAGCGGCTTCTCCGACCCTTTGATGGACTGCCGCGAGTGCCACGAGCGCTTCCGCGCCGATAAGCTCATTGAGGACTGGTGCGCCGAAACGGGCTTTGAACTGCCCAAGGCGGTGGACGCCTTCTCTCAGGCCGAGATGAAAGACTTCATTGAGGAGCACAACATTCCCTGCCCCACCTGCGGCAAGCACAACTTCACCGACATCCGTCAGTTCAACCTGATGTTCAAGACGTTTCAGGGCGTCACGGAGGACGCCAAGAACACTGTGTACCTCCGTCCCGAAACGGCACAGGGCATCTTTGTGAACTTCAACAATGTCCAGCGTACCACCCGGAAAAAGCTGCCCTTCGGCATCGGTCAGATCGGTAAGTCCTTCCGTAACGAGATCACTCCGGGCAACTTTATCTTCCGCGTCCGCGAGTTCGAGCAGATGGAGCTGGAATTCTTCTGCAAGCCCGGCACGGACCTTGAGTGGTTCAACTATTGGCGCACGTTCTGCCATAACTGGCTGCTGTCCATCGGCCTGAAGGACGAAAATATCCGCCTCCGTGACCATGACCCCGAGGAGCTTTGCTTCTACTCCAAGGCCACTACGGACTTTGAGTTCCTGTTCCCCTTCGGCTGGGGCGAGCTGTGGGGCGTGGCCGACCGTACTGACTATGACCTGACCCAGCACTCCAACGTCAGCGGCCAGAAGCTTGTCTACCGCGAGGGCGAGGGCAAGGACATGGTGGAATATATCCCCTATGTCATCGAGCCCTCTCTGGGCGTTGAACGCAGCGTACTGGCGGTTTTGTGCGACGCTTACGATGAAGAGGTTGTCGGTCAGGACAAGAACGGCAAGGATGATATTCGTGTGGTCATGCACTTCCACCCCGCGCTGGCCCCCTTCAAGGCCGCCATTCTGCCCCTGAGCAAGAAGGAGGTCCTCTCCGGCCCCGCCATGGAGCTTTACAACGAGCTTTCCAAGGACTTCATGGTGGACTATGACGAGACCGGCTCCATCGGCAAGCGCTATCGCCGGCAGGACGAGATCGGCACGCCGTACTGCATCACGCTGGACTTTGAGACCGTGGGCGATGAGAATACCCCCGCCGACCACTGCGTCACCATCCGTGAGCGTGATACCATGGAGCAGGTGCGAATCCCCATCAGCGAGGTCAAGAGCTTCCTTGAGGAGAAGGTCAAGTTCTGAGAAAAGAACAGACTGCCTGCACCTGCGACTATCGCCGCAAATGCGGCGTACAAGCGTTTTGCAGCGCAAAACCTTGGTGCAGGGTGGATTGATTTCACCCTGCACAGGTAAAATAACAGGGATCCCGCCAAACTCGTTTGGCGGGAAGACAGGTGCGAATCCCCATCAGCGAGGTCAAGAGCTTCCTTGAGGAGAAGGTCAAGTTCTGATTTTAAAAAGCAATCAAGCAACCCCGGCAGAGCGAAGGCTCCGCCGGGGTTGCTTTTATATCCGCATAACGCTTGATAGGGGAGGAAAGCCCTCTTTCTCAGAAAAACATCCCCATAAATCCGTCCGGCCGCTCCTGTGCCTGTCCCCAGACCTCTAAGAACATCTGCCGGGAAATGCTCCGCACCTCGCACTCGCCGGGGCGGTTCAGCGTCTGCAGCTCCGCCGGAAACGGCGTCGGATCAAGAACCTCGTCGTGTCCCATGTCCCCGCCGTAGGCAAAGCATACGCCGCCGGGATAAAATTCCACCCGCCGGGTCTCTTTGCGCTCACTGTCCAGTTCGGAGTAGACATACCTCGCCTCATCGTCCTCCTCTGGGTGCAGCAGCTCCTTTACGATATACTCCATGTCACTTCTCCTTGAAAAACGCTTCAATGGCGCCCTGCTCCGCCTCCACGCTGCCCTGCGCGAAGCCGTTCCGCCCGCCGCCCCGTCCATGGAGCGCGGCGTTCATGGTCTTGACCAGCGCGCTGATATCCGTCCCGTCCGCGCGTCCCAGCGCGTAATGGAAGTATCCGTTTTCACCTGCAAATACCGCTGCCAAACCGCCGCAGGTCTTGCTTACGGCGTCCGCCAGACGCCGCACGCTGTCCGGCTTCATGGCGGGGCGGAACAGCAGCGCATCGCCCTTTCCGGTGTACTCCCGGGCGTCGGCGGCGAACACGGCCTCCTCCAGCGCGGCGCACCGGGCCTTGGTCTCCGCCAGCTCCCCCTTCAGACGTTCCACAGCCGCCCCGGCGTCTACGGGCTTGACGCTGAGGCTCTGCCCGATGTCCCTGGCCTGCGCCCATGTGCGGGAGAGATAGTCCAGCGCCCGTTTGCCGCACAGCAGCTCAATGCGAACGCCCTCTCGGAATTTCTGTACGGACAGGAACTTCACAAGTCCCACCTGTCCGCTCCGCAGCACGTGGGTGCCGCAGCAGGCGCAGCAGTCCGCGCCGGGAAATGTCACAATGCGGACGTCCCCCTCCAACGGCTTCTTGCTGCGGTAATCAATGGCCTCCAGCTCCGCGCCCCGGTGGAGCTGAATGTCGATGGGATGATTCTCATAAATGTATTGGTTGGCCGCCGCCTCAATTTCCAGCAGCGCCTCCCATGAAATATCCGCGTTGAAGTCGATGGTCACGATGTCCGCGCCCATGTGAAAGCCCACATTATCGCAGTGGAACCGCTCACAGATCAGCCCGGAGCAGATGTGCTCCCCGGAGTGCTGCTGCATATGGTCGAACCGCCGTCCCCAGTCAATGGTGCCGGTGACAGTTTTCCCGATTTCCACGGCTCTGTCCACATTGTGGAGAACCACGTCGCTTTTTTCATGAACGTCCGTCACGGCAATGCCGTCCAGCGTGCCGTGGTCCGCCGGCTGGCCGCCGCCCTCCGGGTAAAAGGCCGTGCGGTCCAGCGTCACGATATAGCCGTTTTTGCCCGGCTGGCAGTCCAGCACCGTTGCGGTAAATTCCGTCAGAAAGGGGTCCTTGTAGAATAGCTTTTCCGTTTCCATGGGGGAAATTCCTTTCGTTTTATGAGATGGTGACTAAGAAATGCCACAGAGGATCAATGAGCCACAGGCCAAAGGCCGCGGAGCAGACGTTGGCGGTGATCGCATACACGGCGGCGCGGGCCTTGCTTTTTTCTATCAGCAGCCGGCGGTACAAAAGCAGCTCTACTAATGTAATGACGATCTCAATCGGCAGGTAGAAGAATATGGTCATCCATGCGTTGGCACCATTCTGCAAAACGCTGACCGCCAGATAGATGGAGAAGCCTCCCTGCGTTATCAGATTTACCAGCAGGAAGCTGTACCAGCTTTTTTTGCTCCGGTAGCCGAAGGCAAACAGCAGTAGCCCCTCGATCAGCAGGGTAGGGAGGAGGGTGCACAGGAATTGCAGCGCATAGGCCATGGCCGGACTGGGCGCGTTGGCGGTCCTTGCCGCCCAATCCACCGTTGCGCTGGATTGCAGCGTTGCCCGGTGCAGGACTCCGGATACCCAGCTTTCGCCGCTTTTTGTTACGAGAATGATCCGATACGTATCCGGTACGCCATGGTAACGGAAGGAATGGAGCCGCACCCCGCCTGCGTCGCTGCCGATCAGGTCGCCCCACATGGGCACACCGTTGGTGCCCTCCGCCGTGCAGGCGTGCCAGCCCTCCGGCACCGCCGCCCGCAGCGCGTCCAGCAGCTCGCTGTCCAGTGCAGCGATCTCCTCCTCGGAGTAGCTCCAATCCAGCCCGCTGTATGTGTCATCCCCGTCTCCTGAGCCATAGGTGTGCCCCTGATAATCCCCCTTTTCCAAAAGATCGAGGTAGTATGGCTCCTCCGGGGCGTTTTTCACCAGCACCTTTAACTGCGCCTTCGGCCCCGTGTCCGCAAAGGCGGAGACTGTCAGCAGTGCGGCGGCCAAGACCATTAAAATGCAAAAACGCAGAGACCTTTTCATAGAATTACTCCTTTTCTCCGTGCCACACTTTTTGGCGGCCCTTCCATAAGATAGACGAAAAAGGGGGGGGACTTTGTTCCCAAACACTTAAAATAATACAATTTGGAATATTTATAGAAAATATTCCAATCAGGAATATAAGCTGGGGATGTATATATGGTCATCCTTGCATTTCAGCACCCGCAGACACGCGCTGTCGATGACGCTTTCCGCCAGCGTCCCCTCCTGCACCGCCGCAATCACGGCGGGAATTTGGGTGCGGTAGTCCGTGGTAATGACCATGTCATTCCCGGCCTGAAGGGCCATCACCGCCACAGCGCCTTCCTTGGCATAGGCTTTTACGGCGTCCATGGCCAAATCGTCGGTGATGGCAATGCCCTCAAAGCCGCAGGTCTCCCGCAGAACCTTATGTACCGCCGGAGACAGGGAGGCGGGCAGCTCCGTATCCATGCACTTGACAATGTTGTGGCTCACCAGCACAAAGGGCGCTCCCGCCTCAATTCCCGCCTTAAAGGGCAGCAGGTCAGAGGTCTCAAAGGTCTCCATGGGCCGCTCGTCCACGGCAATGCCGGTGTGGGTGTCGGCGTTGTTTCCGTAGCCGGGGAAGTGCTTCAGCACTGACATTTCTCCGGCGTCGCCCATGGTCAGCACCGTCCGGGTGATGTAGTCCGCCGTGGTCTCCGCATCCTGGCCAAGGGTGCGGTCATAGATAAAGTCGTTGGGGTCGGTGGATACGTCACACACCGGGGCAAAGTTCACATTGATGCCCAGGTCCAGCAGGGACTGACTTTTATCCAGGGCGTCCTGAGCCAGGGCCTCCATGCCGCCGGTGCTGTAAATCGCCTGGGGGGATTGGAAGGCTTCGGAAAAGAGGTTCGGGTTCCGGCTGGCCCGGGTGACGGTGCCGCCCTCCTCGTCGCTTCCAATAAACAGGGGGATAGCGGCCGCATCCTGGTAGCTCTCGATTTTCTGGATGAATTGCTCCCACGTCAGCCAACTGTCGCCGTCCTTGTAGTCTCGTCCGAACAGCAGATAGCCCCCTAAATGGTAGGTGGAAATATCCTCCACGGCGTTTTCCTCCGGGCACCGGACGAAGAATAGCTGTCCCACCTTTTCCTCTAAGGTCATGGAGTCCAGCAGTCCCTGCAACCGTTCCTCACGGGCCTTTTCCGCCGCCAGACGCTCCTGCTCCGCGATTTCCTCCGGCGTCAGCTCCGGTTCCATGGGCGCGGCGGGTTCCTCCCCCTGTCCCGGCGTCACCGGCTCTGTGGGGCATTCCACTTTTGCACAGCCCGACAGGGAAAATAAGGTCAGCGCTGCTATAACTGCGGCTAAAAATCGTCTCATGGCGTCCTCCGTTTCGAATTATTCTTCCGCTTCTTTCCGATAGTTTACCATACGAAAACAAAAATTGGAACCACCAAATTTGCAGGCTTACCACGGGTAGTGCCGCTATGCGGCACAGCATTGCGGCCCCCACTTTTCTTTTGTCTTGGCAAAAGAAAAGTGGAGGCCGCAGCGGTGGAAAAGAAAACCTTTTAGGGATGAGTTGACCGGCGAAGCGGTCAACTCACCCAAAACGGGGGGCTGACCGGTACGGACTGCCGACTGGGCTTGCAAATCCGCTGGCGGCTGCGCTGTACCCTTGCTTTGAAAGAGTGCGTTCCCGCAATCAAGGTGCGGCAGCAATTCGTGCTGCAAATAGGACACTCTCTGTGTCTTTTTTCGCTGGCGCTGAAAGGTGGACTATAAAGAAAACCGAGGCTGTCGATAAAGTGATAAATTTTCCGCGACGGTAAGGAAGGGTGTGCGCGGGAAACCCAAGAAGGGTGTCCCG
>ENA-UPXC01002591-UPXC01002591.1-human-gut-metagenome-genome-assembly--contig:-NODE-2591-length-20874-cov-3.808819_pt1 | contig 20874 bp, 3 predicted proteins | sample MGYA00250047_ERZ773371 | MGnify/ENA primary metagenome ERZ773371 (study PRJEB29103, sample SAMN06111975) | human gut metagenome | biome: human gut; feature: ankylosing spondylitis patient; material... | reverse complement strand
GAGCACCGGATGTACTGACGGCTACCGCACTGATGATTTCCGGGACCGTCCACCCCGTAATCTCCAATCCAGTAAGCCTAAATCAGATCCCTTCCCTGGCAAGGTGAGTCTCATCCGGGCGCTCGTCATCGCGGCGCTCGCTGTGACGGTTCCGGCGGTGCCGGCGTACGCCTTCACGCTGCAGACGTCGACCGAGACGGGGACAGCAACTGAGACCAGTTCGATGGAGATCCAGGTGCTCGAAACCATCACCGTGGCGCGGGACTCCAATATCGTCATGTCGTTAAATGACGAAACCAACACGATCAATCTCTATTTGAATGACCAGGTCACTGGGACATCCTTTACGGCGGGGAATTCTGTTCTTTCGACCTCCGGTCTCACGATAACCGGGACGAAGGAGCAAGGGGATACCTATACTCCGTAGGCTTTGCTTAGCTCTGCAGGTCTCAGCATTACAGGCGGCACGGATTCGTCCTCTTCACTCACGCCGGATGGCATATCGACCACGGGTACAGTCTCCGCGGGAGACTCCATTTATGTGGGCGAAGACGAATCCCAGTCGGTTCTGACCGGTACCGCTCTGACACTCGCGAGCGGCGTGGCTTATACGAGCGCAGGGGCGACGGTACCCGTCATTGGCTACCAGAATTCAGTTTCCGGGAGCACGCTCTCCAACACCATCGTGGTTGGCAGCACAAATACTGTTGGCTCGTCGACCGCATCGGTTTCTGATCTCATTCTGCTCGGGAGCGGGGTCACCACCGACGCGACGGACGCTGTCATCATCAGCCCATCCGGCGGCACGTATAGCGGTCTCAGCAATATCACCGTGATCGGGTCCGGAGCCAATGTGACGTATAACGGCGCGACCGCGGTCGGGGCGGAAGCGGCAGCCGGAGAAAACAGCGCGGCTTTGGGTTATCAGGCGACAGCGGTGGATAACAGCACCGCGGTTGGCTATGGAAGCAAAGCGGGTCTTATTAATACTGAGACCAATGATCTCACCCTGAATGGCGGTTCGGTCGCAGTCGGCACGAATGCTGACGCGACCGGGGACAGCGCGACAGCGATAGGGTACGGCGCTAAGGCAACCGCTGAAGATACGGTCGCGATTGGCCGCGGCGCAATCGCTTCAGCAGTTGGGGCGAGCGCGATCGGTCACGAATCCATCGCGACTGCCGAAAACGAAGTGGCGCTTGGCATCAATTCAGTGGCATCGACCGCGTCCGGTGTTACGGGCTGGAACCCGACCGGCGAAGATGTTTCAGGAGCCGCGTGGATTTCGACTGACGGCGCGGTGTCGGTCGGCGCGAAGGCGAATGAAAACGCGTATCACACGGCCGCTATTACCCGCCAGATCACGAATGTCGCCGCGGGTACGGCGGACACAGATGCTGTCAACGTTGCTCAGCTCAAGAATTCCAATATTGTGGTGCAGGGCGACACGGGTGATGACTCGGTCATCAAGAATGGCGAGACCCTCATTCTTGAGGGAGGTGCGTCGACCACTGATGCTGTCACGGATGACAATATTCTCGTCAGATCTGATGGAGGAACTTTCTCGTTCTCACTCGTAGAGGATGTTGACCTCGGGAGCACCGGGAGCCTCACGGTGGGTGCCACGGTTCTCGATAACTCGGGCGTGACGACATCGGGGGGCACCTTCACAGCAAACGCGGTTCAGGCCGAAGGGCAAACCGCGGCGGCCACGGCGTCGCTCACGTCTTCCGGACTGACCGTCACTTCACCTACTACCGCGGAAAGCCCAACTGCGGTCACGACGACCGTCACGTCAAACGGGATCCAGGTTGGGTCAGCGGATAACCAGCTGACAACCTCTGGACTCACCGCGTCCGCGGCGACGATTGCCGGCGCGCTGTCGGCCGGTTCCGTCACCTCCGAAACGTTTGACACTGGAACCGTGACGCTGACCGTCACCGGTCTCACCTACGATAACGGCATGGTGTACACGAGCGCCGGGCAGTCTGTTCCGGTGATCGGGTACAACAACTCGGTTGTCGGCAACGCGACGAACTCCATAGTGATGGGGAACGGGAATACCGCAGGGGATGCGGACACACCGGCGACCGGCCTCATTATGCTGGGGAACGGGATCAGCTCAGACTCCTCGAACGCCGTCATCATCAATCCGACAGGCGGCACCTATAACGGCATCATCGGACTCGTCGCGATTGGGGACAACGCGCAGGTAACCGCGAACTACGGCACCGCGGTTGGCACGAATACCACGGCGTATGGAAGCGGCACGGCTTACGGCTATGGATCGACAGCCGGCACCAACTCGGTCGCTATCGGCCGCAGCGCGTACGCGTACTCTGACGCGGCGGCCGCCGCAAAGACCTATTCAGACTCGGTGGCAGTCGGCGACAGCGCCAAGGCGACCGGCACGTCATCGGTCTCCATCGGTCAGGCAAGCCAGGCTACCATGACGGGGTCGACTGCCATTGGCTATCAGGCGAGCGCGGCCGGCAGCTCGCTTAACGGTTCCACCGCGATCGGCTATCAGGCGAAAGCCCTCTCGGGACAATCCACCGCGATCGGCTATGGGGCAACTGCCGGCAATGAAACTATGGCGTCCGCGACAGCGATCGGCTACACCGCGAAAGCAGGCGGGGCGGGCTCCACCGCGATCGGTATGGGAGCGACCGCGAATCAGGCGAACTCGATCGCGATCGGAAGTGAGTCCGTCGCGTTGATCCTCTCTGGCGTCCAGGGCTGGGACCCGAGCGGCGCGAATTCGAGCTCTTCCTCCTCCACCTGGAGATCCAGCCGCGCAGCGCTCTCTGTCGGTTCTTCCGCGAATTCGATCACGCGTCAGATTACGAATGTCGCCGCAGGTAAATTAGATACCGACGCGGTGAACGTCGCGCAGCTGATCAATTCCAATATCTCCTTCGCGGGTGACACGGGCACCTCGATGGTGAAGAACGCGAATACGGTGACGATCAAGGGCGGGGCGGACTCGGGTGAAACCGCGTCGACCGGCAATATCTCGGTTGCTTCCAGTAAAGGCACGCTCACCGTGTCGCTCGTGAAAGACGTGGATCTGGGAGGCACGGGCTCCCTCACCATTGGGAATACGTCGATATCTGACACCGCGATTTCTCTTGGCCTGACGAATGGGAATCCCAATATTTCCCTTACGGCCTCTACCGGCATTATCAAAGCGACCCGACTGAACACCAACGCGGTGCAGGTCGGGAGTTCGATGCTTTGGAATTCGAGCGGCATCAATATGGCTGGCAGCCCGATCACGGGGCTCGGCGCTGGCACGAGCGGCATCGCGAAGGATAGTACGGATGCGGTGTCGGGCGGCGCGATCTGGTCTTATTTCCAGAGCTATACCCCGACATCGAGCGCGGGGTGGGACGCCAAAGTTGGGGAAACGAGCACTTACCACGTGGCTCCAGGCGGCGCGCTGACTTACGCGACGGATTCGAACCTGAGCCTCGCGCTTTCAGATACCGGCACTCTCACGGTATCGACCTCCGCGACACCGTCCTATACGTCTGTCACGGCAGAAACTTTCTCGACCGGGGACTCTTCTCTGACGGACTCGGGGCTTGCCACATCCGGTACGGTATTGACTGGCACCGCTCAGGCGGGTTCGACGCTCGCCTCCACGGGTCTCACCGTGAAGGACAGCACGAATACGGCGAGTGTGTCTTCGACCGGGTTCACCGCGGGAACCGGGAATTCGCTGACCACCTCAGGGCTCGAAGCGACATCGGCCGCGGTTTCCGGAACTGTGACAGTGGGATCGACCGGGAGCGAAACTTCGATCTCTGGCAGCACGGTCACCACGGAAACGGTCCAGACCGGGGCGACCACGCTGAGTGACGCCGGGGTCACGACTACCGGGACACTGAATGCGACAGGCAGCGGTCAAGCCGGAGCGGAGCTGGCGTCTTCTGGCCTCACGGTGACAACTGATGGGACGGATGCCAACACGGCAACGCTCAACGCCGCCGGTCTCACCGTGGGAACGAGCGGAAACAGTCTTACGAACACCGGACTCGCCGCCAGCGCTGCCGCGGTGACCGGGACTCTGACCGTTGGAACAACAGGCAGTCAGACCACCGTCTCCGGAAATACGGTCAACACGGGCACTGTGAATGCCTCGACTCTGTCGCTTGGCACCGGGAACACCTGGGGAGCCTCTGGAATCACGGCGACCGCCGCCACAATCGGCGGCGTCGGCATCACGACATCCGGTCTCGATCTGAACGGCAAGACCATCTCGGATATTACGTCAGGCTCCATAGCAGAGGACAACACGGATGCCGTCTCAGGCGGTGCGGTGTGGACTGAGCTGCAGAAATACACAACGACCGCGAATTCCGGCTGGACCGCGAAGGTGGGCGAGACCACTTATAAGGTGAATCCGAATGGTGCGCTGACTTACGCGACAGATTCGAACCTCAGCGCCGCGCTCTCGAGCACGGGAACGCTCACGATTTCGACTTCCGCGAATCCCTCTTACACAACCGTGGCGGCCGCGACGTCGGTCACCGTTGGGAATGACACCTCGAACACTCAGATCACGGGAAGCGGGGTCACTTCTGAATCCTTCTCGACCGGGGCTTCGAGCCTTACGGATTCCGGTCTTACGACGGCCGGAACGGTATTGGCCGGCACCACCGCCACGGGGTCGACCCTCGCGTCCTCCGGTCTCACCGTGAAAGATGGTACAGATACCGCGACGGTGACGCCGACCGGCTTTAACGCGGGTTCCGGGAACACACTTACGAACACGGGGCTTGCCGCGTCGAAAGCGGATATTGCGGGACAGCTGACAGTCGGGACGTCTGACAATAAGACCACCGTTTCCGGAAACACGATCACAACGGGGACCGTGAATGCCTCGACTCTGTCGCTTGGCACCGGGAACGCCTGGGGATCCACTGGGATCACAGCGACGGCCGCAACCATCAGCGGTATTGGTATCACGTCGACGGGTCTTGATCTGAACCAACAGAAGATCACGGATATCCAGTCCGGCTCTATCGCTCAGAACAGCACAGACGCGGTTTCGGGCGGCGCGGTGTGGTCTGAGCTGCAGAATTACACGACCACCGCGAATTCCGGCTGGACCGCGAAGGTGGGCGAGACCACGTACCGCGTGGCTCCTGGCGGCGCGCTGACTTACGCGACGGACGACAACCTCAGCGCCGCGCTCTCGAGCACCGGAACGCTCACGATTTCGACCTCCGCAAACCCCTCTTATACAACAGTGTCGGCCGCGAACTCGGTTACGGTCGGGGATACCGCGTCTAACACCCAGATCACCGGAAGCGGGGTCACTTCTGAATCCTTCTCGACCGGGGCTTCGAGCCTTACGGATTCCGGCCTCACGACGACCGGAACGGTATTGGCTGGAACGACCACTACGGGTTCAGCGCTCTCGTCTTCCGGTCTCACCGTGAAAGAGGGGACGGATTCCGCGACGGTAACCTCGACCGGCTTTAACGCCGGTAACGGAAACACACTCACGAACACCGGGCTCGCCGCAAGCGCTGCCGCGGTGACTGGAACTCTGACTGTTGGAGCAGCAGGCAGCCAGACCACGGTTTCCGGAAACACGATCACCACAGGAACCGTGAATGCCACGGCGCTCTCGCTTGGCACCGGGAACACCTGGGGATCTTCTGGAATCACGGCAGCGGCCGCGACGATCGGCGGTGTTGGAATCACAGCTGATGGTCTCGATCTGAACCAAAAGAAGATCTCGGATATCACGTCAGGTTCTATCTCGGAAACCAGCACGGATGCGGTTTCCGGCAGCGCGGTTTGGAGCTATTTGCAGAGTTTCACGCCGACATCAGGCGGCGGGTGGGACGCCAAGGTTGGAACAGCGAGCACTTACCATGTCGCACCGGGCGGCGCGCTGACCTACGCGACGGACGATAACCTCAGCGTCGCGCTCACGAGCACGGGAACGCTCACGATTTCGACTTCCGCGAATCCCTCTTACACAACCGTGGCAGCCGCGACTTCGGTGACCGTTGGGAATGACACTTCGAACACCACGGTCACCGGAACCGGGGTAACGTCTGAATCCTTCTCGACCGGGGCATCGGCTCTTACGGATTCCGGTCTCACGACGACCGGAACGGTATTGGCAGGCACTTCGGCCACGGGGTCGACCCTCGCGTCCTCCGGTCTCACCGTGAAAGAGGGGACGAACAGCGCCACGGTGACTCCGGCCGGGTTCAGCGCGGGTTCCGGGAACACACTCACGAACACGGGGCTTGCCGCGTCGAAAGCGGATATCGCAGGGCAGCTGACTGTCGGGACGTCTGACAATAAGACCACCGTTTCCGGAAACACGATCACCACAGGCACCGTGAATGCAACCGCTCTGTCGCTTGGCACCGGGAACACCTGGGGCTCCTCTGGGATCACGGCGACCGCTGCGACCATCGGCGGGATTGGAATCACTTCAGACGGCCTCGATCTGAACGGCAAGAAGATCACGGATATCCAGTCCGGTTCTATCGCGCAGAACAGCACGGACGCGGTTTCTGGCGGCGCGGTGTGGTCTGAACTGCAGAACTACACAACCACCGCGAATTCCGGCTGGACCGCCACCGTGGGCAGCACCACATACAAGGTGGAACCGAATGGAGGGCTGACCTACGCCGCGGGCGATAACCTCACGGCGTCGCTCGCAAACGGCACGGTGACTTACGGCATTACGGATACGCCGAGCTTCAGTACGGTAACCGCGGCGAACTCTATTAAGGTTGGAAATGACACCTCGAACACCCAGATCACGGGAACCGGGGTGACCTCCGAATCCTTCTCGACCGGGGCGTCGGCGCTCACCGATTCCGGCCTCACGACGAGCGGAACGGTGACTGCAGGAACTTCTGCCGCAGGCTCGACCCTTTCGTCCTCGGGTCTCACGGTGAAAAACGGCACGAACACCGCGTCTGTGACCTCGACCGGATTTGACGCCGGTTCCGGGAACACGCTCACGAATACGGGGCTTGCCGCGAGCGCTGCCGCGGTGACCGGGACCCTCACCGTTGGATCGGCTGACAGTCAGACCACGGTTTCCGGGAACACGATTACGACCGGAACGCTTAATACCGCGAGTCTCTCGCTTGGCACCGGAAACACGTGGAGCGCCGCTGACGGTCTCACGGCGTCGTCCGCCTCGATCGGCGGTATTGGAATCACGTCGGCTGGCGTGGATATGAATGGTCAGAAGATCACGAATATCGGGTCCGGCGTCATTGAGCAGGGCAGCACGGATGTGGTTTCCGGGGGCGACGTTTTCACTTATTTCGCCGATTTCGCGATCGCCTCGAAGTCCGGATGGGTCGCGATAGTCGGGGAAGATTCATACCCGGTGCTCCCTGGCAAAACCTTCCAGATCGCGGCCGATAAGAATATCGACATGAAGGTCGGAGGCGGCATTCTCTCGGTTTCGCTCGATCCGAATATCGTGGTTAACACCGTCAGCGCCGCGGATTCGATCACGGTGGGAGATGAGGACGCAAGCACCTTCATCAACGGATACGGGGTGGAGGCAGCTGAATTTGACGCGGTCGGGACGGACAGCAATTCGTCGACCCTCACCGGCACCGGGCTCGAGGTCACCGATGGAACGAATACCGCGAGCATGACGGCCACGGGGTTCACGGCCGGTACGGGAAATTCGCTCACCACATCCGGCCTCACGGCAACGAAAGCCGATATTACAGGGGATCTGACGGTCGGCACTGGAAACACGACCACCACGATATCCGGTAATACGGTTACTACAGGTACCGTGACCGCGAGCTCCGCCACAATCGGCGGCAGCGTTGGGATCAGCTCTGACGGCATTGATATGGGCGGAAAGCCGATCACGAACCTCGGTTCCGGCGCGAACAAAGTCGCGCAAGGGAGCACTGATGCGGTTTCAGGCGGCGATGTTTACAGTTACCTGACTACCCACTACACGCCAACCTCTGATACCGGCTGGAGCGCGGCGGTGACAAATGGCACCGCGTCGCAGACCGTGGAGATCGGAAACGGTGACACCGTGACCTACAAGGCGGGAAGCAACATGAGTCTCGCTGCGAACGGCTCCGTGATCACCTTCTCGACCTCGATGACCCCGGTATTCACTTCCGCGCAGTTCGGGTCAGACGGCACGTATTCGGCTCTCAATTCCACGGGACTCACGCTTTCCAACGGTGCGGCTTTCGGGACTGGCGGGATCCTTGCGGGTGGCATGAAGATCTCCGGGCTCGCGGAAGGGGCCGTCAATTCGTCGAGTACTGAGGCCGTGACGGGGGCTCAGCTTTATGAGGCTCTCGCGGATCTGGGGTCTGATATCACGACTTCAATCGCCGATGTCACGTACACCAAGGTGACGGGCTTCACGATTAATGACGGCGTCATTTCGATGACGACAGAAGAGGCTCACCTCAATACGCCGACGAACACGACCCACGGTCTGATGAAGCTCGCGGTGACAACGGATACGACGGCGTCGTCCTCAGGGACTTCCGGCACCGTGTCCCTCATGGACACAGGAACGGAAGAGCCTCCGGTGACGGACACCATCCGGAATGTCGCGGGCGACAACATCACGATCACGTCGGGTGAAGACACGATCGTTTACGCGACTGTTCCGGATCCGACCTTCACAACAGTCACGACCGGGAACACGACACTCTCGTCTGACGGTCTGAAGATCAACGGCGGCCCGAGCGTCACGGCGTCCGGGATCGATGCCGGGAACCTGAAGATCACGAACGTGAAGGCAGGAGAGATCGCCGCAGGGTCGACCGAGGCCGTGACGGGCGGTCAGCTCTGGACCACGAACCAGGCGGTCGTCCAGAATTCGGACGCGATCCGGAGTCTCGCGAGAGCGGACGCGCGCCTCAACCGTCGTATCAATGACGTCGGGGCGCAGGCCGCGGCCATCGCGTCGCTCCACCCGCTTCCCTTTGACGAGGATCACCGAGTCTCGGTCTCAATCGGCGGCGGCGCTTACCATGGGTCGAGCGCCGCGGCTGTCGGCCTCTTCGTGCGGCCGACGGAAAATTCGCTCATTTCGCTTGGGGGCGCGGTCGGGAGTGACGATGTCATGGGGAACATGAGTTTCAGCTATCGGTTTGGCGGCGACTCGCTCGCCCAAAAGCCTCAGCAGATGGCGGCGCAGCTGACGTCGTTAAAGGGGGAAGTGCGGGATCTTTCCGCGCAGCTCGCGGCCGCGAGGTCGAGGCTTGAAAGCGTGAAGCCCGCCGGAGTCCAGACCGCGGACGCCGGGAAGGTGAAGGCAATGGAGACTGAGCTCGAAACCCTGCGGCGCGAGAACGAGAGTCTCGCGGAAGAGCTTAAGTCCGCGAAGACGAAGCTTGAAACCCAGAAAGCGAGTCTTGAGTCCCAGAACGCGCGTCTCGAGAAACTCGAAGCCGCGATACGGGCTCTTACGAAGACCAAGTAGGGCGGTTTAAAAAAGTTTTGACTTCCTGAGAGGGGAAGGTTCGATGGCCGGCAGAAAAAATTTCATCTGCCGGCCTTTTTTTTCCTGGGCCGCCGGAGCCGATCCGGATAAGCGATTTCGTCCCCCTAAGAAACATATCTGAGAAAACAAGGACATAACGCCATACAACGGCTCTCTTTCCTTCCGCCTTTGGTCCAAGAGCGATCACGTTCTCACCGGAATGCGGGACAGGGTAATAGAAGGGGGGAAAAGACTACGTTTAGCGGTCAGATTTTTTTCTTTTTTGAGAAAACAAAGGATCGGAAATCTGTTTCTGAAGCCATGCTGTATGAGGCTTTAACCCTTTAAAAAGCATAGCTCTTTATACAGTCTTAAAAATAGTCATATTAATGACGTTATGGGCGGAAATCAGTTAGCAGTGAAATGTTTTTTTGTGATTCGTGAATGACGGCATTTCAGAATCATGATTTTCAGTAATTGCGATTAATGCAAATGCGGCTCAAACGTAAAACCTGTAAAGCTGTCAGGGATGGACGGGGTGATTTGAAGGACGCTTTTCCAGGCCCTGATCTGACTCGGATCAGCTCGAATTGATGACGGTCTGCGTAAAGTAGAGGATAATAAACTCGTCATAAAGTTAACTTTTTCTGAAAATGTGACAACCAGTTCGTAATGGTTACCGTTATCGGAAAGAGAAAATGACAACTTAGATGACAGCACACAGTATCTGGAGCTTGATGTATTGGTTATGTTTTCCGGAATCGTTCAGGAGGGGGAAAGTTCATAGCCTGAAATTCCGGTCACGCAAATAGCAAAGATTATTGGTTTTGCGTGAATCTCAAAACAGCCAGTAAAAAAACGACAGGATCGCCAAGCGGTCCGGCTCCAGTGAGAGGGAAAGAGACCATCCTAGGGGAGACGCAGCGATGACGAACAGCAAAAGAGCAATCGGCGGGGAAACCGATTCTTCGTCACTGAGAGGATTGTGGGTGAACCGTAATGAAGCCGCGAAACGTCTTCGCGGGCAGGGCGCTGTCCGGACTGGAATCCGGAAAAAGCGTTTTCCTGGAAAGGTGACAGTTCTCCGCGCCGCCATTCTTGGCGTGCTCGCCGCGACTGCGGTGTCGCCCGCCTACGCATTCACGATGTCATCGTCCGACTATCCCGATACGGTTGTGGATGTCAACCAGATTTCGGATCAGCTGGTTATCGCGTCAGACACCAATATTGTCGCGAAAGTGAATGAGCAGGAAGACGGTTATCCGACCATCAATCTCTATCTGAATAATGAAGTCGATCTGGGCACGAATTCCTACTTCCGCGCGACCACCATTTATGCCGGTACCGCCGAGGGGCAGCAGTCGATTCTGAATGCATCCGGCCTTACGACGAATGGGAACGTCACGGTTCAGGATTCTTCAAACACATTAATCACCTCGGTCCTCACGGACACGGGACTCGCGGTGACGGATGGCACGACAACGACGTCGGTGTCAGACAGCGGTGTTTTTGTCGGGGACAGCAACTCTCTCACCACGGCGAATGGTCTTACCGCCACCGCGGCAACGATCTCTGGTGCTTTAAGCGCGGGATCCGCCACAATCGGTACGCTTTCTATTAGTTCTGACGGCAAGATCACGAATCTCGGCTCCGGAACGATAGGATCGGGGAGCACCGATGGGGTCAATGGCGGTGATGTTTATAGTTATCTCACGAGTAATTACACGACAACCGCGGATTCCGGGTGGACGGTCTCTGTCGGAGGCTCAACCTATAAGGTAGCTCAGAATGGAACTCTGACACTCGCGACGAGCGGCTCAAACCTCAGCGCGGCGCTCGCGACTGACACCGGCACCGTTACGCTCAGTTTCTCGGATACACCGACCTTTACTTCTGTGACGGTGGGGTCATCCGCGGACTCTCAGGCGACTCTCGCGTCCACAGGGCTCACGCTCGGCACAGGACTCATTTATTCGTCTGGCAGCAGCACAACCCCGGTCATTGGCTCCGGGAACCAGGTCGTTGCTGGCGGCACTAATTCTCTTGTCATCGGCAACAATAATACCGTTGGCTATTACAACTCCTCAGTCGACAATCTGATTCTTATCGGCAGCGGTTTCAGCACCAATTCCACGGGGTCTGTGATTATTTCGCCGACAGGCGGCACTTACGCGGGCATTGATCACGTGGTTGTGATCGGCGCGAACGCCGTGGCGACTTCAGGTCAGGCGACTTCTGTCGGCTATGGCGCGTCATCCGGTGAAGGAAGCGCGGCGTTCGGCTACAACGCCGTGTCGACGACGTACGGCCTCGCGATGGGCTACGACAGCCAGGCGGGTTCCACTGTGTCAAACAGCGACGGGACCTCTACGATCAACGGCTTCTCTGTCGCGTTCGGTACTGAGGCGAAGGCAACTGGCGACAGCTCGACCGCGATTGGTTATGGGACCAGCGCGGGCTATGACGGAGCGATAGCTCTTGGACGCGGGGCCGCCGCGAATGCCGCCGGCGCGATCGCGATCGGCCGCGATTCATCAGCAGGCGCGGCTGATTCAGTTGCTCTCGGTATCGGGTCCTATACCGTGACTGCGGCCGGTGTTCAGGGCTATGACCCGGCGGGGGAAAACACTTCAGGGTCGACCTGGGTGTCAACCAAGGGCGCGGTGTCAGTCGGCGCTTCTGGGTCCGGCTTCACCCGTCAGATCACGAATGTGGCCGCCGGTTCAGAGGATACCGACGCGGTGAACGTCGCTCAGTTAAAGGATTCGAATATCACCTTCGCGGGTGACACCGGCACCGCCTCCATGGTGAAGAACGCGAATACGGTGACTATTCAGGGCGGGGCATCGGACACCGCGACCGCCACGACCGGGAATATCACAGTCGCGTCGGATTCCGGGACGCTCACGGTCGCGCTCGTTCAGAACGTCGATCTCGGAGCTTCGGGTACGGTGCTCGCCGGAACCTCAACCGCTGGGTCAACGTTGTCCTCCACCGGTCTCTCGGTCACGTCAGACGGAACGGCCGCGAACACCGCGGCGCTCTCCGCTTCCGGCCTCACGATCGGAACCGGTACCAACGCGCTGACCTCTTCAGGTCTCACCGCGACCTCTGCTTCGATCGGAACGCTTTCGATCAGTTCGGACGGCAAGATCACGAACCTTGCGTCAGGTACGACCGGCATCGCGGAAGACAGCACGGACGCGGTGAATGGCGGTGATGTGTGGCAGTACCTGCAGGATAACAATGGGTGGGATCTCGCGGTCGGAAGCTCAACCTACAGCGTTGGAGCGGACGGCAAGGTGACGCTCGTCTCCTCAAGCTCCAACCTCGGTGTCGCGCTTTCGACAGACACCGGAACCGTCACCTTCAGCTTCTCGGACACCCCGACCTTTACGTCAGTCACGACCGGGAGCACGAGCACCGGCACCACGACACTCTCGTCCACGGGTCTCATCTTCTCGAACGGCATGGTCTATACGTCCGCCGGCGAGACTGTTCCCGTGATCGGGTACGGGAACACGGTGGCTTCGGGAACGACAAACACGATTGTCATCGGTAACAGCAATACGGTGACCGCTGCCACGTCGGGGACAACCGATCTTGTCGTGATCGGCAACAACATCACCACCAACGCGACCCAGTCCGTGATCATCAGCCCAAGCACCGCTGTGTCTCTCACGGGTCTTTCGGGGCTCGTGGTGATTGGTGACGGCGCAACAGCTACCGCGGATAACGGTGTTGCCGTGGGCCCGGGCGCGACCGCCTATGGCGGCGGCACGGCGTATGGTCACGATTCGATTGCCGGCACGAACGCTGTGGCAATCGGCGCAAGCGCGCACGCTCTCGCGACCACGTACCCGTCCGCTTCAGTCGCTCTTGGCTATACCTCTAACGCCTCAGGGCAGTACTCTGTCGCGATCGGGGACGCGGCGGCGGCCTCGATGACGGGGTCGACCGCTATTGGTTATCAGGCGAGCGCGGGAGGCAGCTCGCTTAACGGCTCCACCGCAATCGGCTATCAGGCGAACGCCCTTTCCGGGCAATCCACCGCAATTGGCTACGGAGCGACCGCCGGGAACACCAATATGACGTCCGCGACCGCTATCGGCTATAACGCGAAGGCGGGCGGCACGGGGTGCACCGCGATCGGCATGGGAGCGACCGCGAACCAGGCGACGTCAATCGCGATCGGCAGTGAATCGATTGCGACGGTGCTTTCTGGCACCCAGGGCTGGGACCCGAGCGGCGCGAACTCGAGCTCTTCCTCCACCACCTGGAGATCCAGCCGCGCGGCGCTCTCAATCGGTTCTTCCGCGAATTCGATCACGCGTCAGATCACGAATGTCGCCGCCGGTACGAATGATACCGACGCGGTGAACGTCGCTCAGTTAAAGAATTCGAATATCACGTTCGCGGGTGACACCGGCACCGCGTCGATGGTGAAGAACGCGAATACGGTGACGATCAAGGGCGGGGCGGCGTCAACCGAAACCGCGGCGGCAGGGAACATCACGGTTGCCTCCTCAAGCGGGACGCTTACGGTGTCGCTCGTGAAGGACGTCGACCTGACGTCCGCCGGTACATTGACGATCGGGAACACCTCGATCGCGAACTCTGGACTTACCGCTGGCAGCACCACGGTGACGAGCTCCGGGGTCAGCGTACCGTCCACCGGATCCATCACGGTGGGGTCTGGCATTACGCTTGCCGGCAATACGGGCTACATCACAGCGACCCGCCTTAATACCAACGCGGTTTATGTCGGCTCGACCGGGTACTGGAACTCCACCGGCCTCAATATGGGAAGCAAGCCGATCACCGGCCTCGCGACCGGGACGACCGGCATCGCGTCAGGAAGCACGGACGCGATTTCAGGGGGTGACGTTTATAGTTACCTGACAAGCAACTACACGACGACCGCGAATTCCGGCTGGACCGCGTCGGTTGACGGTGCGGCGCACGCGGTCGCGGCGGGCGGTACTCAAAGCTTCCTTTCGGGTGACAACATCAGTCTTTCAGTCGGTGACAACGGCGCGATCACGATTGATACCGATACGGATGTGTCCTTTAACTCAGCTGATGTCAGCACAGATCTGACGGTGGGATCCTCAGACACCGGGACGACAACCATCACGGGAACCGGAGTGACGTCGGAATCGTTCTCGACCGGCGCTTCCACGCTCACGGATTCCGGCCTTACGACATCCGGCACGGTTGTCGCTGGAACTTCGAGCGCGGGATCGACGCTCTCGTCCACGGGTCTCTCGGTTACGACAGACGGGACTCCGGCAAACACCGCAACGCTTTCCGCCACGGGGCTTTCAATCGGTACTGGAGCCAACGCTCTCACGAGCTCCGGCCTTACCGCTACCCAGGCGACGATCGGCGGCATCACGATTGGATCCACTGGGATCAACGCGAACAGCCAGAAGATCTCGGGGCTTGATTCCGGCACTATTGAGACCGGGAATACGGACGCTGTCACAGGCGGCGCGGTCGCTGACTATCTGACGTCGAATTACACGACAACGGCGAACTCTGGAATCACGGTTTCGGCGGGCAGCACTTCATCCACCGTCGCGCCTGGCGGCACGGTGACCTTTGCGGCCGGCACGAACGCCACGGTGTCTCAGGAAAATGGCACGGTGACGTATGGTATTTCGTCGACTCCGAGCTTTACTTCAGTCACGGCAGAGACGCTGACCACCGGCGCTTCGACTCTGACGGACACGGGTCTTACGACGACCGGCACGGTTGTGGCAGGAACTTCTGACACCGGGGCGACACTCTCGTCCACGGGTCTCTCGATCGCAAACGGCGGAACGGCCTCGAACAGCCTGACCACGTCTGGGCTCACCGCGTCGGCTGCAACGATTAACGGCACGCTCTCCGCGACCCAGGTGAATGTCGGCGGCATCACGATCGGCGGATCGGGGAACACCATCTCTGGATTCACCTCCGGCACAATCGCGTCGAACGATACCAACGCCGTCACGGGTAAGGCGGTCGCCGATTATCTGGCCGCGAATTACACGACGACTTCGGGTTCCGGATTCTCGGTGACCGATGGCTCGACCACGGCGTCGACCATCGCTCCGGGCGGCACGCTCACCTTCGCGGCGGGCACGAACGCCACGGTGTCTCAGGAAAATGGCACGGTGACTTACGGGATCTCTTCGACCCCGAGCTTCACGAGTGTTACGGCGACGGATTCCCTCACGGTGGGGTCGGATGGCACGACCACTCAGGTGACGGGAAGCGGGGTGACGTCCGAATCCTTCTCGACCGGCGCTTCAACGCTCACGGATTCCGGCCTCACGACGACTGGAACAATTTCCGCTTCATCGTTTACGGCCGGTACGACCACGGTTAACAGTACGGGCATTACTGTCGGAACCGGGAATTCGTTCACCTCTTCCGGACTTACCGCCACGGCTGCCACAATTTCCGGCAGCCTGACCGCCGCGAGCGCCACGATCGGCGGCGTGTCAATCGGGACGGACGGCAAGATCTCGAATCTCACGTCTGGCACCATTGCCGCTGATAACAATGAAGCGGTGACAGGCGGCGAGGTGGCGAAGTACCTGGCGGATAACTATTCGACCACCACGGGTTCCGGCTTCAAGGTGACGGATGGCACGACCGCGGCCTCGACCATTGCGCCGGGCGGCACGCTCACGTTCGCTGCCGGAACGAACGCCACGGTGTCTCAGGCAAACGGCACGGTGACGGTGGGTGTCTCGGATACGCCGAGTTTCAGCACGGTGACCGCGACAGATTCCCTCACGGTGGGGTCGGATGGCACGACGACCCAGGTGACGGGAAGCGGGGTGACGTCTGAATCCTTCTCGACCGGTGCTTCAACGCTCACCGATTCCGGCCTCACGACGACCGGGACGGTGACGGCATCGAGCGTCAGTGCTGATACCTTTACGGCTGGCACGACAACGGTTAACAGCACAGGCGTCACAGTCGGCACATCCGGGAACGCTCTGACGTCTTCCGGTCTCACCGCGACTTCCGCTTCGATCGCAGGGAACCTGACCGCCGCGACCGCGACGATCGGCGGAGTATCGATCGGGTCGGATGGCAAGATCTCGAATCTCACCTCCGGCACCATTGCCGCGGATAACAATGAAGCGGTGACGGGCGGCGCGGTGGCCGCGTACCTTGCGTCGAACTACACCACGTCCGCGAATTCCGGCTGGACCGCTCAGGTTGGCGATACCACTTATAAGGTGAATCCGAACGGGACTCTCACGTACGCCGCGGGTGATAACGCGACAGTGTCACTTGCGGACGGTACGGTTACATACGGGATCTCTTCGACCCCGAGCTTCACGACTGTCACGGCGACAGATTCCCTCACGGTTGGGGCGGATGGCACGACCACTCAGGTGACGGGAAGCGGGGTGACCTCCGAATCCTTCTCGACCGGGGGGTCGACGCTGACGGACTCCGGCCTCACGACGACCGGAACAGTGACGGCATCGAGCGTCAGTGCCGATACTTTCACGGCCGGTACGACCACGGTGAACACCTCCGGCATTACGGTCGGAACCGGGAACTCTCTGACGACGAGCGGACTCACTGCGTCGTCCGCTACGATCGTCGGCAACCTGACGGCCGCCACCGCGACGATCGGCGGCGTGTCGATCGGGTCGGATGGCAAGATCTCGAATCTCACGTCCGGCACGATCGCGTCGAACAATAACGAAGCCGTGACGGGCGGGGCGGTCGCCGCGTACCTTGATCAGAATTACAAGACGTCCGCCGAAACCGGTGTCCGGGCGTCGGTGAATGGCGTCGCGAACCGAGCAGCCGGACTCACAGATACCCGGACTCACAGATACCCTTAATTTCGATTCGGCCGATAACATCACCCTGTCGCTGCTGGACGACGGCTCAGTGGAAGTCGCGACCGCGGAAGATGTTGCCTTTAAGACCGTCTCTGCGACGGACTCCGTGACGGTCGGCTCCGGCACCGCGAAGACCACGGTCACGGGGAACTCGGTCACGTCCGAATCCTTCACGACGGGCGCGTCGACCCTCTCTGATTCCGGCCTCACGACGACCGGGACGGTGACGGCTTCGAGTGTCAGTGCTGACACCTTTACGGCCGGCACAACGACCGTTAACAGCTCCGGCGTCACGGTCGGCACATCCGGGAACGCTCTGACGTCTTCCGGTCTCACCGCGACTTCCGCTTCGATCGCTGGAAACCTGACCGCCGCGACCGCGACGATCGGCGGGGTGTCGATCGGGTCGGATGGCAAGATCTCGAATCTCACGTCCGGCACCATTGCCGCGGATAACAATGAAGCGGTGACAGGCGGCGCGGTGGCCGCGTACCTAGCGTCGAATTACACCACGTCCGCGAATTCCGGCTGGACTGCGACCGTTGGCGACAACACTTATAAGGTGGATCCGAACGGGACTCTCACGTACGCCGCGGGTGATAACGCGACGGTTTCGCTTGAAAACGGCACCGTGACCTACGGGATCTCTTCGACCCCGAGTTTCACGACTGTCACGGCAACAGATTCCCTCACGGTGGGGTCGGGGAACACCACGACCCAGGTGACGGGAAGCGGGGTGACGTCTGAATCCTTCTCGACAGGGGCGTCGACCCTCACGGATTCCGGCCTCACGACGACCGGGACGGTGACGGCTTCAAGCGTCAGCGCCAATACCTTTACGGCGGGCACGACGACCGTTAACAGCTCCGGCATCACGGTCGGGACTTCAGGGAACGCTTTGACGGCATCCGGCCTCACCGCGTCGTCCGCCGCGATCTCCGGGAACCTCACCGCTGCCACCGCGACAATCGGCAAGGTGTCCATCGGGTCAGACGGCAAGATCTCGGGTCTCACCTCCGGCACTATCGCGTCGGGGAACGATGAGGCGGTGACCGGAGCCGCGGTAGCCGCGTATCTTGATCAGAATTACAAGACCGCGGATCAGACGGGCGTCCGTTCAACCGTGAATCACAATTCGTCCGATAACCTCATCCCGCTTTCGAGCACGCTGAATTTCGATGAGGGGACGAATGTGAGCCTCACGCTTGAGAGCGACGGGTCGGTCGAAATCGCGACGGCAGACGATGTCACCTTTAAGACCGTCACCGCGTCTGACTCGGTGACGGTGGGCTCCGACACCTCGAAGACCACGATCGCGGCGGACTCGGTCACGTCTGAATCCTTCACGACGGGCGACACCACGGTGTCGGATTCCGGTCTCACCACAACCGGCACGGTGACCGCGGCGTCCTTCACCGTGGGGACCGCGGCAAGCGGCGCGACGTTAAGCTCCACCGGACTCTCGGTGACCGATGGCACGAATACCACCGGCGTCACGGCGGACGGCATCACGGTCGGAAGCGCGATCTCGCTTCTCGCGTCGACCGGCGCGATTACGGCTTCGAGCGGCAATTTCGGCGGTGTCTCGGTGTCGTCCGCCGGTATCGATATGGCCGGGAAACCGATCACGAACCTGCAGTCAGGCGGCATCACGTCAACGGACTCGTCCGCGGTGTCCGGTTCCGCCGTCTATGACTATCTGCAAAGCAATTACGCGACAAGCGCGAACACGGGCTACACCGTGAACGTGAAGGATGGCAGCACGACATCCACCTTCCGGGTCGCGAATAACGGCGCGATCAGTTACGTCGCGGGGAATAACGTCGAGCTTTCGGGCGAAAACGGGAGTGTCACGATCGGGATGAGCCTCACCCCGGTCTTCACGTCCGCGACGTTTGGGTCCGCGGGGTCCGGCACCACGATCGGGTCGACCGGCGTGACGCTTTCTAACGGCGCGTTCTTTACGACCTATGGCATCAACGCGGGCGGCTCGACGATCACGAACGCCGGCACCGGGGCGCTGGCCGCCAACAGCACGGATGTGGTGACAGGGGGTCAGGTCTACTCCGCGATCCAGACGCTCGCGGATAAGATTTCGGCTGACGCCGGGGCGGCCACAGAAACCAAGGTTGCGAACTTCACGGTGGCGGATGGTTCGATCACGATCACGCAGACGACGACCGATGTTCTCGGGAATACGACGTCGACGTCCTCCAAATCGATCGGGTACTCGTCCGGCAAAAACATGGCGATCACGGCTGAGAACAACACCCTCACGATCGGGACCGCGAGTGAGGTGTCGTTCGACAAGGTGACGGTTGGGAACACCACGGTGACGACAGACGGTGTCTCGGTCGCGAACGGGCCGAGCCTCACATCGAACGGCGTCGACGCGGGGAACCTCAAGATCACGAACGTGAAGGCAGGGGAGATCGCCGAAGGGTCGACCGAGGCCGTGACGGGCGGTCAGCTCTGGACCACGAACCAGGCGGTGATCCAGAATTCGGACGCCATCAATCAATTGGCGCGTAACGACGCGCGGCTCAACCGCCGGATCAATGATGTCGGGGCGCAGGCAGCCGCGATCGCGTCGCTCCACCCGCTTCCCTTTGATGAGGATCACCGCGTGTCGGTGTCGATCGGCGGCGGCGCGTACCGGGGGTCCGGAGCGGCAGCAGTCGGGCTCTTCGTGCGGCCGACGGAAAACTCCCTCATTTCTCTCGGCGGTGCCGTGGGGAATGATGACGTGATGGGGAACCTGAGCTTCAGCTACCGGTTCGGAGGCGACACGTTGTCTCAAAAGCCGCAGCAGATGGCGGCGCGGCTCGTGAGTCTTGACAGCGAAAACCGCGACCTCTCGGCTCAGTTGGCGGTCGCCCGCACCCGTATCTCGACGCAGGATGAGAAGCTCGCGGCGCAGAAGACCGCGCTCGCGACCCAGGACGCGAAACTCTCGAAGACTCAGGCGGAGCTCGATGAAACGAAGGCGAGGCTTGAGAAACTCGAAGCCGCGGTCCGGGCGCTCACCTCGGGAGGAAAGAAGTAATGGATCAGAAACCGAAGATCCCCTGAAACCGGGCCTTTAGCAACGCTTAAGCACGTCAAAAAATGCTTAGCAACTGGGTTGGGAATTTTCAAATTTGTTCAGATTTTCGGGGGGGGGCGGATGTCTCTCCCCGGTTTTTATTGCGGTTCGTTCTCAGTAAAAATGAAGTCCCTGGTCAAAAAAGTGTAAAGATTTCGGCCTGGAACCCGGTGTTCCTACCTAAAAAAGTAGGTGACTAGGGAAAGTCCTATCCCATGTTTAGGTAAGGAAAACACCCTAGATTACGGAAAATCGGACGTACTCACTGGGTATACCACCCCGTGTTTATGGTTTTTCCCTTTGGATCCGTCACTTAGAAACAACCCCCAAAATCCTGTTCAATTTCAATACTGTATCTTTTTCAACGCCGGTTCATGGGGTGAAATTTGTGTCGAATGCCTCCAACGAAGGGATTAATCCTTTGTTATCCCCCGTCAAATCTCTGTAAATGCATT